>Ga0314812_100048_pt1 | contig 19347 bp, 15 predicted proteins | sample STEome_9_FD_202336 | JGI IMG/M metagenome (GOLD analysis project Ga0314812, IMG submission 202336) | Metatranscriptome of soil surface biofilm microbial communities from soil inoculated with nitrogen-fixing consortium DG1, State College... ...
CCTAGACACACCAACATGTGAGGAGAGATAAACATGAACGAACTCATCAGTGCATTTTCCACCGGAACAGCAGCTTTTATAGCTACAAACCTCGATGATTTAGTTATTTTAACGCTGTTATTTTCTCAGGTAAATGCAACTTTCCGGCATCGACACATCGTGATTGGTCAGTATCTAGGTTTTTGTACTTTAGTGATTGCTAGCTTAGTTGGTTTTCTGGGGGGTTTGGTTTTGCCGTCCCATTGGATTGGTCTTTTGGGTTTAATACCCATCACCATTGGACTAAATCGTTTGTTGAATCCCGAAAACGATTCTCAGTCAGAAGTACAGCCCCAATTGTCTAGTTCTTTTTCCTTGATTAGTTTTCTATCTCCCCAAGCTTGCAGTGTGGCGGCTATTACCATCGCCAACGGTAGTGATAACATCAGTATCTATATGCCCTTGTTTGCTAATAGTACCCCCTCTAGTTTGCTGGCGATCGTTGCAATCTTCTTGCTGTTAGTCGGCGTTTGGTGCTATGTAACCTACAAGCTGACTTGCCAGCCTGCAATTTCTCAGCTGTTAACTCGTTATGGCAACGGTTTTGTTCCTTTCGTTTTAATAGGCTTGGGTGTGTTTATTATCTTAGACAGTGCGTCCCTGACTCCAATTGCCTTGATAGTTAGCTGCTTGTGTTTAACTGGGCTTGTCAAACTGTATGCAATGAATGGACAGCTGGCAACATCCTCAAGCATTGAAATTCGTGGGTAATCATGGCTGAATATTTGTGAGACTATTTGCTAACAAAGCTAAAAACTCATTCAAATAAATAGTCTCATTTAGTAAAATTTTCAATACTGAAAATCTTTTGTAAACCTCAAAAGGAAAATCCAAATGAAACTTTTCAAAACTGCTCTCGTCGCTTTAGTACTTTTAGTTAATTTAATAATTGCCCAACCTTCGTGGGCTGATAGACCGGACTTAACTACTACTCCCGACTATATCGAAGTAAATCAAGTAATTAATAATGTATTGCAGCTGAAAAATACACCAGAACAATCTCAATATACACCAGAACAAATTGAGCAAGAATTAGGTGAATTGAAGCTACAAAAGTACATTTTAGAAACAGCATCAAGCTGGGCACAATGCCGCAATGAAACTGGCAAAACTCTAGCGATTTACGCCCACAAACCTAAAAAAGTTGCCCAAGGAAATACCCTGTATTTCTTAGGAAATGGTCAAATTACAGAAAATGAATGGGATTGTGATGGCGTTTACCTACCGATTGGAACTAAGGTAGCTGGTATAGCTGCGGATGGCCAAGCATTGACAGAACCTTTGGCTATTAAAATTGTAGATGGAACTCAGTTAATAGCTAAAACTAATCCACAAACCGGTACTATTGAATTTAACGTTAATCCTGCAAGAGTATTCAAAGCCGGTGAACCTAACTGGTCAATTCCCAATTTATCCCAAGCTGATATTGATGCAGCAATTCCCAATGCACCCATTGAAGATTAATATCATTTCACTTGAAAATTGATACAAAATATACAGCAGTTAGCAAGGGAGAAAAAAGCTTAAAAACGGGGCAACTTCTAAAGCCCCCTTTTTAAGTTTGCAGAAGTCGGGAAAAGGGGAAAGGTTTGGTATTTTCCCTTTTCCTGGTTGGTGAGCTTGCCTGCCCTGAGCTTTGTCGTTGGCGAAGCCTCTCGTAGAGAAGGGTCGAACCATTAACCTTTTCCCTTTGACCACAAGAGTCCAAAAAGCAATTGATTGCAAGATGTCTAATGACTAATGACTAATGACTAATCACAATTAAACTTGAATTGGCATTCCTCGATCTTCATTTTTTGGCTGCGAACTCAATTGATCTAGAATTTCTAAAACTTCTTGTTCAAAGGCGACTTGAGCGCGATTAGTTTTGCCACCGACATATAAGCGATCGCCTTTTTGTAATGCCCAAACTTGCGAGTGGGAAAAGTAACTCATCACCACACCCAACATTAATAAAGCAAATCCTGAATAAACAATTGGTATACCTGGATCGGCTTTAATTTGTAAACCTGTGCTACCAATTACCTCTATTATTTTCAAGTTCACACCATTGACTTCGGCGGACATCCCAGCGCGGATAGTATTAACTAGTTTGCCAGTGGCATCATAAATTAATACCATTCCTTGTAAATCTTTGGCTAGCACCGAGACACCTTGACTCAAATCTGGTTTAGTCGGAATCCAGGTTCCCCAAATTGCACCTTGGCCGTTGGTATTCAACTTGACCATCGGTAGCTGGAAAACTGGACTTTTATTAAATTGGACGCGAACAGCTGCAATTCCCCAGTCAGTTTGGTAGAAGGTGACGCCATGATAGCGCAGAGGTTGGTTAACAAAAATCTTTTTGTGGTCAACTTCTTGTCCCTGATTATTTAAAACAGATAAATCTGAATAAAATTGATCTATTCCTCCGGTGGGAGTGTAATCAATCCAAAAACGATTTACTCGCACAGACCAATCTTTTGGCACTTGACCTGCTGCCAAAGGGCCAGCATCTACAATATTTTTTACCTCAAATGTATCGCCACTAGCAACCATTTCTTGGGCAAGAAAACCGGTCATTGCCCCCCAAATTCCTCCGAGCAAAATAGTAACGATGCCAATATGAACGATAATTGGCCCAATACGTCCGACTATTCCTTTACGGGCATATAAAACATTTTCTTTTTCTGTTTCTGAAAAAATTTTATAACGGCGTTTCTGTAAAATTTGGTTGAGAAAATTCAAAGAACCAGTATCTAATTCCGCACTTAAAGCTAGTTTTTTAAATTCCCGTGGTTCTTCATAATATTTCCAGCGTTGGGCTGCTTTTAAAGCTGGTAACTGACGAGTAAAAGAACAAGCAGTTAAGCTAGTGCCAAATAAAATCAGTAATGCTAAAAACCACCAAGTACGATATACATGGTCTAAGCCAACTACTTGAATTACTTTCCAACTTAAGAAACCAAACAATGCTGGATGTTCTGGATAGTTAGCTTGGTAAAATGCTGGAGACTGACCTTGCTCAATTACAGTACCTGTAGCGCTAAAAATCGCAATCAATAGTAATAGTGCGATCGCCAGTCGTAAATCTGTCAGTACAGGCAAAAACTCCCGGCGGAAATACCGCCCAACTACAGCCCACCAACTGATTTTTTTGGAAGTCGAATCTTCTAATGTCATTACTCACATGTGTTAATCGGTGTACAATTATCAGAATTTAGGAATCAGAATTCAGAATTCAGAATTCTGAATTAACAAAAATATAATAATTCAGTACTTGGGAGCCAAAATCACAAATTAGAAGGAATTTAGTATCATTTGTAGATTGATTCATCAAATTTTATTCTAATTTTTAAAGTCATCTGACTCCAGAATTCTAACTCATGACTCCTGAATTCTGACTCCTGAATTCTGACTCCTGAATTCTGACTCCTGAATTCTGACTCCTGAATTCTGACTTCTTACTTAAAAACTACTAAAGGGAATTCGAGAAATTAAAGAAAATACACCGAATCCTACTAATAGTGCCCCACTGACTGGGTTAATCCAACCAGACCAACGGCGTAGTTCTAGCAACTTTTTAATTGAAGCAGTAAAAGTGCCTGCTAAAATTAATGGTGCTACATAGCCGCCTGTATAAGAAAGTAGTAAAACAGCGCCTAAAACTAAGTCTTGTGTATTAGCAATCCAACCAAGTAAGCTAGCTAAAACAGGCGTGCTGCAAGGAGATGCAACTAAGCCGAAAGTCAGCCCCAATAAATAGGAACGCAACCCTACTGGCAAATCTTGGGAAATCCAATTAGTTTCACCCAAGGAGGGAAATTGCAGAGGTAGTGCTTCCAATAAGTTCAAACCCATCAAAATGGCAATGATGCTAACAATGATTGGTAAACCAACTCCAACCTGGCCGTAGACTTTTCCCACTAAACTTGCTATAATCCCTAATCCCGCGAGAGTAGTTGCCAATCCCAAAGCAAACCAAGTTGATTGTGCAGCACCTTGGAGACGGCTTTTTGCTTCATAACCGCCGATATAACCAATGGTAATTGGCAGCATAGAAAGCGTACAGGGCGTCAAGCTGGTGAGCAAGCCAGCGACAAAGATAACACCCACACTCACCACACTAATGTGGGTGAGTTGATGAGAAACAAGGGCGTTGGCAAATTGTTCTAGTTCGTAAAGTCGGGTTTCCAAAGTTTCAAGCATGGAGTGTACCTAAGCGTGAAATGCTTACTCTGCTTGAATTTTAGCTTAAATTTAGCCATTTTGCCGCCAGGTAGGGCAGAGGGCATGGGGCATGGGGTATGGGGCAGGGGGCAGGGGGAAAGAATTGGGTATTTTGTGAGATGGTATTATTCAAAAAGCGATCGCCCCATCTAGCAACATATCAGGACACAGTTAGCCAATCAGGGTTTATATTGCACACCACAACATTTTTTCCTGTTCAAACAGATGTAGAGACTAGCAATTGCTAGTCTCTACGTGTCTACAACCATTTTGTGGGTAAACCAAAATTTATTTGCCGTAGCAGGTTGTACCTAGAGTATTTTCGGGCTTGAACTCGTTACATTCTCTGTTATTTGGACGTTCTAAAGACCAACCGTAGGGTTTGTCGGAGGTCACAACGCCATTATTTAAAATTGTCAATCGGTAGTTTGCCCCCCGAAAATTGGTAAACAGCAATTTGGCATCCTTTAAGTTTGCTGCTTCTAAATTAGCGCTTATGAAACCTGCATAGGACAAATCAGCTTTTTCTAGGGATGCTGATTTTAAGTTTGCACCAGTTAACGAAGCACCAGTGAGATTAGCCGAATTTAGAATTGCACCCTCTAAATTCGCACCTGTGAGATCGGCATTTGTGAGATTCACTTGAGATAATGTCGCACCACTCAAATTAGCCCCACGCAAAATAGCTCCACTTAGATTCAGTTGAGTGAGGTCAGCACCACTCAAATCGCACCTGGGACAAGCATTTGTCGCCTTCAACTGTTCTAAGTCTTGCACGTTTGATGCAAAAGTCTGCCCTGCAAAACCGAAACTGGCTAACAGAGAGACGGTGGCGACAATCTTAAGTTTCATATTTTTTACAGATATTTACAAGAATGACAACTAATGTACGCTCGGTACTGTCATAATTACATATAGAACCTGCGAAGTGAATAACAGGCATGAAGCATTGATTAAGAAGCAATGAATATAAGATAAATTCTTGCGTTAGGACTACTCAAAGTAGAATCTAGGCTATACAATCGAGTCGTAAGGAACTATACCGAACCATTTATAGACTACCACATATGTGATCCCCCTAGTTCGATGAAAAAAAACGACTAGGGGGATCTTGTTTTTAGGATAGTTGGAGGGTTGAGGGTTGACGGTTGACTGATTAGGGGGTATTTACTCTCATTTTCCCCATGCCCAATGCCCAATGCCCCATACTTCTCTGCGAGAGGCTGCGCCAACGGCTACGCTCAGTACAAGTGCCCAATGCCCCATGCCCAATGCCCAATGCCCCATGCCCCATACCCCATCTTCTTTACCTCCATCCCAAGAAACGCAATCCAGGGACAATTAAGTAAAAACTCACTCCTAACCAAAAGCTGAGAAACAAGCCTACGGAACCAAAAAAAATCAGTGGGTTGTATAACTGTGCCCAAGCTGGTTGAGTGGAAAATTCGAGCATTGCAGGTGCTAAGTTGATTAGAATCAAAGTTGCATAGGCGATCGCACTGCCAAAGGCTGCGAACACGGCATACACTATATGATGGCTGCGAAGTCCTAAACTCAGGGTGAGTAGGCAAACTCCCACCAAAATCATTGCTATTAAGCCTTCGCCGCTGTTTTTTGGGGTTATGAATTGCAAAATCAACCAGCCGAAGCCATAACTAACGATGCCCATTAAGGAAGCTACTAAAAATCGCCGCCGTTGACCAAAACACCCGGATACTGTCAGCCCCCATGCGGTTCCCCAACCAGCAGCGAGAAAAACCAAAATATCTGCCCCAAATGAGGGTTGAGTGTTGGGAACTAATTGGTTAACCTGAATCGAAAGGAATTCTACAATGCGAGGCCCCAAGCTTGTGCGATAGGCCAAAATAAAACCAGCGATCGCGCCAAAACAAGCCCCAAAACTAGTCAGCATCATCGCCCAAATTGTTGCCAAACAAGCTTTGATAATTCTCAGGATGGTTTGAACAATAAATATAATGGTTTGATTGACGCCTTGGCTAAATTGACCTAAACCTTGTTCAAGGGCTTGTGTTAGCTGTGTCAATTTCTGGGAGGCTTGGGTTGAGGTTTGCTTGAGCTTGTCCTTTAGTTGGGAAAATAATCTTGGCGGCGGTAATGGTTGAGAAATCTTTGCGAGGCGTTTTTCAATTATCGCTGCATTTAAAGGACGCGATCGCACATCTTCCTGCACCATTTCATCCAGCAAGTCCGCTAACTCTGGGTTAACATTGGCTTCGGTGCGCCAGCGCAACTCACCAGTTTGCTGGTCTTCTAAATCTAAGGGATACTTGCCCGTTAGTAGTTCAATAATTGTTCGACCAAGGGCATAAAAATCCGCACCAGGCCCCACAATTCCCCCGGTTACTTGTTCTGGTGGACTGTAGCCAGAAGAAAATAATCGAGTGGAACTAGACCGCGAACCGACTTTTGAAGCGCTAACTTGTTTTGCTCCCCCAAAATCAATTAATACCAAGCGATCGCTTTTTGGTTCTCCTCCAAAGGTATCCAGCATCAAATTAGAAGGTTTGATATCTCGGTGAATAATTTGACGTTTATGTAATTCTTTTAAAATCTCTACTGCTTGGGCGAACCAATTTAAAACTAAATTCTCCGGACACCCTTGGGGATATTTTTGTAATATCTCCTCTAAAGTCTGCCCATTGATTTTTTCCATCACCAGACAAGGCAGTTGGTGTGGTTTGGGGTTAAACAAATTTACCTGAAAATAACCGTCAGCTTCAACTCTAGGCACGCCTGGATGCTGTAATCTCGATAAAACATCCGCCTCTTGGGTAAATAATTCCAGTGCTTTTGGTGAATCTTCAACTAATACTTTCAGCACTTTCTCAGTTTGAGTTTTTTCATCCCAAACCGTGTAAATTTGAGCAAATCCCCCCGAACCCAAACGCTGAATCGGGATATAACGGTCTAACAACTGTAGAGGTGCGCCACAGCTGTTGCAAAATTTGTTTCCCCAAGGTTGAGGATAAGGACGTTGACAATCAGGATTTATGCAGTGAACCTTAGAAAAACTGTACATCAACGCTTTTAGGCACAATGAATGCTAGCTCGTTTGATGCTCAAATCCCCTACTTTTAGCATTGTTTGTATAAATTATTGATATATTTTTATACTCAATAACTATACTCAAGCAATGCTCACCCTCTGAGGGAAGGCAGAATCAAAGCTTATATCTATCTTAAATCCTAGAAGTTGTTCATGCTCATCAATAGACTTCTTGCACAAGAGTGCTTTTTACACTCTTGTGGTCAAAGGGAAAAGGTTAAAGGGGAAAGGGAAAATACCAAACCTTTTCCCCTTAGTCTGGAGTTTGAAACCATGATGAGGATGAAATCTGGGGATTGCGATCGCATTGACACAACCTCTCCTTAGTTTCAAGCTTTTTTTAATTCTGGTTTAGCTATTTCGAGGAGTTGTTTATGCGTGCATATTGTTCGTACTCAGCAATTATGCTCCTAAGCTCGTCTGCTGCAATATCGGCTTGGTCAAATTTAGTATAAATAGTCAACAAAATGATACCTTTTGCTGTTTTGACGTAATAAATAAGACGGTAGCCACCACTTTTACCTTTTTGAATGTCGCTATTTCGGATTCTCAGCTTAAAAACTTCATAAGCAATCCCAGATATGCGATCTCCAGGTAACTCTCCCCGTTCAAGTTGTTCAATTACTGGTTGTATATCACTACGAATACTACGATATTTTTTGGCGAGGCTGCGTAGATTTCGATTGAACGTTAGCGCCGCTTCAATCTGAATAAACGGTTGTTCAGACATCCTCAAGCCCTTCCCAAAGTTGAGCGACAGAAATTGTTTGTCCAGTCATTGCTTCATGCCAAGCTTGACGTAAATCTTCTATAATCGCTTCTTTAGATTTCTCATCTTCATCAATTTCTGTTACTTCTGGAATGAGGACAATCACTTCAACGCGACTGTTCTTATCAGTGATTAATGGACGATCCAAAGTCAGTTGTCCATTTTCATCAATAGTTGCCATAACTTTAATTGCTTTCATGTTATTTATAAACATCACTACAACAATTCTGTGATGGAAAATAAGCGTTGTCTGTCTATTTTTTGCAGTTTGAGTTTTTCAGTGTAAAAAGCCTGATAATAGGATTGATATTTTTCTGGTTCGGTTTCGGGATCGGTTTGCTGCCATAGTTCTAGAAAGTGGCGATAGCGTTTTTCTAGCATGACCAAATCCATGCAAGCGATCGCCGCTTGAACTACCTGCGGAGTGCGAAGTATTTCTTTTGTAGTTTTTTCGTTCAAATGAAATAAATGCGATACTAATCCCAGGTCTTCTGATAATTCTAAATATCTATTTTGTAGAGTCGAAATTAAATCTATTTGTTCAACGGCCATTTCTAAAATTTGTCGCCACAATAATCGGTGGTGGGAAAGGCTAAATTGCAAATCCCGTTCTTCTAGTTCCTCAATAATTACTTGACGCTGTTCGGGACAATGCAAGTAAATTCGCAGTAATAATGCTTCTGCATGTTCTAAAAGACTGCGTTCAGTGGGGAGTGGGGAAACTTTTTCGCTGCTTCCCCATGCTTTTTTTGCTGATACGGGTTTGGAATATGTAGGTGCAAAAGGAGCAATTTGAGTTAATAAATTTTCCACTCGTAGCGGTATAAGTCTAGCATCGCCTAAACTGAGGATTTCTGCACAATAAGAAACATAATAATTGCGGGTATCGCTGTTAGCGATATTTTTGAGTAATTTAACTATTTGCTGAGTGACTTGTTGAAAATCAGTAGCTTGTTTTAAATCACGGTCTTGAATAATTTGTTGAATTTGCCAGTCTAGCCAAAGGGGTGCATTTGCTAATAGTTGAACATAATCTTCTGGTGTTTGTTCGCGCAAATATTCATCAGCATCTTTGCCATTAGGTAAATTGAGAATTTTTAGCTGCACTTCTCCTTTATATGCTAGTTCGGCAATTTCGCCGATCGCCCTTTCGGCTGCATTGGTTCCGGCTTTATCAGCATCAAAGTTGAGTATTAATTGTTTCGATTCACTGTAGCGTAATACTAGCCGCACTTGCTCTAGACTTAAGGCTGTACCCAGGGAGGCGACGGCGTTATTAATTCCAGCCGCGTGGAGGGCGATGGCATCAAAATAACCCTCCACCACCACGGCTCGATCGAGTTGCGAAATCCCGGTTTTGGCTAGATCCAGGGCAAATAATGTTTTACCTTTACTAAAAAGTTCAGTTTCTGGGGAATTTAAATATTTCGGTTGTTCCTCAGTTAGAGTTCTACCGCCAAAAGCAATAACGCGTCCTTGGACATCGCGGATGGGAATCATTAAGCGATCGCGGAATACATCATAATAACTGCCCCCTTCCTTGCGTGGTTTAATCAAGCCGGCTTTTTCCACCAGTTGCACTGGATAGCGTTTGTCTTCCACTAAGTAGCGATAGAGAGTTTCCCAACCTGCGGGAGCGTAACCCAAACCAAACTGCTGTATTGTTTCTTCTTTAAATTTGCGGTTAAATTGCAAATATGCAATTGCCTTTTGCCCTTGGGATTGTCTGAGGGCGTGTTGATAAAACTGCGCCGCAGAAGCCAGAACTTCATATAATTGTTCCCGCAAAGACAGCTGACGCTGTAATTCTTGGCGTTGTTCGGGTTCTAAGGTTTGTACGGGTATTTGGTAACGCCGTGCTAAATCCAGCACCACCTCAGCAAAAGAACGCTTTCCCAACTCCATAACAAACTTAATGGCATTTCCCCCGGCTTGACAGCCGAAGCAATAATACATTTGCTTGGTTTGGCTGACGGTGAAGCTGGGAGATTTTTCATCATGAAACGGGCACAACCCGACAAAATCTTTCCCTCGCTTCCGTAAAACTACGTACTCAGAGACGACATCGACAATATCAGCTCTGAGTTTAACTTCTTCAATTGTGTCTGGGTGTAAGCGGGGGATTTGCATAATATTGGGCATGGGGCATTGGGCATTGGGCATTGGGCAAAGGGCAAAGGGCAAAGGGCAAAAGAAAGATCCCTCCTTTTCCCTTTAACCTTTCCCCTTGTCCCTTGGCGAAGCCATTTCCCTACTCCGTTGTCCTATCAACTTTGGAGAAATAACAAAGGACAAATTACTTTCGACTTCTGATAGCTATTATATTGTTGTTGCGAAGCCACCAATTATATCTAAAATTGCTTACGTTTAATTTTATCAGAGGAAATACTGTAGATGGGACGTATTTTTATATCGGCGGCTCACGGAGGCAAAGAAGCAGGAGGAATCGATCCAGGTGCGATCGCTGGTGGTACAACTGAAGCTAAAGAAATGATTTTGTTGCGGGATTTGATTGTTACGGAATTGCGGGCGCGGAATTTTGAAATTTTAGCAGTTCCCGACGATTTAAGTGCCGCCGACACCATCACCTGGATCAATTCCCGCGGACGCCGGGGTGATGTGGCGCTAGAAATTCAATCTGATGCAGCTACCAGTCCTGCTGTACGTGGGGCGAGTGTGTTCTACATTGCCAATAATACTGAGCGCAAAACCAATGCCGAACAGTTACTAGTGGCACTGTTGCGCCGCGTACCCCAATTACCAAATCGCGGAGTCAAGCCAGATACAGACAGTGGATTGGGTAGTTTGGCATTTTGTCGCCGCACAACGCTTCCGGCTTTATTAATGCAAGTGGGATTTCTCAGCAGTCCAGAGGATCGGGCTTTGCTGCAAAGTCGTCGCCGTGATTTTGCTTTGGGAATTGCTGACGGCTTGGTATCTTGGAGTCGTGTAATTGACCCTACCGGAACTCCCACAGAACCAACTTACTCAGCAATTAATATTAATATTAACGGGCAAAATTATTCCGAACAAGGAATTTTAGTTAATGGTAATGCGTATATTCCCATTGATTTAGTAGACCGTCTGCGAATAGATTTATCAAAAGCACCAAATGTCAATCGAATTACCTATCGCAGAATAGTTTATGTCAAAGCCATCGAACTCCGAGATTTTAATATTGCAGTCAGCTGGGATGCTACAACTCGTACCGTCAGCTTGCGATCGAATTTAATAGTTTGTACTGGTCAATTAGACCGGATAATTTCAAACGGTAATACCTCAGAAATACAGTTACAATTATTCCTCAGAAATAATAATGAAAATGCTTTGGTAAAGTTTCCCGATATCGCAAAACTTTATCGGGAGGAAGCAGGTATAGAAGGGGTAAATTATGATATTGCCTTTTGCCAAATGTGTGTCGAAACTGGATTTTTAAGATTTGGTAGTGATATTAAACCCGAACAAAATAACTTTGCTGGCTTGGGTGCCATTGGTGGCGGTTCTGAGGCTGCATCTTTTCCCAGTGCCAGAATAGGAGTCAGGGCACACGTGCAACATTTAAAAGCTTACGCTAGTTTAGAACCTTTGGTACAGGAAGTTGTAGACCCTAGATTTCGCTTTGTAACGCGAGGAATTGCACCATTAATTGACCAACTATCAGGACGTTGGTCAGCAGATTTAGATTATGGTGCAAGAATTACAGCAATGGTGAAACGATTGTATGAATCAGCAGGACTACTTTGAGTTTTGAGTAACTACAGTTTATGTGGTGTTTTATGCTATTGATAAATCTCATAAACTTGATATAGCAATCCTATTTTATTTATGAGAATTTTGGTGTTGACTGTCCTTTATCATTGGTCATTTTTACTTAGTTTTGTCTCACAAATGATTTAGGATTGCTATAGTAATTAAGAAGACAGCCCGTGAGCATTCCATCAAAAAATAAAGCGTTAATTGCAAATGATGTCAGTAGTTTAGAGTTGAGAAGCCTCGCAGAAATATCAACTGGAAACTTACTTGCAGAAGTGGATTTTCGTCGTACTGTAGCAAGTTTGCAGCTAACACAAGATAAAAAAGCATCGATGGGCCAGTTTCTTACCCCAGCTTCAGTAGCAGAATTGATGGCTGGGATGTTTGATAGGCTAGATTTGCCTGAAATTTCCTTGCTAGATGCCGGAGCTGGAATCGGTTCGTTACTAGCGGCTTTTGTGAACAAAGTATGCCAGCAAAAACAGACTTTAAGTTTGCGTATTGTCGCCTATGAAATCGATCCTTTTCTAATTGGATATTTGCGCCAGACTTTAAAACTATGCGAACGGGAATGTCAACGTGTAAACATTTATTTCAATTACGAAATTCGTGAAACTGATTTTATCAAAGATACAGCTAAGCGACTTGAAGTTAATTTATTAAATAATACAAATCCAGCAGAATTTACCCATGCTATTCTCAATCCACCTTATTTGAAAATCAATGTTCATTCTCAGACTCGTAAATGGCTACGTTCCATTGGTTTGGAAACTAGCAATCTTTATACTGGTTTTATGGCTGCTACAGCACAATTGCTAAAACCAAAAGGAGAATTTGTAGCGATTACTCCGCGTAGTTTTTGCAATGGAACTTATTTTCGTGAATTTCGGAAGATGTTTTTGCAAATGATGGCTTTACAGCAAATACATCTTTTTGATTCACGGCAAGAAACATTTTCTGACGATGATGTTTTGCAAGAAACTGTAATTATTAAAGCTACAAAAGAGCAAAAGTCTAGCAGTGTAATCATCAATACTAGCTCTGGTGCTGATGATGACTGGATATTGTCACACTCGGTACCATATACAGCCTTAGTTCATCCCCAAGATCCAGAGCAGTTTATTCATATTCTTCCAGATAAAATCAGCGAACAAGTTGTTGTAAAAATGGCACTTTTTAGCTGCACTCTGGAAGATTTGGGGCTTACAGTTTCAACCGGACGGGTTGTAGATTTTAGAGCTAAAGAATACCTGAGAAAAAATTTAGAAAAAAATACTGTTCCTTTAATTTATCCAATAAATTTCTCCGATTTATATATAAGATATCCAAGAATAACCAAAAAGCCACAAGCTATATTGCATGTACAAGAAACAGAGAAAATTCTAGTGCCAAATGAACATTATGTCCTCTGCAAAAGATTTTCTTCAAAAGAAGAAAAAAGACGAATTGTTGCAGTAATTTATAATGCAGAAATATTTAATTGTGATTATGTCGGCTTTGAAAATCATTTGAATTATTTTCATAAAAATGGGCGTGGTCTTAGCCATACCTTGGCTTGTGGGCTTGCAGTTTATCTTAATTCAACTTTAGTTGATTTATTTTTTCGGTTGTTTAATGGACATACTCAAGTAAATGCAACAGATTTGCGAAAATTAAAGTATCCGACATTGGAACAATTATTGTCTTTAGGAACGGAGATTAAAGAACGCTTTCCCTCTGGGTGCGAAATCGATCTACTTGTGCAAAATAAGCTATTGAATATGTCAAATCAGTCCGACAAAAATCCCATCAAAATTAAGTCTCGAATTGACGAAGCACTGCAAATATTAAGGCAATTGGGCTTTCCACGACGACAGCTTAACGAACGCTCAGCTTTAACCCTTCTGGCGTTACTTGACTTAAAACCAACAGACTCTTGGGATTTAGCGACTTCTCCTTTAATGGGAATTACTCCAATAATGGACTTTATGTCTCAGCATTATGGTAAAACTTATAAGCCCAATACACGAGAAACAGTTCGCCGCCAAACAGTACATCCATTTCTAGATGCTGCTTTGATAGTTGCAAATCCAGATAATCCGAGCCGCCCTATCAACAGTCCAAAAACTGTGTATCAAATTGAAGAAAGTGCGCTCGAATTATTACGAACCTATGGTACTAATGAATGGAAAAAAAGCATAAGCACTTACCTTGCTTCCATTGAAACTCTCAAAAAGCAGTATGCACAAGAACGGGAGATGTCCCGTATTCCGATAGTAATTGCAGGAGAAATTAAAACTTTATCACCAGGTGGTCAGAATATTCTGATTGAAAAAATTATTAACGATTTCGCTCCACGTTTTACTCCTGGTGGAAAGCTAATTTATGTTGGTGATACCGATGAAAAATTCACACATTTCGATGAAGCAGCATTAACGGATTTAGGCGTTACTATTGATTCTCATGGCAAAATGCCAGATGTAATTATTCACTTGACAACAAATAATTGGTTAGTGCTAATTGAAGCTGTAACTTCACACGGGCCAATTAATGCAAAACGAAAGAAGGATTTGGAATCTCTATTTAAAGGCGTCAAAATCCCTTTAGTTATGGTAACAACATTTCTCAGTCGCAAAGCAATGGTAGAATACCTACCAGAGATTGCTTGGGAAACAGATGTTTGGGTTGCTGAAGATGCAACTCATCTAATTCATTTCAATGGCGAACATTTATTACAGGCTTACGAAATAGAAAAGAACACAACTTCCTGAATGTATATATAATTCAGGCTGATTTAAAAAATCGAATGATTTCGCGCACATGATCGAGAAATTGTCCATCAGTTGAAAGTTGAGCGATCGCACTTCTAGCTTCTCTTCCTAAACGTTCGTGTTCTGTGTGATTGATTGCGCGTAATTCTTCTAAATTAGCCACAATTCTGGCTAAATCTCTGCGAGTTTCTTCCGCAAAACGTTGTTGAGTTGCTGGTAATGAAGATGGTTGTTCTAAATTCAGTTGATCCTCTAAAGATTGTACTTTTTGTTCTAAATTGTAAAAGCGATCGCGCAATTCCATAATATCTTCGCGGGGATACTTCCATTCTTGGCGAATCATCGCTAACCTTGCATATAAATACTCATAAGCCCGAATCGCTGGACGCAGAATTGTTAATAACAAAGCTGCACCAGAACTCACATATCCCACTGTACTAATACCAGTGACAGCGAGAGTATAAAGACCAACGGCTGAGAGTAAGTGTAAAGCAATGGCAACCCAAAGCGATCGCTTTGCCAAAACTGTGACATACTTCACTTGTTTTTCATCAACTGGAATTCCTTTTTCCCTAGATTGTGCTGCTTCTGCTAATACTTCTTTAGCTTGAAAATGCACATTCCACGGTACCGTAACAATTACCAACAGCCACCAAAAACTCGCACCGCCAATCACCCAGTCCAGAAAGCTACCAGCAGGTATGTGCAACCATTGGAGTAATCCAAAAGCAGCCAGCACCACAATTACAATGCTGGCAATGGAACTGATAAAAAAGTTAATATACATTTTGTATTGTCTCCGATGAAACTATCATTTGAGAATCAGAATTCAGAATTCAGAATTAATATGGCGTATTTTTTTCCTTATCAATTACGAATTATGTTGACCGTCAACAGTCAACATCGATATTGTTCGCAACTGAAACAAGATTGCTATATTTTTATCGTGACTATAGCCCAGCAGTTTTACTGAAATAATTGTGATGCTTTTTTTTATTGCACACACCATCTTTTGCATGAGATGGCTACAGCAAATAGGCTAAGTATCTTTTGCACCTTTTTGTAAAAATTAGTAACACAAATGCTTGTGATAGTTTTTCTAGCTGCACATATACTAAGATTAACAAGTTCAAAATTCAGAACTAAATAAGTTCGTACAATAAAATCAAACTATCTTAAAAAAAGAAACTAAGTTGCCTTGGCGAGTAGAATTCGCGCCTACACAGACAAAACCTTAATTTTCCGTTAGTCCACCTCCGTGGACTTCTCTGCGAGAGGCTACGGGAATGTTTCTGTAGTAGCGAATTCTGTTCGCATTTTCCAACATCATCTAAAACCCTTATCCCTATTGCCTATTACTTATTGAATGAGATAACTACGCCAAATTGGTTGAGTATTTTTACTATTTTTATCTGGAAGCAGCAGTCGCCAAGTTTTGCCTTCTTGCTGAATTTGCAAGTAAAGGTTAAAGGTTTTTTTTGCTTGTGTTAAGCTTCGTTTTGGTAACTTAAGAATTAAATCGTATGTTCCCTGAACGCGAAAAGCTGGTAAATTTTCTATAGTTAGGGGTTGTTCTTGGGTAATTGATAGCCGCTTGATTTCAAATCCTTGAAAATCTAGATCCAACTGCTGATTAAGCTTTTGTTGAGTTTGTTCTAAGTCTAGTGCGATCGCTTTTTGCACTAACTCGCTAGTTGGTAACAATCCAATGGTGCCACAAGCCGTCAATAGCACCAACAATATTACTGTTAAAAGCAACCGCACCATATTAATCCTCAGAAACCCCTAATCAGCGATAGTATAACTGTAGATTCCCTAAATTTTCTCATCTACCATGCCAAAACAGTCCATAGGTCTTGATAACCAACTATACAATTATCTTTTATCCGTATCGCTGCGAGAACCAGAAATTCTTTGGAAGTTGCGTCAAGAAACCGCGAACCATCCCAATGGCACAATGCAGATTTCGCCAGAACAAGGGCAGTTTATGAGGTTTTTGGTGCAGCTGATTGGAGCGAAGAAAACCCTGGAAGTTGGTGTGTTTACGGGTTATAGCTCACTTTCTGTAGCTTTGGCGCTACCAGATGATGGTAAGATTATTGCGGCTGATGTGAGTGAAGAATTTACTGCCATCGCCAGACGGTATTGGCAAGCAGCTGGGGTAGCCCACAAAATTGATTTGCATTTAGCACCAGCCTTGGAAACTTTAGATCGATTGTTAGCAACTGGGCAAGCCGAGACATTTGATTTTGCTTTTATCGATGCTGATAAAGAAAATTATGATGGATATTACGAGCGATCGCTACAATTAGTGCGTCCAGGCGGATTAATTGCCATTGATAATGTTTTGTGGTCAGGACGCGCTGCTGATCCACAATTCCAAGATGAAAGTACCCAAGCAATCAGGGCATTAAACGAAAAGTTACACCATGACGAACGCGTAATTCTTTCTCTTGTCCCCATTGCAGATGGGCTGACTTTAGCACTTAAACGACGTTAGTGCATTTTCATACACTTGCTTTATTTGATTGTCATTAGTTCTTTATAATTGGTAATTATTTTTTAATGACCAATGACTAATGACTAATGACCAATTCATCAAACTTTACTACTTCTGAATCAGGCTTACGAGTATCAAAACGATAACTAGCGATGCTACCTGTTGCTGTGTCAAAGATACTAAAAACTGTAATTTCATTACTAGCAATATAAGGCATCGGTTTTGCATCTTCACCTAACAAAGGAGCAATTGTTGGTACAATCGGTTGTAAACCATTGGCATCGCCAAGTTGAACATACTCTTCTTGATAATTAATTGGCACTTCTCGCTTTCTTTCGCCCCAAGCCGCACCATAAGTATTACCAACATTAGATGTTTCTAAAAAGTGCATTCCACTGGGACTAACAAAGCGATTCCATAAATGGGAATGTCCATAAAATACTAATTGCACATGAGCTTTTTCTAACAAAGGCACAACATCTCGGATGATATAATCTGCGCCTTTGGGATACTCGTAACGCACAGCCTTGATGTTATCACCATCTCGCTCAATTATTTGTACTGGTTCTGTATAGGCGGGAACTATATTATCACCAAGAGTATGAGGTGGATGATGAAACATTACAACTTTGTATTTTGCTTGTTGAAACTCAGGGCTATTAAGTTCTGTTTCTAGCCAATTATATTGCTGGGAACCTTTAGCAATTGGTTCATAAATTACCTGTCCATATCCCCAATTTTCTGGGTTATGGAAATCTTTTTCTGCTTCTTCATATCTACCTTTACGCTTTCCATCTAAACTGGGAGGACGCCACATATTCGTAATGTATAGTACTACAAGACGTACATCTCCAAAGGTAACTGCGTAATATTTTTTTCCACCGTCTTGGCTTGTTGGTAAAGTGAAAATTTCTTCGTAGGTAATAGTATTAAAAGAATTATCGATGAGAGATTTATCGGGATATAACTTTTGGGCAATTGTCTGAGGAATAGTATCATCAAATTCATCATTTAAACTGCCAGTTCTAGCATATCGTCCCATGACTTCATGATTACCAATGCAAGTAAACATGGGTGTATGTTGAATTATTTGCCCACCAGTGTAGGTTGTTTTAACACCATTGTGGATTATTTCGTATTTAGCGCGACCTTGTAAACCAGGAAATAGCGCACCGCCGCTATTATCATCAAACCATTCCGAGGCGCGATCGCTAACATTGACCAAATCACCAGCAAACCATACCGCATCAACTCGTCCAACAGTTTCTACTACCTTTTGCAGATTTGCAGATGTCATCGGCTTTAATTGATGGTCTGAGGTCAGCAAAATTTTTAATGGTGTACCGGGTTTTGGAGTAGCCGCAAGAGTAAAAACATCACTGCTGATAGTTTCGCCATCTTCCCGCACACTTGTAACGCGATAGTTTACTCGTACCCCAGGAGTTAAGCCAGTTACCTCGGCTTCATGTCGCCAAATGTCACGCCCGACCGGTTTTTGATAAACTTGGTTGTCTTGTGTTTGGTTTCCAACCCTTGATTTTTGGTCTTCACGCGTGCGACTGAGTTTGATAGTATTTGCTTTAGCGATTTGTTGGAGGTTTTCACCGTAGGACACTGTATGTTGAGTACCAGCAAACTCGGTAAACCAAACTACTCGCACTGAATTTTCAGTTGGCAGCTGCAAAAACGGATCGGTCAGCAGATAAGGTGCTGATATCATATCTGTTTGCCTACATGAATGCACGCTTACTAGGGTAAAGCATATAACAAGCGAAAGCATAGCCACTGAGGAGATTTTACGGCTATCTAAGAGGATGCTTGAAAAGTCGGTTGTGCAGTAAAAAAAAGCTCTCAAGGTGTAAGCTGCAAATACGTAGTACAGAACCGTTGAGAGCCATGAGTAAATCATATCTAACTCAGCTTGGTGTACCTTTAGCTCAGCAACAACTTGGTTGTCTGGAGTGTCAACCAAATTCACAGATAAGTATTTCTGATTTCCATTAAACAAAGCTCTAGGAAATCTTAATCTAAGATCACTTTTAGATACTTCAATACCAATTTTAATGGGAATCCTTTGACTATTTTGGATAGTCACTGGATAGTCAAAGGAGAGTTAAAACAAAGATTCAGCTTCCATGACCACCAATAACTGAAAGCTGAAACCCTTATATAGTAAGCTTGCATAAGTGGCTCAGGTCGGATTTGAACCAACGACCCCAGGCTTATGAGTCCCGTGCTCTAACCAACTGAGCTACTGAGCC
>Ga0314812_100050_pt1 | contig 18957 bp, 18 predicted proteins | sample STEome_9_FD_202336 | JGI IMG/M metagenome (GOLD analysis project Ga0314812, IMG submission 202336) | Metatranscriptome of soil surface biofilm microbial communities from soil inoculated with nitrogen-fixing consortium DG1, State College... ...
GCCTTGTCAAGGCTTCTCTCGAATGCAAAAAAATAATAAAGGCATTAATCACCAAGATAACGATCTAGTGATTAAATATTTAGAATTTGTTGAAGAGTTTATGCCTAAATTTGCAGTTTTTGAAAATGTTCCAGGGTTAATTACTAAGCCATATGGTAATATTTTTTACATAAAACTTTGTCTAGGTCTTAAAGAACTAGGCTATCAAATAAACAAAAAACTTGTAGATGTAGCAGATTATGGTGTACCGCAGCATCGAAAGCGTGTAATTGTGATTGCTGGGAGAGATGGAGAAGAACCACCATTTCCTCAGCCTACTCATGGAGAACCAGGAAAAATAGATAAATCTCAAGGATCTTTATTGCCTTGGCTTACAGTTTACGATGCTATTGGTAATAATAAATATCCTCAGATCAAGCCAGGAGAGAATGGGGAATATAATGGTAAATATCCGAATCATATTGCTCCAAAAACTACACAAAGAATAGTAGAATTTATTAGCATGATTCCTAAAAATGGTGGGAGCAGAACAGATATACCGAAAAAATTTTGGCTAAAATGCCACCTTTCTCATAAAGGTCATAGCGATGTTTATGGACGAGCAGCTTGGAACCGTCCATCAAACACTATCACTGCTGGTTGTTTAAATCCTTCAAAAGGACGTTTTATACATCCTGAACAAGACAGAGCTTTTACACCTCGTGAAGTAGCTGCTTTACAAGGATTTCCTGATGATTTTGTTTTCTATGGAAAGTGTTTGCAAGTTCAGATTGGTAATGCTGTACCGCCACCATTAGCTAAAGCGATCGCTAAAGAAATTAAAAATCGACTTCTTCAGGGTTTAAACTCACCTGGGTAAAAATAAAAAATCCCGTCTGCTCAAGGGACGGGATTATGTTTATCAATATCAAACTAAGCACTCAAAAAAGGCCTATCTTGCTTCAGCAAGTTAATCACCTCTTCACTCCACTTAATTTGATTACCGCTCCAATTACTTAAAGTATTAGTTACAAAATACACTCGACCGTATTTTTTCCCTACTTGAGTCAGTTGCCACTTCCATCTACCTTTTCTGGTTTTGAATTTTCTTTGTAAGCCCAGTCGTTCTAACAGCTGATTAACTTGTCGGTTAGAAATTGGTTTTTTCGCCAATTCACTCAACTTCGTTGCGATTTCTGACGGAGTGAAATCGACATTTTCTAAATTATCTGTCATAATACTCAAAGAAAAAAAACAATTCCGAGCCGGCTACCTAAAATAACAGGAGCTGGCTTTTTCATTACTATAAATGTATTAACCAACCTAGTTACTTAAAAAGTTACTTAGTATGATGGAAATACACTTACAATAAATAATTATTGTATTTTTAATTGTAAATGTCAAGCTGTATAGCAGCTTAATTGCTACCAATTTCCTTTTGCCATAAGTTTTTTTAAGTCTGCAATTAAGTCTCTTAGCTGATCCTGAACTTCCTCACGGAACTTACTACTGGAAAAAGTAGCGGCTTCATGAGCAAGGAGTGTAACATTTGGAACTAAGATAGGAAGCCCCTGTTCCTCTTGTGAATCAAATCCTGATTGTGCATGAGCATAATCTAATTCCCAATTTCCATCAGCCAGCCAAGACAACATCTTATCTAAATTTCTTTGATAAGAATCTGGCTGGTGCAAGTCAACCGCAACTTCCAGACGAGGGATTAAAAAATGAGCAGATCCTTCATCATCAGTAACAATTGGTTGATAAGCAGAAGTTGGAGCGCTATAGCACATCAAAACGCCTATTTTAGAACACAGGTACAAAAAGGGTTCATATTCACTTTCTTCAAGAAAAGATTCTTGATATTGTTTTTCCTTCTTATCTAGATGTTGATCAATAAATGCTTGCCAGTCTTCATGCTTGTCTTCTTCTAATAACTTGGGTTGACCTGATTCTGATTCAATAACTACAGGTAATGAACTGTCAACAAGCGCAATATCGGAAAAACGCCGAATTACTCTACAAGTAGTAAAAAGTATATCTTTTGAGAAGCTTTCTAAATTTTTAGCAACTCCTAAAAAAAGAAGATGAGATACGGCTGTATCGGCAAAGGGGATTTTGTAAACCTCATCAGATGAAACAACAATTTTGTCATTTATCTTTATTTTTTTATAATGTAAATACCAAAAAACTAAGGGAGCAAGCCAAGACATTTGAGGTACTTTAACAGCTGCCCCATAAACAATTTCACCAAGTGGGCTAAATATAGTGTTATGAATGACTCTTACAAACTTTTGAATCTGATTACGTACAATTTTGCCATATACAGTATCATCTTCGTAATCTGCCAAACGATGTACTAGGGGAAATATACGACCATCACGAATAATTAACGTTGGATTGGGTTTATACCCAATTTCTGGGGCATCACCTAAAGGCCTCCATCTAGCTTCGCCCATAGAAATACGATAGTCTGCTATATATTGGCGCAGTTCCATTGCTGCCATACGTGAGTGTTTAAATCTATCTCGACCTATAGATTCTATTAACTCAGGGGCTAATACTAAGCCTTCTCTTGTTGCTTCATATTGGTCATATTCTTTTAGATTTTCAGGGGAGATATCAAAATCTTGATACTCTTGATTTGAACGGGTTATTAAAGCAGAGGCTGAGGTAGTTACAATAATAGGCCGTGGAGGAATAAAGCTACCAGGACTGCGAAACAGTGTAATATCTGCAACAGAAGCATCTGTTCCAGATCCGCCTTTGTGAGGTTTTATTTTTTTGCTCCATAACTCTATTAATTGGTTTCCAAAAATTCTTTTTTTAAGAGATTCTCTTGCAGCCGATACGTCCAAATAAGCCCTTTTGCCTTTATTTTGGAAATGTGTAAATTTAAGAGGTAAATCTAAAATTCCTTTAAAACCTGCTTTACTACTATCTAGCCGCCAAAATAATTGAAAATATCTTCTTGCTTCTCCTAGTTGATCATCTAATTGTCTTCCTTTTTGTTTCGCTAATGTAAAATCTCCCCTATCCCAATGACGTTGAGTTTCTTCACATTTATGATTAATATCATCAACTACCCACTGCGCCATATTAATTAACAAATCAATAGGATTCTCTTGTGCTAAATCAATAGACGCATTGATAATTGCTCTAGCGTAAAATTCTTCTTTTAAGTGACTCTCTGCTATTTTTTTTAATATAGAGCGAGCTTGTGCCTGACGTTTGTGTTCGTCTGGTTCAAGCTCATATCCTTCAACATCTGATCTAGTCTGTAAACTATATTTTTGTATTTCAGGAATAGCATCTAAAGCGTTACTATATGGTAATTTACTAGGATGGAAATATATATATGGAGGTTTACCTCTCCCTTCACTTTGAAGCTTTTTATTTTTTTCTAATTTCCCTTGTTTTACAAGTTTGTTTAAAAGATTGCGTACACCTCTAGGAGAAATATCGCCATCTTCTGCTTGCAAATGCTTGATTATTTCCTCAACTTCTAAACCTTCTGGTTGTTTTAGTAATAAATCTAAAATTTTTTGAGTTAAAATATCCTCTGCTGCCGCCATTTTTTGACTTCCTCTGCAATATTGGGCGTTGGCGCACCTTCACGAGTTTCACGTTTACGAATACGTATCTGTGTTGGGTGGCGAATGATATCCATACTTGATGACATGATTGCTGTACCCTTTGGTAATTTGGGAATACGAGAAATCATTTCATCGGAAACACCACCTAAAGTACCAGATACTAATTTCATATCATCTGGATCTAAAGCAAATACCAAGCGTGTATTGCAAGTTAACAAAACTTGCTTGTCCATAGATGCAGGACTTTGAGTGATTAAGGTGACTCCAATTGCATCATGTCGAGCAGTACGAATCATTTCTCTAATAACTTGAGTTGATGGTGTTATCTGCCCTCCTGCGGGTAAGAAAAAGTGCGCTTCATCCAATATAAAAACAAAGGGTGGAATGCGATCGCGCTTTCTCAAAGCTTGCAATAATCTAACTGATGCGCCAACTATTAAATTTCGTTGTTGTTGGCTCAAATGCCCAACAAAAACATTAGTAATTGGTTGTTTTGCAAATTCTCCTAACCAAGATTCTGTTCCTGTGGTCAACAGTGGATTACGTTTAAATGCTGTTGCAACTTTGCGTGCTGCTCTCCCTCCCACTGCTGCTTGTCCAAATTCAGTACCAGCACCTTCGATTTCTTTCAATAATTCTTCAATTTGAATATTGACTTTTCCTTGTGCCTCTAAGCTCTGAAATGCTTCAGTAAATACGACATCATAAGCCATAGATACCAGTTCTAATTGGTCAGATGTCAAGTTGGGTACAAAACCTAAAAATTCACTGTGTCCAATTACTGAATAAGGAACTCGAAAATTTACTCCTGCTCGAAAGTTACGTCCTCCCAAATCTTCAGCTGTATTGATTGCATCTCCCAAAACATCAAAAGCAATAACAGGTATGCCATGTCTGACTAATTCTTCTATTAAAACACCTGTGGCATAACTTTTACCCACACCTGTTTTTCCCACAACTGCCAAATGTCTGGCTATGGCTTCCATTGGCAACACAAAATCTACACTTTTACCACCAGATTCTATTTCACCTATGTAGAAACCCTGTTCAGATGAGTCAGGAGTATTTAGTAGTTGCGGTATTCTGTCAGCAGGTATTTCATATACTCCCTGACCTGTTTGTGCTAATAGGCTTGGTTCTTTAATAATTATCTGATTGTTACTATCAAGATGTATTTCGCCCAAAACTTCAACAGTCATCACACGAGTGACATGAGGAGAGCGATCGCCTGGTCTAGTCTTGTCTGAACCTACCTGATATGCCTGATTCTGTTGCAGTGTTGAAGGGTTAGCACGAGGGTTATCCTCTGTACCCTCGATAATACGTCCGTAATGAACTATCTCATCTTTATCTCGTTCTATAACTACATAAGTCCCCAAAGCTGGTATACGTCCTTCACGTACATGAAAAGGCACTTCGTCAAAGGTTGGTGAACCTAAAAACGGAGAGGAAGAAGTGGTTCCCAGCCGAACAGTATCAGTTAAGGAAAGGGCTTGTTTAATTTTTTCGCCCATATTATATTTCAATAATTACTACATTAAATAATTATTGTAAAATTTTATGGAAATGTCAAATAGCGATCGCTCCCTCTCTGGCCTATATTTAGCTCGTGCTACCATTACCAAATGTATGCCTAAATCGGATGAGGCTAAAATCTCCGGAGTTCGAATCTCCCCTTCTCCGTTGAAAGTTTAAAGTAAGAATATTCACTGTTCAGTAAAATTGAAAATACTGGTGTCACAGTAAACATACTGAGCAATATTCTGAGAAATTAACAATTTGTTGTTAACTCATCCCCCGCTTTACGCAGTCAGGATTTTGATTTATTAATCACTAGTAGTTATACGCAGTTTTTTTTACTTAATAATACTAATAACTATCCATCGATGACTAATAGACCTCTTGTAAAAGTGCTTTTTGCACTCTTGTGGTCAAGGGAATGCATATTTATTGGGGAAAGGGAAAATATCAAACCTTTCCCCTTCCCCTTTTACCGACTTCTGCAAGAAGTCTAATGACTATGACGGTGAGGGTGACGTGTACTTATGCCAATTTGAAAAAAGAATACTACAGATGGATTTTCAGAATCAAAATGTACAAAGCAATTCCTAATCCAAAATCTAAAATCTAAAATCCAAAATGGTATTAGATACTTATTTCAAAAAAATAAATATACATCACCTGAGTAACTGATATCAGTATAATTTTCCCTATATCTTTAGGTAGATTTTTAGGATATTTAGCTGTTTATCAGCTAAAAAAGCAGACATTATTTTAAAAACAAAGTCTGGCGTGAATTTAAGCGTTGTAACTCCTATTTATTGGCGATAACATGGAAATAAGTTTACTAAAAGCTTCCTAAACCGCGTTTGATCTCAGTTTTTTTATGGACATTCAGCTAATCAATATTGGGTTTGGCAACATCGTGTCAGCCAACCGAGTAGTTGCAATTGTCAGTCCAGAGTCTGCCCCGATTAAGCGGATAATTACCGATGCACGGGACAGGGGTCAACTGATTGATGCAACTTATGGTAGGCGGACTAGGGCTGTAATTATCACTGATTCCAGCCACGTAATTCTGTCAGCGATTCAGCCGGAAACGGTAGCGAATCGCTTTGTGATTTCCCGCGATCATCAGACTGTAGATAATTGACAAGGAGTGGGTTAAAAACCTTACTCTCTTTGCAGCATATCGGCAGTACCATGTGAATTAGATCAATTTTTTGCCACCGACGCTACAAATACCGTAGTCAATGGTGGGCTTGGCCACGAATACAACAGTCATAAATAATATCTATTGATTAATTCACAGGTTAAACGGATGATCCGAGTTTTACCCATCCAGAGTAGTGCCACTACCAAGGAATCTCTAAATCCAGGCGCATTGATTGTTTTAACTGGCCCTAGTGGAGTCGGTAAAGGTACTTTAATGCGATCGCTCCTACAGCGTCATCCGGAACTGTATTATTCGGTATCTGCGACGACCCGTTCTCCCCGTCCAGGGGAAATCGATGGCAAAAGTTATTACTTTATTACCCGTAGTAAGTTTGAACAATTAATCGCGGGAGGTGAATTTTTAGAATGGGCGGAATTTGCTGGTAACTATTACGGCACTCCCCGTGAAGCTGTGCTTAACCAGATTAATTCTGGCAAGTTGGTGGTGTTAGAAATTGAGTTAGAAGGAGCAAGACAAATTCGTGCTTCTTTCCCCACTGCCTTCAGCATTTTTATTTTACCGCCTTCTTTAGAGGAATTGGAAAAACGGATACGCTCTCGCAATCAAGACTCTGAAGATGCGATCGCCCGTCGTCTGCACCGCGCCCAAGAAGAAATTAAGGCCGCAGATGAATTTGATATTCAAATCGTTAATGACGATTTTAAAACTGCTTTAAATGACATCGAAGCGGCTTTATTTGGATAAGCATTTTTAACAACATACCAATTTTCAGCATTAATTATCAAAGGACACAAAGAAAAAGCTTTGTGTCCTTTGTTATAGGAACAAAGGGACTTCCAAGTAAATAAACCTGAGTTCGGGATAAGCTCAAACGCTGATTCTGTCATTGGTTTTGAAAATCTGTAAGCTTTATTTTCTCGTTCAAGCGATCGAAATTTAGTCCTTAACCCGAACTGAGGTTAAATAAATATTCCACGAAAGAGTGTTAACTATTGACGGTTGACAGTTGACAGTCAGCAGTAAGGAATCAACAGTCAACGCATTAACCGGAATAATTTATTTTTTCAATTTCCCTAATGATTAATGACTAATGACTAATGACTAATATTAAAAAGTCTGAGCAAAGATTTCCTTTACTCAGACTTTGACTTTTGTCATTTGTCTTACAAAATTTGAAGCTAAGGAAGCCTTAGCTTTTGACTTTGCGCTTGGTCATGCGTCCTTTGCTATCGATTGTTTTTTGTTTGTAAGAACTAACCAATAACTAATGACCAATAACTAATGACTAATGACTAAATTAACCAAATAAACCTTGAATTAATTCTAGGTTACTAGTTAAAAAGTAAGCGACTACTGCACCACCAATACCACCAATTAAGAAAGAACTGGCAAAGTTATTCCAGCTTTCTTTAGAGTTAAAAGCATCTGCTGGAGGATTGGGTACAGTAACGCTAGGAAGAGCTTTTGGAGGATTACTATTGGCATACAAAGATAAAGCACCGGTCAAAACAACAACTAAACCGATCGCTCCTAGTAATCCAGCCAAATTAGCATTAGCTGTATCCCGCAGTGGCCCGAATTTGGCAAAAGGCCCAAACAGCCAATAACCATGAGCCATACCAACTTCTAATCCGCGTCTGGAAGGAGTTAAACCAGCACGATAAGCAGGTAAGTTCCTAATGAATTCTGCAATCAAGCGAGAAGAATTAACTGGGGTTTCTAGGTTACCTAGTTGTGGATCGCCGAATGCAGGAAAAACAACTTCCTGATTTCTGGGATCGCTGGGGTTATTTTTTGATGCATCTACTGCTTGCGCCATATTTTTATGTTCGCCTCTCAATTAAAATGGTGGCATTTTTATATTAATAATAATTGTAGCTAAAGATGTCTTTTGCTTAGGAAGTTAAAAAAAATTAATTTAGCTTATTTGAAAGCTCTGAAACTCGCGATATCTAAGCAAAATCGCGAGTTTCAAAAACCTCTTTTTACTACCTATTTAGGTGAAAATTTTGTTTAGTTAGTCCAAATATACTAACTAAACAATTTCAGATAGTTTTCCGAAAATTTGATTTTCCACCTTATGGTAGTGGGTGGAAAAGTAAATCGGGGAAAAAGCGATTGAATTCAATCAAAATGCCTGCTGTGATTGTCAGCCAGATGGTAGCTGCCACTGGGGCTGTGGAAATAAATTTAATCAAATAGGATGAGTTGTCGCCTTTGTCTGCCATGAATTTAGTCTCCAAACAAATGAACTAGTGAAACTGGTTTAGCGTGGGGAAACAGGAATTTCTGAGTCTTTGGCTACTAATTTACCAGAGAGTAATTCTTGGACTGCTGCTGCTGGCCAAGCAAAGCCTGTAGCAATGATAGGTAGTGCCAAAGCCAGATCGATTTGGATTTCTTTTTGTTCGGGATCTGCTTCCTTTTTAATCGCTTGGAGATAGGCACGACCTACCCAGCCAATCCAGCCAGTGATGTATAGGAATAGAAGGCTGGGGATCAAGAAATCACCAGCACGATCTAAGCGACCATCAACAATCAAGTGGGGGTAACCTTCAGGGCCGCACAGCGCTTGAGAATAACGCTCAAATCGCTTTTGACCTGATTGTGGGTCACTGGTGGTGTTACGGGCGTTAGCTGCCAGCTCTTGAAAAGCGGGATTGTCTTTACAAGGTGTCAAGTTAGCCCCTAGAGCTTGTGCTGGGGGGGCAAAGTTGCACCACAGACAAATCGCTAAAATCAAAGCAAACAATCGTCGCATAGAGTGTTTCCTTTTATTACAAAACAAAAAGTTCTTTGTACAAAACGAAGCGGCTTGTACAGTCTTTATTTGCATAACTAGGAAGTCATCATACTCTTGGGTGGGAACCGAGTAAAGTTTCAGTAAATAAAAGTTAAAGCTTCTCAACCAAGATGACGTGGGGAGCGGTGAATGGGGAGTAAGGAGTAGTGAGTAACAACTGCTGAGTATATTAATTCTTGTAGTAGGGTAGTAAGCAAGGACGATTTTGTCTGTGCCACTGAAAACTCAGGACTTAAAACTCCCTACTCCCCATTCCCCATTCCCCTCTCTCAATGACAACCGTTTTAGCAATAGAAACTAGCTGTGATGAAACTGCTGTCGCAATTGTGAATAATCGTCAAGTTTACAGCAGCATTATCGCCTCGCAAATTCCAGTGCATCAGCAATATGGCGGGGTAGTACCAGAAGTAGCTTCTCGCCAGCACTTAGAAACAATCAATCAAGCCATCGCCCAAGCTCTAGAGCAAGCCAAACTCAACTGGAGTGAAATTGATGGAATTGCTGCCACTTGCGCTCCTGGACTCGTGGGAGCGCTGCTGGTGGGATTAACTGCTGCCAAAACCTTGGCGATGGTACACAACAAACCTTTTTTGGGAGTTCACCATCTCGAAGGTCACATTTACGCAACTTACTTGAGCGAGCCAAGTTTAAATCCCCCTTTTCTTAGCTTACTGGTTTCAGGCGGACATACAAGCTTGATTTATGTTAAAGATTGTGGTAATTACGAAACGCTAGGACAAACTCGCGATGATGCTGCCGGCGAAGCCTTCGATAAAGTGGCGCGATTATTAAAACTGGGTTATCCTGGCGGGCCAGTAATTGACAAACTCGCACAACAAGGAGATCCCCAAGCCTTTGTTTTGCCAGAAGGAAAAGTTTCTTTACCTAGTGGCGGGTTTCATCCTTATGATGCAAGTTTTAGCGGGTTAAAAACGGCTGTATTGCGTTTAGTACAGCAGCTAGAAAAAGATGGTAGACAAGTGCCAGTGGCAAATGTAGCAGCTAGCTTTCAGGATACTGTAGCGCGATCGCTAACCAAAAGAGCCATTGCCTGTGCCTTAGACTATGGTTTAGACACAATTGCCGTTGGCGGTGGCGTAGCAGCCAATAGCGGTCTGAGAAAAAACCTCCAAGCCGCCGCCAGCAAACATAACCTGCGCGTACTATTTCCCCCTTTGAAATTCTGTACTGACAACGCCGCCATGATTGGCTGCGCCGCCGCCGAACATCTATCCTCAGGACATACATCACCCTTGACACTGGGCGTTGAATCTAGATTAGCCCTAAATCAGGTGATGAAATTGTATCAATCTCAGGGGAGATGAGGGACTGGGGGAGATGGCAACGCCTTGGGGAAAGGTTAAAGGGAAAAGGGGAAAGGGGAAAGGGGAAAGGGATAAATTTAACCTTTCCCCCATGCCCCATGCCCCATGCCCCATGCCCCATGCCCCATGCCTCATGCCCCATGCCCCATGCCCCATGTCCAGTCCTATTCACTCTTAACTATCGACCGGATGTAATCGGCTACTGCATCTGGCTGCTCTAACATAGCCAAGTGTCCGCAATTAGGAATTTCTAAAACATTGTCACCACAGTATTGAAACAATCTGTGGAAGCTGGCTAGATGGCGAACATACTTGGGTTCCATAACTTTGTCTTCCGAACCAGCTAAAAAATAAACTGGCTGCTTCAGTTGAGATACCAACTCAGGCAAACGGTTAATTTCTTCTTCAGTTGTAGAATCTAACAGAGTTCCCAGGGCTGCTTCTGGGTCAGCGACTACGAAATCAATCACTCGCTGACGTGCCCAATAGCGCTCTAAAGGACGTGCGACACTGGCTCTGGTAAATAGCAAATCAATTAAAGGCACTTGGGATAACCAACGCGGACGAATTTGTAAAAATTTCTGACCTGCTGAGCGAAACTGCTCAAAAGCTTCTTTGAGGTAAATACCGCCACCAGCGTTGATACAAATAACTCCCTTAACACACTCAGGTATTCGATCTGCTCCCCATAGAGCGATCGTACCTCCCAAAGAGTGACCAATTAGCCAAGCACTATTAATATTTAGCTGTTCCAGAAGAATTGCTAAATCTTGAGCATAGGCAGCAGGGGTATAAAGAGAATCGAAAGGTGAACCTACTCCACCACTGGAGATGGGAGTCAGACTCACAGAGGTTTGTGCCCGACTAAAATCTGTTTTTACCTGGGACTGGGATTCACCAAAACCCCGCAAATCATAGGACAGGCACTGCAAATCATCTGATAGGCGGGAAATCACAGGTTGCCAGTATCCACGGCTATTGAGCCAACCGTGGATAAATACTAAAGCGTGGGGGCAGGAAGTGGGAGCCGTTAGCTCGTATGCGTGTGGAACGCCCAAGATTTCAATAGTTGCCATACTTATATCGTACCCCTAAGGGTGGGTGCGACTAAATACGAGGTGTGAGAAGTTAGGAGTGAGTAGTTATGAGTTAGGAGTTAAAAGTTAGGATTTATACCAAAATATGATTTACTACCCTGTTTTTTAAAAAAGCAGTTCTTGAGCAGTGGGAGAAAAAATAAGGGTATTGGTTACAATAGCAAATTCAGTATTATTCCTTACTCTTAACTACTCACTCCTAACTTTTTTTATTTCCCCAGCAACCTCTGTCGTACCCCTTCAGCAATTTTGTGGCCTAGATATTCAGGAATTAAGCTTTCATTCGGCCCCAATAAGTAGAGAATCAGCCGTGTACGTCCGCGCCAAACGAGTAAATTAGCATTCACCACTAGCAAGTCTTCTTGCCAAATGGCGTACATGACTTTATAGAATAATCCTGGTTGATTATCAGCTTCAATCACCAAAGCAGGGAGATGAAAAACCGGATCGACATAGAACTCAGTTTGTACCTGCTCTAAGCCAGTGTCAAGATTGAATTCTACTGCCAGCATTTCTTCTACCTCAAATCGACCTCCTAAAGCTTCGCGAATGGCGCGGCAGACATTTTCTGCGGTTTTATCCGTCAAGGCTTTACTACCACGAGAAACCAGCAGCTTGATAAAAACTAACATCGGCGGACGGATTTGACCGTATAGACTCAAACCGTGGATTGTTAAACCATAAGCTGCTAGTACGCCAAAAATATCGCTGAGCAGAAAAGACTGGTTGCGGTAGGCAAAATGTAAAGCACTTTTGCTACCTTCCGGTTTTAGTTCAATCACAGCGCGTCTAGTTTTATAGAGACGGTAGGCTAGCCGTAAATTTTGCAGTTGAATCTCACTGCTGACAAATTGCTCATAAAACTGGGGAAACGCTCGATTAAAGCGCTTTAGGAGTTCCAGTGTCGAAGATTTTAAACCAGAAGCCATTGTTAAGGTAAGACTCGCTTGCTTTCGTCACCTGGGGAGTAGTAGTTCGCCAAGTGAACTTGGCGGGGTAAAGGGGAAAGGGGAAAGGGGAAAGGTTTTAAATCCCTTACCCTTTACCCCTTTCCCTTTCCCCAGCCCTCACCCAGCAAAGTTGACTTGACAGACTACTAGGGACTGGGTATTGGAAACTGGGGGGTGGGAAAAATTTCCCGGTATTCAAATCCCTGATATACCATTCACTCTTAAGCTAACCTGCATTTAAGCTGCATACGAACAATTCACAGGATCTTTGCCAGAATTGGGTTTTCTATATTTATTTTGAGAAAAGTCACAAACAGCTTGGGGCGTTTCCCACATAGTCAGACAGAGGAATCACAACAGGGTGTAATTTGGAATTACTTATATTCTTCCCTTTTGCTGAATTTTTACTAGGGTTTACAACAAAATGCTAAAGTTGAAGATGATTGGTGTGAAACATGCCCCAACTAGCTGCTACCATTTCAAATCTCGAAAACAACCCAAAAATTTTGAGTGTTAGGGGTAGTGGATGGCGCTAGCTAAGTTGAGTATGAATCAACTCTCTTTGAGAGTAGAAGCCAATTTAGTTATATTACCCGAACCTCGTTGGCATGGGTTTTTGGAAAACTTGGTTTAGTACTCCTGAGTCTGTAGCGACAACTAGAACAACTTCTTTTGAAGAATATACAGCAGACACTCTGGGCAACTCCAGCCCCAGTAATATTAGCGAAGCTTCTTCAAAGGAGTCTCGCATCGTCTTCAGTACAGACCGAGATATCGATCTGTATGAACTAGAAGAACTCTGTGATGCAGTCGGTTGGTCGCGTCGTCCTTTAAGAAAAGTCAAAAAAGCCATTGAGCATAGTTTTCTCGTTGCCTCGATGTGGCAGGTCAGAGGAAACCAAAAGCGGCTCATTGGTTTTGCCCGCGCTACTTCAGATCATGCGTTTAATGCCACTATTTGGGATGTGGTGGTTCACCCAGACTTTCAAAATCAAGGGTTGGGTAAGGCACTGATGAAATACGTCCTCAAAAAACTGAGGAGTGAAGAAATTAGCAATGTGACTCTCTTTGCCGACCCTCATGTTGTAGATTTCTACCGAACTATGGGGTTTATGCCAGATCCAGAAGGTATTAAAGGTATGTTTTGGTATCCTCACTAACAATAGATTCAAATAAAACCCGATTTGCACAATAAAATCAGGCATTATAGCAAGAATCTATTGTTTTGACATGGTTTGGGAAGGTTAAGCCGACGAACAAGCAAATTTTATGTCTTGTACAACTCAGTCGGCACAAGAACCTTACATTTAAGGTAGAAAAACTATCTAGTATTTATAAAAAATAAACAAAATTATGCATAAGCGATGTTATATGATATGATATAGTTGATGCTTATGCGAAAGGGTGAATCGCTTGGGAAATTAAGTTAAAACCCAACCGCACACAGTAGATAAATATAGCCGGGATGTAGCGCAGCTTGGTAGCGCGCCTGCTTTGGGAGCAGGATGCCGCAGGTTCAAATCCTGTCATCCCGATTTTAGTTAAGACATATCAATCAAAACCAAACTTATTGATAAATTTGCCTTTGATTAGTATGTCAAATCAAAAAATCAAAATTTTCTCACATTGCGATCGCTGCACCACACTGTTAAAGAATCCCCACACACGGATAAATAGAGACGTAGCAGTGCTACGTCTCTACAAAAATGTACGTTAAGGCAGAATTATCTTACTCAGGACTTACGCAAAATTATGAAAAAACGTAGACGCGGAGCGGCTTGCCGCAGGCTACCACAAAGGACGCAAAGGACACGAAGGAATAAGAGTTTCAGAGAATTCTTGCGTAAATCCTATTACTAAACGCCTGTATTTATTGAGGTTTTTTTGTCTCAGCAATCAACTAAATTTAGAAAATCTCTCAATAACTTCTGCTATTTAGGGCAAATAGACTAAAGTTTTGTTGCTAAGAAGTGCAATTAAATTGCATATTTTTACGCAGAAAATTAATTTGGTTATTTTTGTCTTGGACTACCTTTTGAAGCGATGTTAGCTGAATTTAGTCTTTGATAAATCAGATACTCGTGACACTGTACTTTGTATAAATTTGAGAAGATATTTAGTTAGGACTAGATGGAACGATTGATAAACTTATGCCGTCATCCGGTGTTAGAGAAAGTCAATAAAATGGCATTTATAATTTTCAGGGTTAGAGAGATTTTTCATTCTTCCCCAAAACAAAAATAGTCATCTACAAGATTTAGCAGGCAACAGCAAAGTAAAATTGACAAAAAGACAACTTTAGCACAGTCTATTGCTAAAGGCGATATCATAACAATCTTAAATAGTTGGGATTATTTGACTTCGATTTTTGACTTTCAACAATCAACTGACCTCATAAGTTGTTTACAAATAAATTTTCACAACTAAAATAGATTGCTATATAACTGAAGCTAGTTGGTGCTGTGCAAATCCAACCATTAGTTTAATTTAATTGTCTTATTGATGCGAGGAGCAGTCATGAAATCATTGGTTCGTTGGGGCGCAACATTAGGTATGGCCGGGAGTGTCTTTTTAGGAGGACTTGTAGGAATAGGTAATTTACCAGGATTAGGGAATCTAGAAGCGGTAGCTTTACCACAAGACCAGGTAGTGAAAAAGCTACAGGAAGTACCCGTATTCACCCTCACAAATCCTAAAGGCGAATTCGTAGTTCTTTCCAGGAATAACCAATCTAAGACCGTCTCTCAAGTGGGATTTTTTATTAGCAAGCAAGATGCTCAAAAATTCCTAGATAATCGACTGAAAAAAGAAAATCCTCAATTGGCAAGTACCCTACAGGTAAGACCTTTATCTTTGGCAGACTACTATAAGATAGTGCTAGAAGGTAAAAAGAAGTCAGACTCAGTAATTTATACTTTAGTCCCCACCCAACAACAGGTAGCCTCAGCAACAAGTATGCTGAACGCAAGCGGTAAAAAAGTTGAGCAATTCAACGGCATTCCTTTGTTTGTGCCCAAATTTAAAAAAGATAATAGTTATCTAACCATTCCTTTGGCAAACGGTAATGAGCGCTACATTCCTTTCTTCTTTGAAAAAGAACAAGCAGTGGCTTTGTTAGATGAATTTAAAAAAGCCGTGCCCAAGGAAGCAGAAAACACTGAAATTCAGGTGGTGGATTTGTACGGTGTGATGGAGGCTCTCAATACTAGCAACGATCCCAGTATTAATAAAATTGTTTTATATCCATCGCGGGAATCTATCAATTTTATTCGATCGCTCGCTCCGAATCAGGCACCAGCTAACAAACCTGCTGCTGCACCTGCACCGAAAAAATAACCAATTTGCTCTCCAAGGTTGAGGCATGGGGGAGAAACATCTGATAATTTCTGGTTTAGAACTTTGGCAGTGGCGGAATGCAGCAGTGAAAGCAGCTTGCGCCACTGATGTTCCACCAACAGAAGTAGATTGGTTGCTCCAAGAAGTAGCCGGTTTAGACCGTTTGGCACTCCGTTTGGAGTCTTTTAAAAATTGGCCGCAAATTCAGATGCAATTGCCTCTGGCAGAGTTAGATCTATTGTGGCAGAGGCGATTAAATGAACGTTTACCAGTGCAGTATATTGCCAAAGCTACACCTTGGCGTCAGTTTAAAATTGCCGTATCGAATGCGGTTTTGATTCCCCGACCAGAAACAGAGTGCTTAATTGATTTGGCTGTAGCAGCTGGTGGTAATGCTTCAGGACACTGGGCAGATTTGGGTACTGGCAGTGGGGCGATCGCCATCGGGCTAGCAGATGCCTTGCCAAACGCAACAATTCATGCTGTTGATTACAGTGTAGAAGCATTGGCCATCGCCCAAGCCAACGCCCAGAATTTGGGTTTTGCTGACCGCATTCGATTTTATCAAGGTTCTTGGTGGGAGCCACTGACATTCCTCAAAGGTCAGTTCAGTGGTATGGTATCGAATCCCCCTTACATACCCACCAGTACCTTACCTAGTTTGCAACCAGAAGTGATTGACCACGAACCGCATCTAGCTTTGGATGGTGGTGCTGATGGCTTAGATTGCATCCGCCATTTGATTGAAATTTCTCCTATATATTTGCAACCTGGTGGCATTTGGCTAATCGAGATGATGGCAGGACAGGCAGACACAGTGCGAGAACTTTTAGAAAATCAAGGTAGCTATGGCAATATTCAAATTCATAGTGATTTAGCTGGTATTGAACGCTTTGCCTTAGCTTATAAAAGTTAGGAATGATGAGTAGAAAATTAGGGACTTGCAAGTCAAAAGTTGACCGTTGACGGTTGACAGTTAACGGTCAAGAGGAGGGGTGTAGGGAAAATCAGTTCTACACCCTTTCTTGGCACGGCAGTCGCTCATAGGGCAATACGGTTCGGTTAAAAGGGAAGGCGAAAAGGGTAAGGGATTTAAAACCTTTCCCCTTTCCCCTTTACCCCCCTAAGTCACGAAAGCGAACTACTAGTGTAACAACCATAAACTGGTATCCTTCCCAATAGTAAAATTGGTGGACGAGTATTGTCAGTAAACATGACCCAAGTTTCTCTAGAAAAGCTCATAGCTGGCGCACGCGCTGGTTTACTGGTGAGCTTTCCCACAGATACAGTTCCGGCACTGGCGGCGATACCAGAAAAAGCAGGATTAATTTTTGCAGCGAAGCAACGCAGTCAAGACAAACCTTTGATTCTCATGGCTGCTAGTGCTGAGGATTTGTGGCCTTATGTCAAAGGTAGCGATGACGAGTATAAAATTTGGCAAGAATTAACAGATAAATATTGGCCGGGAGGACTGACATTAGTGTTACCAGCAAGTCAACGCCTGCCAAAAGAGATGAATCCCAGTGACCCAACAACAATTGGGATACGAGTACCAAACAGCGCCATTGCTCAAACTATTTTGGCGCAAACAGGCCCCCTTGCCACCACTAGTGCTAATTTTTCTGGTCAGCCACCTTTACAAACCATCGCTGAAATTACAGTTCAGTTTCCCGACGTTCTGACTCTAGCAACCACAGAATTTCAGGATGAAATATTGGGAGTGGGTATACCTTCCACAGTTGCCAAATGGACAGGAATTAATTGGCAGATTCTCCGGCAAGGTGCAATAAACTTAGATTCGTCGAATGTAACTAAAATATAGCAACAATTTAAAACTGCGATAGATAGCTATAATGTTGTTTCCTTGGTTTCTACAGCCGAAAAATGTGGAACTTGAATTTCGGCTGTTGCCATCGATTAACAAGTTAATAATTGCCAAAATATGAATTGGATGAACTGGATATATTTAGGAGCAGGAATAGCACTAGGTCTAGGTTTTCGTCGATTTTTTACGCCATCGCCAAACTCTTCATCTAGCTTATCTGCGGTAACGCCATTAGACCAACAGGACACACCATCAATATCAGAACAAATCCAGCAAACCCAGCTGGCATACCTGATGGCAAGAGAGATGAGCCAGTTTAAAGCTGGTTTTTTGGCACGCACAACCCATGAATTGCGATCGCCTTTGAATGGTTTAATTGGTTTACATCAGTTAATTTTGTCAGATCTGTGTGAAAGTCCCGCTGAAGAACGAGAATTTATTGTCCAGGCTCATGAGCGAACGCTGAAACTGCTGAAGCTAATGGATGAAATTCTCAACGTAGCTAGAACTGAGCATGGTACAAATAAACTAGATATTCAACCCAGACCCTTGGCCAATATTTTGGAGGAAGTTTATAACTTAACTTATATGCTGGCGGCAAATCGCAATTTTAAGTTGCAATTGTTACCCGCAGATCCAGAAATTTATGTTTTGGCAGATCATCTCTGGCTCCGTCAAATATTAATTAGTTTAATAGACACTGCCATTAGTCAGATGGAAGAAGGCAGCATCTATATTTCTAGCAACACCATCTCTACAAATAATTTTGTGAATATTTGGCTGGATGTACCAATGAATACTATACCTTCAAGTGAGGCAATTGACTTGATGGAATCTAAAAATCATCTGCATCAAGCAAACCTACAAAGCGTTACTCTTTCTCCAGGAATGAGGCTAGTAATCAATCAAACTCTAGTGGAAGTTATGGGAGGAAAACTAGAAATTTTCCCTTCTCAAATCGCCAAGGAACTACCCCAGGAATTTACCAGAATACAAATTTCTATTCCTGTATCTAGTAGTGCCGATGCTCTTTGATATTATTTTTCAGATTAGCTCTACGATGGTTTAATTATAAAAACTCATAGCTAGCAAAGCAATCTCGAAAAAAGCGATCGCTCTTTAACACCATTTTTTCAGATTAGACATTTTGAGGCGGTAAAAACTCATTACCAGCAAAACAATCTCCAATCCACACCATCGCTTTGCTAACTTTGACAAATAAATCTTAAGTCAGATTTATGCTCAATATGCAGTTATAAGCCAGCTACAAATCTGATGTCATATTGTGTGTAGAGATGTAGGATATTGAGAATTTAGAGGATGAAGATATCAGGTAACTAACTCAGCTATAAAATATAAAATTTTTATAAAA
>Ga0314812_100052_pt1 | contig 18764 bp, 14 predicted proteins | sample STEome_9_FD_202336 | JGI IMG/M metagenome (GOLD analysis project Ga0314812, IMG submission 202336) | Metatranscriptome of soil surface biofilm microbial communities from soil inoculated with nitrogen-fixing consortium DG1, State College... ...
AGACAAGGGAGACAAGGGAGACAAGGGAGAACAATTGTTAACTCCTCACTCCAAACTCCTCACTCCAAACTCCAAACTCCAAACTCCAAACTCCAAACTCCAAACTCCAAACTCCTAACTCCTAACTCCAAACTCCTCACTCCTCACTCCTAACTCCTAACTCCTAACTCCTAACTCACCACTAACTTTCATTGTTTGAGTTGGTATCCATACAGTAAAAATTGAGCCAACATTCACCGTTGATTCTACTTCGATGCGACCGCGATGGAGTTCTACAAGTTGTTTAGTTAAAGCTAGTCCCAGTCCAGTACCTTCATAGCGGCGGCGATAGGGTGTATCGAGTTGCTGGAATTTCTCAAATAGTAATGGTAATTGTTCTTCAGGAATGCCAATTCCGGTGTCTTCGACTTGAAAAATCGCGGTATCGTCTTCTACCCAAAGACGCAAAGTAACACTACCATTTTCGGGAGTGAATTTAATTGCATTAGTTAAAAGATTCCAGAGAATTTGTTCTACTCGTTCGGAGTCAGCGATAAAGCGATCGCGCCTTTGGTCGATTTGCAAATCAAGTTTCAGATTTACTTGTTGGCTGATTGCTTTTTGCCGTAGTGATTCTATAGTTCTTTCGGCAACATTCACTAAAGAAAATTCACAAATATTTAAAGCTGTCTTCCCAGCCTCGATTTGTGATAAATCGAGGATGTCATTAATCATTTCTAATAAATGTTCTCCACTATCATGGATTGTTTGTAGATAATCCCGTTGTCGTTGACTTAATTCACCCAAAGGCCAGCGTAACAACGTCGAAGACATACCAATTACATAAGTTAAAGGCGTGAGTAATTCATGACTGATGGTAGCGAGAAATTCACTTCTGAGGCGGCTAGCAGCTTCGGCGGCCAGTAAGGCGTCCCGTAGCGCCCTTGTACGTTCAATAACTCGTTCTTCCAGCGTTTGTTTTTCTTGGGTGAGGGTTTGCATTAACTCAGCTTGGTGAATAGCGATCGCTAATTGTTCGGCGATGGAACTGAGCAAATTTTTTTCGCTATCAGTCCATTGACGCGGTCGATCGCACTGATGAGCAATTAACAATCCCCAGAGTTTTTCTTCAAAGATAATCGGTGCAGCTAACTTTGCCCGGACTTGGCATTCCCTTAAAAAATTTAACAAACACTCTTCTAAAGCATAAGTTTTTTCCACATCATCCACAGCTAAAGTAAAGCCTTGGCGATACTTTTTCCAACATTGAGAAGTTGGTAAAAAACAATTTCTTTCTCTATAATTCAATACCGATGTAATACCATCTTTACCACGGGCTTCATAGACTACATAACCCCGATAATTTTGATATTCTTCTGGTACAGATTGATTATTTACTGATACAGAAATTGGGGGTCTACGGTTATCGTTATCAGTAGAAAAATTTAAGTCTTGGTTTCCTTTAATTGAGATTTCCGGTTTGATACCACTAGCTAAAATTCCTTCTGTTGTCGCCAGTGCCGTACCATTGAAATTCATACTATCAAACTGGTATTGTTGAGTCTTGACTTGAGAACCCTGAAATTTATAAATTACTAATCTGTCTAATTCTAGAAATTCACGCACTTGTGTAATTGCTGTTGCCATAATCACCGGTAAATCAAGGCTTTTGCGGATCTGCGTTGTTACTTGATTTAACAGCTGTTCTTGGGAAACTTGTTTTTTTAGGGCATCTTCTACTGGTTGACAAATATAAACAGCTGGCCCCATCGCACTGGGAGGTGATATGATTTCTTGGTTTGGCTGAGCTAGAAAATACTCTAATAACAACAGTGTAAATTTACTTTGCAGCGTGGGATCGTTAGGTCTAATAACTTGGCGATAGGTTTCGAGATTTTGGTAAGTATCAGAATCGCACTCAAACAAGTCTCTCAATTCCGATATAAAAGAAGCGATCGCCTCTAAATTAAATGTCAATGTAGCATCTAGTACTGAATTCTCAGTACTAAATTCTGAGTTTTCAGCAGGTACTTGTTCTTGTTCATCCTTGACTCTGGGGGTTAGCGCTAGCGTCTGTGAAAGAGAAGCCAAAGCCACATCTTCTGCCAAATTAGCCACCAACAGCACACTAAACTGCTCAGAAAGGACTACTGTAAACCTCTGCCTTTGCCACTCCACAGGTATGCGAATCGAAGCCAACATAGCTTCTGTCATTACCACAGCTTGACTTCCCAGCGTTTGAGCCATCTGCTCTAATAATTCCCCTAGCCGATTGAAGACAACAACAGGCAAGGTTCGAGAAAGGCTCAAATCTGGAGAACTCAGCATTTTCAATCATTCTGTAAGAGAGGGCTGAATGCAAAGACGAAAGTTTATTTTTCTTAAAAAACTCAGAACTCAGGAACAAAGATTAGAGATGCTCCACCAAGGCGTCAGAATTCACGAGAAATCACAGCTTGAGTCTGTGATGAGTATTAGTGGAAACGTCGTCCCCTTGTGGGCGAAACAAAGTTCAGAATTCTTCATTATTAAAAATCCACACTTTAATGTATGGAGTCTTCTAAATTAATGAATTCTGACTCCTTTTTTATTGTGTACTAACCAATAGTTTAAGACGGTAATACAAGATTATGCATCGTATTAGTGGCATATCGGGTGGATTCAATCAGTCAGAAAGTTTAATTTTTATAGAGCAAACACCAGCCACTTTGGTCTTGATTACGGCTGCTGATACCGACATTCAAACCCTGGCGGCTGCCCTTGGCAAATTACCTGCGTCCTTTCCCACATTCAGAGTCGCCAATTTGTTGCAATTGCAGCAACAAATAAGCATAGATACTTACGCAGAGCAGGTTTTAGAACATGCCAAGGTAATAATTCTGCGCCTTTTAGGAGGACGTTCCTACTGGGCTTATGGTTTAGAAGTAGTGCAGGAAATTGTGCAACGTAATGGCACAACCCTTATTGTAATGCCCGGAGACGATAGTCTCGATCCCGACTTGATCTCTCAGTCTACCGCGTCTTTAGGCATTGTTAACCAGGTATGGCAGTATTTTAGCCAAGGCGGCGTAGAAAATTTTGTTCATGCTTTGCAATTTATCGCCGACACCTGTTTGTTAACTGCCTACAATCCACCACCACCGCAGTGCATTCCACGTGTGGGATTGTATGAATGGGCTATGGGGCATGGGAATGAGGGAGATGGGGAGATAAGGGGACACGGGGACGCTCTTACGCGGGGAATAACCAATGCCCAATGCCCAATGCCCCATGCCCAATACCCCATACCCAAAGTCGGCATTCTCTTTTACCGCGCCCATTATTTAGCGGGAAATATCAAGGTAATCGATGCTTTATGTCAAGCATTGGTACAAAAAAATTTACAACCTGTGCCTATTTTTGTTTCCTCTTTGCGGGAAGCGGATGTTCAACTTGAGTTGAGTGAATTTTTTCAACCCAAAGAAGGCCAAGCAATTGCACTGTTGCTGAATACCACGAGTTTTTCTCTAGCAAGGTTGGAGAGCGAGACACCTCAAACCGAACTGTGGGAAAAATTAGATGTGCCTGTATTGCAAGTTATCCTCAGTGGGGGTTCTGTTGAACAGTGGGAGTTACAGTTTAAAGGTCTTTCTCCCCGCGATATTGGGATGAATGTAGCGCTACCAGAAGTAGATGGGCGGATTATTACTCGTGCTGTCTCTTTTAAAGCGGTGCAAACTCGTAATTCCGATTTAGAAACAGATGTGGTAGTTTATGAACCAGTGAGCGATCGCATCGAATTCGTTGCTCAACTAGCAGCAAATTGGGTGCGCTTACGTTCAAAACCACCCCAAGAAAGGCGAATTGCCTTAATTTTGGCAAACTACCCCAACCGCAATGGACGCCTAGCTAACGGTGTGGGACTTGATACCCCAGCTAGTTGCACAGGAATCCTGCAAGCTTTACACCAAGCAGGGTATCAAGTGGAAAATCCACCTACCCAAGGAGATGAGTTGATTCAACGGCTAACATCTGGCATCACCAACGATCCGGAAAGTCGAGAATGGCGTCCGGTGCAACAAAGTCTCTCTTGGACAGAATATCAAGAATATTTCGCTTCTTTACCAGAACAAGTTAGGCAAGGTATTAGTGAACGGTGGGAACTGGAGCAGGGAGCAGGGGGAGCAGGGGGAGCAGGGGGAGCAGGGGGGAATAACCAATGCCCAATGCCCAATGCCCAATGCCCTATCCCCGTTCCTGGAATTCAACTCGGCAATATCTTTGTCGGAATTCAGCCGTCAAGGGGTTATGATAATGACCCTAGTTTGAATTATCATGCACCAGATTTAGAACCAACCCATGCTTATTTGGCTTTTTACTATTGGGTTAGAGAATGTTTTGGTGCTGATGCTGTAGTTCATGTGGGCAAACATGGAAATTTAGAATGGCTACCCGGTAAAAGTGTAGCTTTATCGAGTAATTGTTACCCAGAAGTAGCTTTCGGCGCACTTCCCCACCTGTACCCATTTATTGTCAATGACCCTGGTGAAGGTTCCCAAGCCAAACGTCGCGCCCAAGCGGTGATCATAGACCACTTGACGCCGCCCATGACTCGTGCAGAACTTTACGGTTCTTTGCAACAATTAGAAAATTTAATTGATGAGTATTATGAAGCGGAAAGTTTAGATCCTTCACGTTTAGCAACAATTCGCCATCGCATCCAGGAATTAATTCTTAAAGAAAATTTACATCTTGATTTAGGAATTCAAAACGAAGAAATTTTAAATTCAGAATTATCAATTTTGAATTCATTAGATGGCTATCTTTGCGAACTCAAAGAAGCTCAAATCCGTGATGGCTTACATATTTTTGGACAATGTCCCCAAGGACAGCAATTAAGAGATTTGATAGTAGCGATCGCCCGCATACCCAATCGCTATTCTGTAGGCATTACCCGCGCCATAGCCCAAGATTGGGATCTAGACTTCGACCCTCTCACCGCAGACCCATCCCTCACTAGCGGTGAATATTCAGTAGTCAATGGCACAGAATGTCGCACCAACGGTGATATTGTTGAAGTCCTAGAACAACACGCAGCGGTGTTAGTAGAACAACTCATCAGTCAGAACTCAGAACTCAGAATTCAGAATTCAGAATTCAGAACTCAGAATTCAGAATTCAACACTCCTAACTCTCCACTCCTAACTCCTAACTCCCCACTCCCCACTCCCAACTCTCCACTCCTAACTCCTAACTCCCCACTCCCCACTACCCTAAATTGGATACGCCATCGCTTGCTTCCTGCTTTACAACAAACTCACCAGGAAATCAGCCATTTATTACACGGACTTAATGGCGGATACGTCAAGAGTGCCCCATCTGGCGCACCCACCCGTGGGCGTCCAGAAGTTCTGCCAACTGGTAAAAATTTTTACTCTGTAGATATTCGTGCTATTCCCACGGAAACAGCTTGGGATATCGGTAGAAAGGCAGCTGAAAGCCTGATTGAATATTACACCCAAGAACATGGTGAGTATCCCAAAACACTAGGATTATCATTGTGGGGAACTGCCACCATGAGAACTGGAGGCGATGACATTGCTGAAGCCTTGGCTTTACTGGGAGTCAGACCCGTGTGGGATGGTGCAGCACGGCGAGTTGTGGATTTTGAAATTTTACCTCTGGCAGTTTTGGGGCGTCCCCGCGTGGATGTGACGTTGCGAATTTCCGGATTCTTTCGGGATGCATTTCCCAACTTAATAGATTTATTCGCTCAAGCAGTGACAGCCGTGGCAAACCTGGATGAACCCCCAGAACAAAATCCCCTGGCCGTTGCAGTTCGCCAAGAGACTGATTTGTGGACTCAACAAGGTTTAACTTTAGAAACAGCAAAACAGCGATCGCTTTATCGCATTTTTGGTTCTCGCCCAGGTGCTTACGGTGCTGGACTCCAAGGTCTAATAGAATCGCAAAACTGGACAGATGACCAAGACCTAGCCCGCGCCTACATCAACTGGAGTTCTTACGCCTATTCCTCAGGAGCAGAGGACACGGGGACACGGAGAGAAGTTGGAGCGGAGGCTTCCTCCGATCCAAACTTCGGAGGACACGAGGACACAAACAAAGAACTCTCCCCCTCCCCGCGTCTCCCCCTCCCCGCGTCTCCCCCTCTCCCCAGCCCCGAAATCTTCGAGCAACGCCTAGCCCAAATGCAAGTCGTACTCCACAATCAAGACAACCGCGAACACGACCTACTCGATTCTGATGATTATTACCAATTTCAAGGAGGCTTAACTGTTGCGGTGCGTTCTCTACAAGGAAAAAATCCCCAAGTTTATTTTGGGGATCATTCTATACCTGCCCAACCGCGAATCCGCCAACTGAAAGAAGAAATCGCACGGGTGTATCGTTCTCGTGTAGTTAATCCTAAGTGGATTGCCGGAGTGATGCGTCATGGGTATAAAGGTGCTTTTGAAATGGCGGCCACAGTGGACTATTTATTCGCCTATGATGCTACAACTAAATGTGTCGAAGACTATATGTATCAAGGCATTGTACAAGCTTATTTACTCGATCCTGTTGTTTTAAAATTCATTGAGGAAAAGAACCCTGATGCACTGCGTGATATTGCTGAAAGATTATTAGAAGCACACAAGCGCAATTTATGGCAGGATGTAAATATCGGAACATTAGAAACCTTGAGAAACCTAGTACATCAAGCTGAAGCAGTTATCGAAGAAAAATCAATGGTGTAGGAAAAAACTATGGAGAATCTTGCGTATTTACACCTAGCTTACGCCTACGAAGACGGCACACCCAGTGAATTGATTTCGCTCAGTTCTTTGTTAAACAATGCAACTGCACCAGACTGGGGGCGGCTTTCTGGAAAGGCTTGGAAGTATATGCTGCCCCTTGCTTTGTCTTTGTCTATTCTCAGTGCTGTCAGCAGCGTTATGGCACTGGAAAAAGGCGACCAAGGCCCTTCTGTCAGGAATTTACAACAAAAGTTAAAATCAGCAGGTTTTTATCAAGCTCCCATTACCCAAGTATATGATGCATCCACAGAAGAATCTGTGCGCCGCTTCCAAAAAGCTGCTGGCATACAAGTAAACGGTGTTGTGGGGCCAACCACTTTACAAAAATTAGACAACTGGCAAGTTAAAAAGCCCACTACCGCAACTACACAAGCTAAAAAAACTGCCGCGACTACACAAACTAAAAAAACCAGTACTACAAGTGCAGTTAATTCAGTAACCAACCAACGCCGCGATTCCAATTATTTGATGAAGGGAGATGAAGGCGAAAATGTTAGAGTTTTGCAAGAACGCTTAAGAGTTGCAGGCTTCTATTACGGGAACGCTACAGGAATATTTGGCCCGATTACTGAAGAATCTGTTAAGCGCTTCCAAGATTCTTACAACTTGAACGTTGATGGAATTGTTGGCCCGGCAACATTAAGTAAATTGCCACCAGTTGGCATTGGTGATGGAGAAGAAGCTCCTCAAAAGCCAGCAGATCGAAGCAAACTCCGTCTTGGCGATCGCGGCGAGCCAGTGAGATTACTTCAAGAACACCTAATTCAAGCAGGATATTTAGAGGGAGAGCCAAATGGCTACTATGGCCCCTACACTGCCGATGCTGTTAAGAGATTTCAAGCCGCTAATTTCCTAGCAGCAAGTGGTGTTGCTGGCCCAACCACTAGAGCTAAGTTGTATAGCTCAATCAATACCACCTCTAAAAGCGATTTTAGCGTCCTGGAAATCCAAACGCGATTGCGGGAGCGCGGTTTTTATAAAGGCAAGCTCAACGGTGTAATGGCAGATGACACCAAAAAAGCAATTAAACAAGCCCAAGAATTCTACGGCATTAGCCTCAAGGATCTTAAGAGCGGACGCTTTTAGGGAACTCCAAAAAATAAATGGTTCCGGTTCAGGTTGTTGACTGTTGACCGTTGACGGTTCACAGTCAATAGTCAACAATTGACAGTCTTATGCATGAATATTTTTTTACTTGGAAGTACCTTAGCATCCGCTTTCGTGTGGTCAGTATTAGTCCTCAACTGGTTGCTAGCCTCCAGTAACAGCAAAGAAAGGAACTGCTCAAAATGCCACTTATTTGGTTAATTTGAGTAGTTTCGTTTTTTTCTCTACCCAACTGCTAAAGCGGCATCAGCGCTCGTTGGCACTTAGGACATACCGCATGGATGGTCATTTGACAGTCAAGTAAATGAAAGCCTTCTTTTTGAGCAGTTTTCGCCCCAATTTTTAAAATTGAGTCATTTTTAAACTCAATTGTTGAGTTACAACGAACACAAATTAAGTGATGGTGGTGATGGGGATAAGGCTGGTTGAGTTCATAATGCTTATGTCCCTCACCTAATTCTAATTCCCGTAGAATCCCCATTCTTGCCATCAACTTCAAAGTCCGATAAATAGTTGACAGACTGATCCCTTCACCATCAGTTTCTAGCCGATGATAAAGATCTTCCGCACTTAAATGTTCGCCTTGCGGAAGTTCTTGAAAAATGTGTAAAATTGTTTCGCGTTGGGGAGTTAAACGCCAGCCTCTTTCATTCAGTTCTGCTTTGAGTGAAGTAGTTGTGTAGGCAGTCATAGCTAATATTTCTCAACAAAGCTTGTTAGTTGAGAATATAACAAATCTTGGGAGCAATTTGCAACAATCGTCGCCTATTGAGAATCTTTATTAAATCCTTAAGAAAAACTCATCAAACTATAGATAAAAAATCAGCTAACAATTGATCCCTAACTTCAGGGGATTCACAACAAAGGTCTAGAGAAAGTGCTAAACCCTTAGATGCAAATAATTTGCTACAAGCTTGTAATAAGTTTTGTGTCTGGGGATCGAATAAAGTTCTTTGTCGCTAGTCACTTGTCAGGTAAAGTTTTCAAATGACAAAGGGAAAAGTCTGAGTATCGGCTTGCGGTACTCAGACTTCCCAAGTAAAAAAATATTCCATTGTTATTTTTGGCTGCTGACTGTTAACTGTGAACAGTCAACAATCAACAACTTGAACCTGTCGTTTATTTCTTAGATTTCCCTAACTTAGAGACTCTAAATAATCGCGGATGAGGTTGCGACGCTTGGGTTGGCGTAGCTTTTGCAAAGCCTTGGATTCAATTTGTCGTACTCGTTCCCGTGATAAATCAAGAGCGCGGCCAATTTCTGCTAAAGAGTAAGGATGGCCATCTGCTAAGCCAAATCGCATCAAAATTACGTCGCGTTCCCGGCTAGTTAAATCTGACAACAGATGATGCAAGTCTTTTTGTAAAGATTCTCGCATTAACATTTCTTCTGGAGTTACATTGTCAGTTTCTAGTAATTCTCCTAACTCAGTATCTTTATCTTTTCCTACTTTGGTTTCCAAAGACACTGAGCGAGGAACCCGCAACAAAACTTCACGTACTTGTGTAGGTGTCATTTCTAACTCAGTTGCTAGATCCTCTAGAGTGGGGGTGCGACCTTTTTCTTGAGCAATTTTGCGTTGGGCTTTTTTAATTTTGTTGAGCTTTTCAGTAATATGAACTGGTAGGCGGATGGTGCGACTAGAAGTAGCGATCGCCCGCGTAATTCCCTGACGAATCCACCAGTAAGCATAGGTACTGAACCGATAACCCTTAGTTGGGTCAAATTTTTCTACAGCCCTTTCTAGACCTAAAGTACCTTCTTGGACTAAATCCAACAATTCCAAACCACGATTTTGGTACTTCTTAGCAACAGAAACAACCAGGCGAAGATTAGCCTTAATCATGTGTTCTTTTGCCTGGAGTCCTTGGGACTGGATTTGTTCCAATTCTTCCACTGTCAACTTGGCAATTTCAGCCCAGCGACGTTTACCCTCTGCCAAAATCGGTCTGAGATCCGATACGATGACACCAGCAGTAGCAGCCCACCTTTCTAAAGACGGGCGATGTCCTAATTCGGAAGTCAAGCGCTCTTGAACTTCAATTAACCTCAGATAAGGTGAAATTACCTCATCTCCTTGCTTTGCGGCATTAGCAAGTACTATCCGCATCCGCAAATAACGCTGAACTTTTTGAGCTTCTGAAACCTCTTCATCGCGCCCTAACAACCTAACCCGACCAATTTCCTGAAGATATAGACGTACAAGGTCTGTACTGCGACGGTTAGCGTTAGCAGCTAAGTTAGCATGGTCTACAGAAGCCATTTCTAACTCTTGTAGATCCTCTACTGATAACTCACTTTCATCAACCGTGAGATCCGAGTCCAAAACCTGTCGGGACTTTTGGGTATTGTAGGCGGCATCTGCATAAAATGATGTTGCTGGCATAAAGCGTCTCAATGGCTCCAGGTAACAATAGATTAGGGTCAGCTTAAGATTACGGTCAGCTATTCAACTGTTGCTATTGTTCCCGTGATTTGCGAAGAAATAACACGGAAGAGAATTCCATTACAATTTTTTTAGAAAATTAGTGTAATGGTTTTATTGAATACAGTATTACTGAACTTAATCGCTGCTAGGCTTCTGATTGAACCAATAGCTATTCAAATCCGCAGCTAGGCTTTCAATATCTAAACTACTTAGTTAAGATTTCAAATTGGATTGTTTTTGATAGTTACTTTTGTAACAACGTATAAACATAATTCAGTAAATATTTTGTTTATATTTGTCATAGTCACATTTACATGGCTACGAAAGTAATATCCTGACGATTTAGCAATTTTTTCTCAGGATTATTTGGGAATAAGTTTAACTAATAGATTGGGAATAACTGATTAGCGGGAAATCAGACGCGGGGAGTGGGAGACACGGGGACGCGGAGAGTGTTTGCGATCGATTAAGAGCGTCTCCGTATCCCCCCGTCACCGCGTCTCCGTGTCACCGCGTCTCCGTGTCTCCACGTCCCCGTATCTCCGTATCCGACAACTAGTAGTTGTACTCAGGCTTGATATCTCGCAGCATCAATTCATCAAGTGCTTGTCGGGGTGTGATTTCACCCTGAAGTAAGTGGTAAACTTGCTCGGTAATTGGCACAGCAATGTTTTGTTGCTTGGCTCGTTGTATCAAAACCTGACAAGTGTTAACTCCCTCAGCGGTTCCTTGCAAATTTGTGAGAATTTCTCTGAGTGTTTTACCACCAGCTAGCTGATAGCCGACTTGATAATTCCGACTTAAGGCACTGTTACAGGTTGCTAACAGATCTCCTAGACCCGATAAACCATAAAATGTTTCCGTCTTCGCCCCCCAGTCATTACCAACGCGAATTATTTCTGTAAGTCCACGGGTGACTAAAGCAGCTTTGGCATTAGTTCCTAGTTGTAAACCATCGCACACACCAGCAGCGATCGCAATGACATTTTTCAGAGTTCCCCCTAGTTCAACACCAAGGGGATCGGGATTGGTATATACCCGGAAACGATGTGAAGAAAATACTAACTGCACTACTTCAGCAGCAGTGGAAATATTACTCGCTACCACTGTTGCTGCTGGTAACTGCATTTGAATTTCTTGAGATAAATTCGGCCCTGAGAGAACAACTACTGCATGGTTAGGAAATATGGTTTGCCAAATTTGCGATGGCGTACAGGTAGTTTGGGGGTCTAAGCCTTTCGTTGCTGTGATGAAAATTGTCTCTGGAGAAAGGGACAAAGAGTTTACTTGGAAAGCAACATCTCTGACACCTGTCATAGAGATAGCCGACAAAACTATTTGGACATCTTTGAGTACTGTTTCGAGAGTTTGAGAACCATGACGCGACCAGAGACGCACCTCATGACCGTTTGCATCTGCCAGATTTGCCAGCGCCATACCCCAAGCACCCGCACCCAGAACTGCAACAGAGTATTTTGAGTTGGAGTACATCTGCTCGCTCATAACTCCTAATTCCAAACTCCTAATTCCAAACTCCTAATTCCGAACTCCAAACTCCAAACTCCAAACTCCTAACTCCAAACTCCTAACTCCTAACTCCTAACTCCTAATTCCAAACTCCTAATTCCAAACTCCTAACTTTTCACCGGGGATAACGTTCCATTAATTCCCTGACTTGTTCTGCATGATACGAACTTCTTGTCAATGGTGAAGAAACAATTTGTAAAAATCCAATTTCTTCGCCGAATGCTTTCCAAGCAGAAAATTGTTCTGGGTGGATAAATTCATCCACCTTCAGGTGTTTTTGACTCGGTTGGAGGTATTGTCCAATTGTTAAGATATCGCAATCTACACTTCGTAAGTCTTGCATCACTTGGCGGATTTCAGCATCAGTTTCACCGAGTCCAACCATGATACCGGATTTAGTGTAGGTGCTGGGAGAAAATTCGCGAGTCCGCTGCAACAATTCTAATGTGCGATGGTAGTTGCCTTGGGGACGCACCCGACGATACAAGCGTGGCACAGTTTCCGTATTATGGTTTAATACCTCTGGTGCAGCTTGGAGAATTACCTCTAAAGCATTCCAATTACCGCACAAATCAGGAATCAGTACTTCAATTGTGGTGTTGGGCGAGATGGTACGAACTGCATGAATACACTCTACAAATTGAGATGCGCCACCATCTGGCAAATCATCTCGGTTTACAGAAGTGATGACCACATGATTGAGTTTCATGCGGCGAACAGCTTCTGCCAGTCGTGCAGGTTCGGTGGGGTCTAATGCTTTGGGTTTTTTCTCAAAATCGATATCGCAATAGGGACAAGCACGCGTACAAGCCGGCCCCATAATCAGAAACGTGGCAGTACCAGCGTTGAAACATTCACCAATATTCGGACAGGACGCTTCCTCGCAAACTGTATTGAGGGCTAAATCCCGCAAAATGTCTTTAACGTTACCGATGCGCTCACGCGCAGGTGCTTTCACCCGCAACCAGTCTGGTTTTACAGTCACAATCCGCTTTTACCACTAAAGTTATACAAATTTTATGGTAGCAAGCAAACCCTTTGATGAAGCGATCGCATATAAATGTAATTTTGTCATTTTGCACGGGTTGTGATATTTTGGATTTATAATGCCAATTTTGTGGCGGGATGTAGCGCAGCTTGGTAGCGCACTTCGTTCGGGACGAAGGGGCCGCTGGTTCGAATCCAGTCATCCCGATATGTAAAAGCATTTTAACTCATCCCCCGGTCTGAAGCTGGGGGATTTCGAGTCATTAATCATTAATAATAACTATTGACTAACGACTAAGACAACGAGCGAAAATTCATCCCATCCCTAGAAAAAATGGGCTTTCTCGCTGTCTTTCGGTAAAACCCAAATAAAAATCAACTTTCTTTGCCTGTTGCTTATTCCCCATTCTCTATAGGTATTGGTAAGCGCGTTAGCTTAAACTAATTGAGAAGCAAAATTTCAGCAATATGTACGATTGCATCATTGTCGGTGCTGGGCCAGCTGGTGGAACGGCTGCATATCATTTAGCTAAGCAAGGTCGCTCAGTATTAGTTTTAGAAAAAGAATCCCTGCCAAGATATAAACCTTGTGGTGGTGGTGTTTCTCCAGCGATCGCTCAATGGTTTGACTTTGATTTTAGCCCAGCAATTTCTTTAAAAGCAGACTTGCTCCGCTTCACCTGGAAACTAGGCGACCCCGTGGAAGCGAAAATCGCCACCAAAGAACCAGTTTGGATGGTGCGGCGGGACGTTTTCGATCATTTTTTAGTGCAACAAGCCGAGAAACAAGGAGCGAAACTCCAAGATAATACTGAAGTAACTGGTATTGAATTTCAAAGTGATTATTGGCAAGTGAACACAGCCAACGAGCCAGTTACAGGGCGTTACTTAATCGCAGCTGACGGTGCCAAAGGCTCGATGGCCAAATGGCTGGGTTTTCAACAACGCAAACGTGTGTTAACAGGAGCTTTGGAAGCAGAAGTTCCTGGTATTGCAGAACACAACCCGACAATTCATTTTGAATTTGGCTTAATTAAAAACGGCTATCTTTGGAACTTTCCCAAAGCTGATGGTTATTCCATCGGTGTGGGAACTTTCATTGGTGGTCAACCCCAAAACTTTAAAAAGATTTTGGATGAGTACGCCAAATCATTAAATGTAGACCTTACAACCAGCAAACAATATGGACATCCCCTTTGTATTTGGGATGGAAATCAAAAGCTGCACACTCAAAATGCGGTTTTGGCTGGGGAAGCTGCTTGTATAGTCGATCCGATGACGGCAGAAGGCATTCGCCCGTCAATTTTTAGTGGCTTACTGGCAGCCGCAAGTATCAATGAAGCACTTGCTGGAGACATTAACGCTTTAGAAAAATACAGCCAAGCCATTAACGAAGAATGGGGTACTGAAATGGCTTGCGCGCAAAAATTAGCCAAAGCATTTTATCTATTTGCCAACATTGGCTACAAAGTTGGTGTGAAGCACCCCTCAGCTCCGCAAGTCATGGGTAAAATCATGTGCGGCGAACTACGCTATGGCGACATTGCCGGTCGCGCCTTGAAGCGTTTAATTCCTGGGTTTAGCAATTGAGAGTTAGGAGTGAGGAGGGAGGAGTGAGGAGTCTGGTAGTGGACTGACACAGCTAAAATAGTGCATTAGTAAACTCTTGTGGGGTGGGCATCCTGCCCGCCCGGACGGGTGAGGACACCCATCCCACAATAAAATCTATTGCAACATTTTAGCCTTGACACGCTAGTAGTGTGGGTTATTGCCAAGCATAACGCACCCTAACAAACTACAAGCACTAGGATTTTACTACAAGCACAACAAGAAGACATTTTTTTGCCACAATGCAAGGTAACGAAAACCTAGAAACCACAAGACTTCGTGCGAAATGACTTGTTTGTGAATCTTCACAATTTTCTGGAAGTCTTATATGTCACATTTTACAAGTCTCGATGCAAGAGAAGAGAGAGTCTCAATGCTGAGTAGCCAACTCCGTCCCCACCAGTTCACCGCAACGGGCAAATGTCCCTGCGGAGAATTTGTTGTGAACGTCAGTTCTAAGTCAGATAGCCACTCTTGATTAAAAAGCATTCCTTTTCGCCATCCGACGCGATCGCCAAATTTTTCGTAGTCTTTTTCAACGCTTTCCCAAATCTGCTTTTGCACGCTCAACCCAAAGTGCCCATTGCTGTATTCTACCCACAGTTGGTCAATGGTACGTAAGTCAGTGCAAGGAAAGTTATCAATAGATTCAGAACCAAGCCAGCCTTCTGATTCTCTACCTGATGCTTTGAGCATAACAGCCAGAGTTTCTCGATCCGCTTGTTTCCAATTCCCCGCTTTCAGTGAATCGCGCAACCGCCTATAATCTACACCTTTCTCAGAGGGGAGATTATCAGTCTCTTGTGTTAGTTTTGCAGTGGTTGTTTGAGTAGATTGCGGTTTTTGTCGCCGCCTGTCGGTTTTTTCTTTGAGTATGCGACTGGCTGTCTCTTGTCCCAATAGATTTGCTTGTTCTTGTTTCCGTGGTCGTTCCTTCTTTAGCTTCTCAGCAACAACCCGAATTCCTCTAGCTACATCTGTAAAGGCTTCATCTAGATTGTGCCAATTCCGTGACACTACAGGTTCAGCATTCTTAGGCAAGCTTGAAGTTTTCCAAATGGTGCGCCATTCCAATCAACACTCCGCAGAATAACTGGGATAACACAAGCCTTTCCTGCATGATGCCGTTCTATTGCTTTCTTAACTTCGACATCCCAACAATATTTAGAAAAAAGAAAATCTGAACTGACGAGCAACAGAATGATGTCGGCAGTGTTTAAATTATCATTAATTTGGTAATCCCACTCCTCTCCAGGTAGTATCTTGCGATCGTGCCAGCTTGAAATCACGCCCTGCCATTCTAATATAGTCAGGTGTTTAGCTAGTTCATCCCGTAAAGCTTCGTCTTTGTGAGAGTAAGAAAAGAAAAGCCGTAACGATTCTTCTGGCATTTTTGGTCTAAGGAGTAGAATAAATCACGCTTGAAAGAAATTATAGTGTTTTTCGCTAATTAGCTTCACCATACACTTGACCAATACTCCGATCGCCATTAATCTCAATTACTAAATCAACGGCTGTTGCATCTTTTACTAACGGCTTGATGAATAATTCCGGGTGGAGCGATCGCCAAAAATAATTGACAAATTGCTCTATCTCTGCATCGTTCATCCCCGATTTACCCGCAGCAATCATCTGGTGTTCGGCGTGTTTGCGCCACTCTAAAGAACAACGATAATCGCTGGGATACAACACAATTAGGCTGTCTAATCGCTCCCACAGTGGTAGATAATCGTGGAGGCGAAGATTCATATCGCGGGCAAATGCTCGATCTTCCTCTGTAACAATTGGCGGCGGTGCAGTATCAAACAAGTCTGGATCGATTGGTCGCACGCCGACAAACCAACCTTCAAATAGTACTATATCTATATTATTTGTAACGATTTCTGGATTAGTGCGATCGCCTGCACCCTTGTATGCAGATTTATCAAACCGGGGAACCATAACTGGACTTTGGAATTCGCGGATTTTATCTAGTACATTTAAACCCAAGTCGATATCGTGGGTTCCTGGGGGGCCGCGCCAAATCAAGCGGGGGTCTTGTTGTGTTAAGAGCAAGCGATCGCTATAAGTTTTATATAAGTCATCCAAAGACAAACTCAAAGTCTTGTACCCCAATTCATTGAGAATCAAGCCCAGAACTTTGCACATTGTGGTTTTCCCAGTCCCCTGTCCTCCCAAAATTCCCTGAATCAAAGGCCGTCCCAACTCTTGACGCTGCGATGCGAGTTTCATTCCCAAAGGCAACCACAAGTCCCACAAAACTTGTAACATTTCCTTGGGTTCCCTTCCTAAGGAAGTTTGGCAGAACTCGTTAAAAGCCGGCAATACAGATTTTAGAAGATGCGATCGCTTTTCAATTACCTCATCAACATTTTCCATCGTAATCCCAAAAGCCTTTGCCCTCAAACCATCTCCCCATCTCCCCATCCCTCTTATCCTCATCCTACGATCCCAACTTAAAGGCCTCAAGAAACAGACTGTAAGTAAAGCCAACTTTCAGGAGATTTAATGAGTCTACCAAGAGCGATCGCCTGCTGAAAAAAGGCTGGCGGTAAAATATTCTGCTAGTAATTTCCGTCAGGATTACTAAAAAACCAGCTACTACAATATCTAATTCTCCCCGTTGCCCCGCTGTAGTGGAAACTGCGTTTCCTAGAAAAAAACCGAACAAAAAACTAATGATCAGCAACGACATTCGTCGCCAAGGGTTGAGAAACCATTGCCCCAACTGCCTAGCGATGGCATCAAATAAGTTATTCAGACGTGTGTTTTGCATTAAACGACTTTTGCCAAGAAGTCAACGTATCTTGAAATATAGCAATGTTGAAACTGAGAAAATTAGTTTTAGTATCAGCTTATTTGTTAATATTATAAATATCTGCTGGGTTTCCAGTGTCTATTCAAAATTTTTTGTATATTTTATCATCTTGAAGGAAGTACATAGCTTCTTTAATGGCTACTTTTCCGGGTACAGGATGAAACATACCATCTAGATTTATATCTGGTTTGGTAACTGAAGCTTTGTTGAGACCAGTAGCGGTTTCACTCAGTTTTGTTGTTTGATACAAATGTATTTCCTGATTAAGTATCTGATTTTTCTTTTTTTATGGAAGCTTACGTACAAAAACCGAGCAGCATACCTGTACACTCCTTGTCAGTTAAACATCAAAGGAATTACTTCCATAAAATGTTTGTGACTTGAAATGATATTTATCATACATTCCTCAGTATATTTTGAGGAAAATATATAGGAATTACATTCGATTTCTGTGAAGCTACCTACACTTTTATTCTTTTTTACCTGTTAAGAATTCCCTGTTTCCTGTCTCTACGAGTAGTTCTCTGAATCAAATCGGATTCCTATATATTAGGCTACTTTGTGTCATCGCCTTTGGTTGATAAAGGGCTACCATTTGGTTAAGCCTAGACAAATATTTATTTCTAATAACTATTAATCAATATGAAATCCTTTGTTTATCGTAACCTGAGCGTTACAGCTTGTTGCTTAGGACTGCTAGTTGCTTTGGTTGGATGCTTGGGAGTTAGCGTATCCTTTGAGTCCACCAACCCAGATACATCATCGCAACTGCCATCTGATACTTCAGAGTGGGGCATAGCTTCATCTACAGGGATTTCACCTGAAAAAAATATCTTACCTAGTAACCTACCGCCTCTAGCAACCAACTCCAGCAATAAACCGCAAAATAGCACCAAAGAGAATACATATCCTGTTTTGGCAAATCGCGATAAATCAGCTACCAAACCCAAAGGACAGGGAGCTTTGCGGATGAGCAATCAAACTAATCAGCCTGTGCGGCTAGCCTTACTGGCGCGAGAAGTAGCCAAAGGTTCTGGCGGCAAACAAATTAACTATGATGTCCCAGCACATTGGGATTTTGCCCCTGAAGAAGGTAGTAACAAAGGGCTGATTTTATCCTTACCTCAGAATAACTTGAAGGTGGAAAAGGGAGATATTTTAGTTGCCTTTGCACAAGATGGCTCCCGCCGTTACTGGGGCCCTTACGTTGTAGGAGAAACTCAACTACCAAAGTGGAATACCCAAAGCAAAGAATGGGAACTGATACTGAGTCCATAATTTAGTGGGGATGGGGCATCCCTTCTCTGCGAGACGCTACGCGAACGGCTCCGCTCAGGGCAAGTGGGCATCGGGCATTGGGGGTGATGACTGATGACTGATGACTGTTGACTGTTGACTGATGACTGTTGACTGTTGACAGAAGAATTATTCTCCCTTGTCGCCCTTGTCCCCCCCATCTCCCCATCCCCCCATCTCCCCCATCCCCCCCTGAACCACGTATAATTAATTTTGCTC
>Ga0314812_100056_pt1 | contig 18518 bp, 7 predicted proteins | sample STEome_9_FD_202336 | JGI IMG/M metagenome (GOLD analysis project Ga0314812, IMG submission 202336) | Metatranscriptome of soil surface biofilm microbial communities from soil inoculated with nitrogen-fixing consortium DG1, State College... ...
ATTGTTATTCAGCCTTAGTATTCCCTTTTACCTATTCTTAATATCAGTTATCGTAGATATATATAGGAATCCGCTTTGATATCTCAAATGATTTGCCTAGTTAGGCAAAAAAGTTTCAGAGAATATAGGTGTACGGAGTTGTTTTCACCCAATCAAATAGGAGCCCTATAGTGATAAATTTACAGGAAAACTCAATTCTTTATTTTTCAGAGATTTTACGGAATTAAATGTCAATTGAAGTTGAAATATAGCGTTTCCTAGTCTGCTGAGCTAGAAATCTCTGCGTACCTCTGTGTTGAAAAGTTGAAAAACCCACGCTTGCAAGCGTGGGTTTTCCTGTTCCCTATTCCCTATTCCTTATTCCTTCTGAATTTCAGAGGAATCTACTGTAACAACAAAACCTGAAATTACAAGCCAGATATCAAAAGTATCTTAACCAGAATTTGATTGCTCAATTCTGATAATTTCAGTACTATTTCCAGCTTTTATCTGCTTGTGAAAGTACATAAGCAGCAACATTTTCAATCTGCTCAGGTTTTAAACGTTTGCCAAAAGCAGGCATGGCACCTTTACCATTTGTAACTTGAGAAATAATCGCCTCTGCTGAGTACAAACCATACTTTTCCAAATCGGCTTTCTTCAAGCTTTTTTCAGCTTTAACTAAATTTTTACCGCCTGCATGACAAGAAGCACAATTGGCACTAAATACTTTAGCTCCGCTAGCAGCATCTCCGGCTAAAGCTGGACTACTGAAGGCAAAGGTGAAGATTGCTATGCCTAACAGCATAATTTTAATAATTCTTTTCATTTCGTGTTCCCTCTGCAATAACATTTGATTCGTGGAATATAGCGCGTTTCCTAATCTGCTGAGGTACTGAGTACTTTGCTTATCTTGTCGGGCAAACCTGCGGGTAACTCTGGGCTTGACTCTACGCTTGTGGAGCGTTTAAAAACAAAAGTTGATGTACCTCACTTAATTGGGAATCGCTATATCCTTCATAATTGTCAGTTGAGGCGCTGCTATAGTCAAACGACAAGCTGTCAAACTAGCCTTAAAATTTTTGAAATTCAAGATTATTGCCTACTATACCCATTAATCTTTAAATAATATATTTTTGAATTCTACAATATTTCTTAAGTTGAAAAATTAGGCAGTGGTGAGTAGGGAGTAGAAAGAAAATATTTTTATATTTAGTAGTAGAATGTTCGTTTGATTTGCATCTTGAAAATAGAGAATAGGTAGCTAATAGGGTATGTTATGTTGTAGGCTAATAGACTTCTCAGAGAAATTGGGAAAAGGGGGAAAGGTTTGCTATTTTCCCTTTCCCCTTTCCCCTTTAACCTTTGACCACAAGAGTCCAAAAAGCACTTTTACAAGAGGTCGTACCAGTCAAGTTGACTGTTGACTGTCAACAATCCTAACAGAAGTTTTCATTCACACAGAATTGCTATTATTCACAGTTCCTAACTTGTTGAGTGTATCTTCTGTGACGCGACAAATTCGCCAATCATCTAATATAGAAGCTCCCATACTACGATAAAAGGCTTGGGCTGATTCATTCCAATCCAACACACTCCATTCTAAGCGTCCACAATTGCGTTCTACGGCAATCTGGGCTACTTTAATCAGCAGAGCTTTACCAATACCTTGTCTGCGATATTCTGGTAAAACAAATAAATCTTCTAGATATATTCCTGGCTTAGTTAAAAATGTTGAATAATTATGAAAAAATAGAGCGAAACCAACAGCTTGACCGCTAAATTCTGCTAATATTGCCTCTATATATCTGTGCGAACCAAATAAATGTTCTTTAAGTGCCAGAGCATTACCGGTGACTGCATGAGATAACTTTTCATACTCGGCAAGCCCTTCAATTAATTTAAAGAGTACACTGTAATCAGCTGGCTGGGCAAAACGCACAATCAAATCGCTACTCGAAGTCATGAGTCTATAGTCTATAGTCCATAGTCCATAGTCTATAGTTAACTGTGCAATTTTGGTGCTTAATGATTAAACCAAAGCTGAAAAAGGTACAAAACACCCGGTTTTTGCAGTTGGCGATCGCCCCCCTTCGAGAAATGTTTCGTTATGAGAGATAATAAGGTCAGGTATCATACCAATTTTGGATTTTAGATTTTGGATTTGGGACTTTGGATTAAATGTCTGTAGTAAAGACTGTTCCAATCATCTCTAATTATCCTAATTTGGTATTAAGTCTTGATTTTCCGGTGAAATTTTTAAATTAGCCAACCTTTTAATCGTTTGGCTATGTGGGGACGCCGCAATTTTCGCATGGCTTTACTTTGGATTTGTCGCACTCGTTCGCGGGAAAGATTGAACATATTGCCGACTTCTTCCAAGGTACAGGGTTCGCTAGTTGTTAAACCATACCGCAAAGAAATGACATCTTTCTCCCGTGGAGTTAACACGTCACCTAATACTTCCCAAATCTCCTGACGCATCATGTTTTCATTCATTTTTGCTTCTGGAGATAAGTTATCTTCATCTTCTAATAAATCCATTAATTCCGTGTCTTCTTCTTTACCAACACGGTGATTTAAAGAAAGTGCTTGACGGCGTAATTGTTGCAATTGACGTAGTTGTTGGACGCTAATTTCCAACGCTTCTGCCATTTCCACTTCCGAAGGATTGCGACAGAGTTTTTGTTTGAGTTCTCGTTGCGCTTTTTTAAGTTTATTAAGTTTTTCAACAATATGAATTGGTAAGCGGATTGTTCGCGCATCATTAGCGATCGCTCTTGTAATCGCTTGTCTAATCCACCAATAAGCGTAGGTAGAAAACTTGTATCCTTTATCTGGATCGAACTTTTCTGTAGCGCGATTTAAACCCATTGCTCCTTCTTGAATTAAATCCAGAAAAGGTACTCCCCGATTTAAATATCGCTTGGCAATAGATACTACTAATCTCAGATTGGAGCGAATCATTTTACGTTTCGCTACCCTACCTTGATACAAGCGACTTTCTAATTGTTTTTCTGTCATTTCTAGCTCAGAAGCTACTTCTAATTTGCTAGGTTCATGTCCGAGTTTTGACAGCAAAGTAGCTTGTAATTCCCGAATTTCTTCCAGAAATCTCACCCGCCGTGCTAACTCCACTTCTTCATCTGGTTTTAGCAGTGGATAACGCGCCATTTCTTTAAAAAAAGCGCCTACAGCATCATCATGTTCGGTCTTATTGTATCCCGAAGGACGAGCCGCAGCCATTTCATCTCCATCCCGTTCCTCCGATTCCAGATTTTCTACTAAAATGGGAGGTTCTTCATCAGCTACTGCATCTAAATTCTCCAGCAATAGTTCTTCAGTTTCAGCAGTATTCTCCAGTATTTCCATTTTTCCCAATTCAACAATATTCATAGTTTCCTTTAGGGATTGTTGCTTTGTTTGGTACATAATTTACTTATGGCTACTAGTTTTAGGCTTGGTAGTTTTCCCTAAGGGACGAATGCACCCGTTTATATAGCCAAATACAAGCTTATGCTAATTTTCTTCAGGAATAAAAACTGCTATGTACCTACTAACTCAAGGTTATCCTTAGATACAAGCAATAACTTAATTGACCTTCGCACCCAACAAAACTGAATTTTCAGGTTGACAAGAGATATCTTCTTTATTTTTTTCTTAATTACCAAATATGTCAAACCCCCTCAAACTTTCTCAACTTAAACAAATATAAAAATCTCCGCTAACTATCCAGATTTCTTAAATCTTCATATATTTTTCTAAATATTTTTAATGTCTAGGTAGCGTAAATCACTGGATAAAATGAAAACCTGGTGTTGGGGTTATGCATTCCCGATGGCAAGTTACCCTGATAATACTAATTACAATGATGGGAGCCTAATTTCGGGATATTCTTATTTGTATAAAAGCATCTCATAAGCATAAAGGGTTGAATATCTATCAATAGGCGGAAAAAGGCTACTCCCTATTTAGTAGATAGACCCAATGAATTACAGGAATAGCGAAAATGCTTTTATTTCTATAGAGAACCCCAATATTTATTGCATGTAAAGTTGATACGAATTTGTCTAGCAGATTACATAAGAGGAAACTTATCAAGTATTATGAACAATAACAGTATTCAGAAATACCATTTATGCTTGAGAAAATAAAAAATACGGTCGAGTTAGCAGCAGCCAATTGAGTAAAATATCTAACTATTAAGTAAGCAACTATGTATATTAATGACCTAAATTTATCTCCATTAGTGGTAGCAGAACTAGGAGAATCTTATCAGCCAAGTGCAACTCTTAATCGTTGGGTTGAAGTACTGGTGGACTGTCCAGGAACAGCAACAGAAGTGGAAAAAGGGGCAAATATTTACATTTATCGACTGCCAAGCGGGTTAGAAGTAAAACCTGGAGATATTTTGAATGTACCATTTGGCGCACAACATCTCACGGGAGTAGCCATTAGATTGCTTTTCAAACCTCCAGCAGACTTACCGCTAGAAAAAATTCGGGATGTGGAAGATGTGATTCAAAAGAATTTTTTCCGGGATAGTTACTGGACTTTAATGGAACGGATATCGCAGTATTACTACACACAAATAATTCAGGTAATACGTACAGCATTACCACCAGGATTATTGGGGCGATCGCAACGTCGCATCCGTTTAACCGTAGCTGGTGCAGCAGTGTCTACTAACACTAATATTAATGCTTTATTAAACACACCTTTGATGCGTGTTGTTCGCGAATCTTATTCTTGGTTAATTAAATTTTATATATTTAATACCATCGAAAATAATTATTTGATTAAAATTCTAGCTTTATTAAACTTTCAAAGTTTAGTAGCCAAAGTCAACAATAAAGACGCTCACAAAATTCTGCAACTCCTACAGCAACAATCAGACGGAGATTATAGTTTTCGCTACTTACAGAATCAAGTCCCACGAGCTTACCAAGCAGTGCGCGAACTATTGCGACGGGGTTTAGTAGAAAGTTACTTAGAACCGCCCCAACTCACTAAACCGAAATTTGAAAAAGCAGTGACACTGGTGACCAGTACACTGGAACCTGACTTAACAACTCGCCAACGAGAAATATTAGAAGTGCTGCGGCGTCGTGGAGGAGAGTTATGGCAAAGTGAATTATTGCAAATTTGCAATGCTAGTTCTTCTATTATGAAGACATTAGTACAAAAAGGTTGCATCGTCATTGAAGAACGGGAAGTATTGCGAACAGAACAAAGCCCGTCCTTAGCTCAAGACCGACCAAAGACATTAAATGCAGCCCAAACCAGTGCCCTAGAAACAATTCAGACATTAAATGGATTTGCTCAAGTTTTATTGCACGGCGTCACAGGTTCCGGGAAAACCGAGGTATATTTGCAAGCGATCGCTCCTCTACTGCAAATTGGCAAATCTGCTCTGGTTTTAGTCCCAGAAATTGGACTCACACCCCAACTCACCGACCGTTTTCGCGCCCGCTTCGGCAATAAAGTCCGCGTCTATCACAGCGCCCTTTCAGAAGGCGAACGCTACGACACCTGGCGACAAATGCTTCTAGGAGAACCGCAAGTTGTAATTGGCACCCGCAGCGCCATTTTTGCACCTTTACCCAACTTGGGTTTAATCATATTAGATGAAGAACACGACAGCAGCTTCAAACAAGACTCACCCATCCCCACCTACCACGCCCGCACCGTCGCCCAATGGCGAGCCGAATTAGAAAACTGTCCCCTAATTTTAGGTTCCGCCACCCCTTCCTTGGAAAGTTGGCTGAGTGTGAAGGAAGAAGACGCGGGGACAGGGAGACGCGGGGACGCGGGGAAAGAGGGACACGAAGGCACAGAGAATTTATCACAAACACTCTCCGCGTCCCCGCGTCCCCCCCTCCCTGCGTCCCCTTCACTCTCCGCGTCCCCGCGTCCCCCCCTCCCTGCGTCCTCCTACTACCTCTCCCTCCCCCAACGCATCAACTCCCGCCCACTACCGCCAGTAGAAATCGTAGATATGCGGGAAGAATTGCAGCAGGGAAATCGTTCTATATTTAGTAGATCCTTGCAAGAAGCATTGCAACAGCTAAAAGAAAAACAGCAGCAAGGAATTTTATTTATTCATCGCCGGGGACACAGTACTTTTGTTTCTTGTCGCAGCTGTGGCTATGTGCTGGAGTGTCCCTATTGTGACGTGTCCCTGGCCTATCACCACACCGAAGAAGGAGCGCCAGAATTGTTGCGGTGTCATTACTGTAACTATACGCGATCGCATCCTAAATTCTGCCCCGATTGCAGTTCCCCTTACCTGAAATTCTTTGGTAGCGGTACTCAGCGAATTACTCAGGAACTAACGCGACAGTTTCCCCAATTGCGTTTAATTCGCTTTGATAGCGATACCACCCGTAACAAAGGCGCACACCGTACATTACTTACGCAGTTTGCCAACGGTGAAGCCGATTTATTAGTGGGTACGCAAATGCTCACCAAAGGTTTAGATTTACCGCAGGTGACACTTGTGGGAGTTGTGGCCGCCGATGGGTTGCTGCATTTATCAGACTATCGCGCCAGCGAACGCGCATTTCAAACCTTGACTCAAGTAGCCGGACGTGCTGGTAGAGGAGACGATCCGGGGAGGGTTATTATACAAACTTATACTTCAGAACATCCAGTAATTGAAGCAGTGCGATCGCACGATTATCACTCTTTTTCTCAGGCAGAATTAGAACAGCGCCAAGCCTTGAATTATCCCCCCTACGGAAGGTTAATTTTATTGCGCTTAAGCAGTCTCGACGCTGTGCAAGTGCAGAACACAGCCCAAATCATTGCCACAGCTTTAAGCGCCAACGAGGAATTAGAGATATTGGGGCCAGCACCAGCCGCTATTTTACGAGTAGCGAATCGTTATCGTTGGCAAATATTGATTAAATTTGCTCCTGAGGAATTACCGCAACTACCAGACTGGGAACAAGTGCGATCGCTTTGCCCTCAATCTGTTAGTTTGACAATAGATGTAGACCCATTAAATATTATGTGATTTCATCCAAATTCAAAATTGGTATTCGCGCTTGTTGGAAAAGCGTCATTCTTATCCTAAGTATTTGGGCGAACCTGAGATTACTCACCAGGCGATTGGAAATCGCGGCTACACAGACGAAACCCACCTACGTGGGTTTTAAAACCTTGATTTTGTGTTATATCATGTCCGCTTGATTACTTATTAAACCCCAAGAACCCCAAAGAGCCAAAGCTACGCTTTGTCTCCCCTCCCCGCGAGCGGGGAGGGGTTGGGGGTGGGGTGCAATGACTTTGGGGATCATAACTAATTATCCAGACATGATATTACACCAATTCACCAAAATATTGATACTTGTACGGGCGAACGGCTGTTCGCCCCTACGCTTACTATTCGCCCAATACTTTTTAAACATCCTATTAGTAAGTAATAAAATGACTAGCGTTTAAAGTCGATGCTGTAATTCCAGTTAACAAAGCAAAATTTACATTTCCAATCTTAATTAAAGTATCATTGTTGCTTTGAGTAATGGACAAATTTGCATAACTAGTACCACCTGATAAAGCAATCAAATCTTCATTAATGTTGAAATCTTTGATTGTATCTCTACCTTGATTTGGCGCAAGCACAAAGATATCATTACCTGCACCACCTGTGAGATTATCAATACCCAAACCACCGTAAAGTTCATCGTTTCCGTCACCACCAACAATGGTGTCATTACTAGCAAAGCCAAAAATCAAATCGTCAGAGCTAGTTCCCTGTAAGTTATCAGCCGAGGCTGAACCTGTGATAATACTATTAACTTGATTGCCACTTTTAATATTGACAACATCAACATCGTCAGCATTTAAATTGTTATATTTAGCATCACTACTAACGGCTTTGGCAGTAATAATTTGGTAAGTAGTATTACCATCTGCAATGCCATCATTAACACCTGTAACTGTGACGGTTTGGGGCGTATTCCAGTTAGCAGCAGTAAATGTGACGCTAGTAGCTGAAACAGTACCTTCACTCACTTTGGAACTACTTAAACCTATGGTGACATTGGCAGTGGGTTGGCTATCGAGTTGAATAGTAAAGTTAGCAGTGCCACCAGCTTCGGTAGTTACAAGTGCATTGACAGGAGAGATAGTAATACCTGGTGTATCGTTGTCAGTGATAGTACCATTAGCTTGTAAATCGGCAATGGTGGCATTGGTGGGGTTTGTGAGATTGACAAAAAAGTGCTCGTTGGCTTCGTCCACAAAATCGTCGAGAATTGACACCGTAATTGTTTGACTAGTAACTCCAGGGTTGAAGGTTAGGGTTCCTGTGGCTGGGGTGTAATCAACGTTAGCGATCGCAGTATCATCACTAGTGTTGTAATCCACTGTAATTACGTCAGTGCTGGCATTGGAGAGTTGCACAACAAAAGATAAACTACCAATGCTTTCGTTACCGCTTTTATTTGCAATGGAAATAGTGGGCGGGTTGTCATCATTAACTATGGTAACTGTGGCTGGATTGGTAACAGGAGTTAACTGATTCGGATGACTCAGCGTCAAATTGATGGTTTCATCAACTTCAGTCACCTTATCACCCAAAACGTTAAATGTAATAGTCTTGGTTGTTTCCCCAGCCGCAAAGATTAAAGTTCCAGATACAGCACTTGCCACACCTGCAACTTTAATACTGTTGTAATCACTGGTAAAAGTTGCCGTGCCATCCAAGGCATAATTTACAGTACTGGCAACAGCAGTATTACCACTGCGAGTAACGGTGAAAGTAACAGGTTGGCTGCCGCTATTACCTTCAGTCACAGTTGGGGTGGTAGTGGAAATTGCGTAATTGATATTAGTAGGAGGAGCAAAGTTAGTATCACCTATGTGATTTAGCGGTTGGCTAGCAAAGCTTCCTGGTGATGTGTTACTAGCATTTCCTAATGATAAATTTGGTGCAGTGCCAGTAATTACACTTGCCACCCAATCTGACGCTGTTGCACCCGTGGTATTACCCGAACGCCCTACATATCCAGTGGTAAATGAGGTGTCAACAACTGTGGCATTCGTTGGAACTGAACCGCCAGAATTTTTTCTAAATACAATGGAGCCGTATGCTATATCTGTAGTTCCCCCATCTAAAACCGCCACGGAATCCAGCACTGTCCAATTTGAGTAAGTAGCACCATCAGCAATACCATCGTCATTGGAGTCAATATCATTGCTGAGGTTAGGTGCTGTGGTAGTTTGAATAAGAAAAAAGCTAACAGACCCATTTTCAATGTCATTTGCATTTGACTGACCAATGTGACCCACCGAACTTGAAGCCCCACTTCCCCATCCGGCTCCAGTTCCAGTATTAGTTACTACATTTGAATTGGGATTAACTGCATAACTATTACCTTTTTGCAGAAGAACCAACAGCCCATTGCTACCAAATTGCTTACCAGACAAATTAAAAATATCTTGAACATTGCCGGGGTTAGACGAGCCAGAATCACCCTCAATAGCAACTAAATAAGTTCCAGGTGCTAAAATCGCACCCGGAGTACCACGCAATTCGATATATTCCTTCGAGGTATCTGTACTTGGAGGATCGAACAGAATTTCGTTAATAAGTATCGGTTGGGGAGGGACGGGTTCATAGGTTTCATCATCAGCGTATACCAGGGAAACGTTTTTAGATTCGCTGTTTGCCACTGCCAAATCAGATTGACCATCTTTGTTGAAATCGCCCACGGTGAGAGCATAGGGTTTTGTCCCCACACCAAAGTTAGTGGCAACTCCAAAGCCACCGTTGCCATCTCCCAGCAGTACTGAAATTGTGTCTGAGCCTGCATTCGCCACTGCCAGATCGGATTTACCGTCATTGTCAAAATCAATCACTGTAACAGATACAGGATTTAACCCCACATCAAAGTTAGTGGCAATTCCAAAGCCACCAGCACCATTACCCAACAGTATTGAGACATTGTGAGAGTCGGAATTTGCCACCGCCAAATCTAATTTGTTGTCATTATTGAAATCCCCTGTAACAACAAAATTAGGATTGATTCCCACATCAAATTGTGTGGCTGAATTAAAAGTGCCGTCACTATTTCCCAACAGTATTGAAACGTTGTTGAAGTAAGAACTTGTCACCGCCAGGTCAGATTTTCCATCTTTGTTGAAGTCTCCCACTGTCACCGAACTAGGACGGCTAGGAACTTTATAGTTTTTGGCAGTTCCAAAGCCGCCAACACCATCTCCCAACAGCACCGAAATATTTTGAGAGGCATTGTTTACCGTTACAATGTCAGATTTTCCATCTTTGTTGAAGTCCCCCACTGCAATAGATATGGGTGCTGAGGCTGACTCCAAAGCAAAATTCACAGCAGTTTGAAAACTGCCATCACCCTTGCCAAGTAGCAACGAAATGTTATTTGAGATACTATTGGCCGTTACCAGATCCAATTTTCCATCTTTGTTGAAGTCGGCTACAGCCACCGAAGAAGGACTTAAGCCATTGAACCCCACGGTACTAAAGTTACTGGCAGGCTTAAAAGTGCCATCACCCTTTCCCAAAAGTACCGAAACAGTTTGAGAGGACTTGTTTGCCGTTACCAAATCTGTTTTTCCATCTTTGTCAAAGTCGCCAACAACAATGGAATAGGGTCTTAATCCGACATCATAAGTATTTGGGATAATTGAGATACTAGTAGTTTCAGTATTAATACTGTAAAATGTTGTACCTCCACCAACGCCGAGAACTACATTAGTAGTGCCACTAACGTTGCCGTCTGAGGTATCCCAAGCCCGAAAAACAAATTCCGCTGTACCTTTGTAGCCAGCGTTGGGGACAAAACGAATTTTTCCCGTATCTTTGAGCAAGGTAGCAGAAGTATCCGATACAACAAAATTAATCCAGTTACCACTGTCATTTATGGAGTATTGCCAAATACCGTTGGTATTATCTACACCAATGACGGCAATTCCTTCCACTGCACCTGTGTCAGGATCGGTGATGGGGTTGCCACCTGCACCTCTAGCAAGGATGGCAGAAATTAAAGTCCCAGAATTATTGCTATCGCTGATGTTGTGAGCAATGGCAGAAAGTCTGGGATTACCAGTATTGTCTAGTGTTGGCGCTGTATTGGGCATATTAGTAGTATTGAGCAGAACTGAAACATTGGCCGAGAATGAATTTGCCACCGCTAAGTCAGAGTTTCCATCTTTGTTGAAGTCACCTAAAATCGCCGAACTGGGATGGTTTTCTACGTTAAAAATGCCAGCAGGAGCAAAACTACCAGTACCATTACCTGACAGTACTGAAACTTTGTCAAAGTTGGTTACAACTAGGTCAGAGTTGCCATCTTTATCAAAGTCCCCCGTTATCACGAACAAAGCAATGTCTCCCACATTAAAGTTGCTGGCAGCCCCAAAGCTACCAGTACCATTGCCCAACAGCACTGAAACGTTGTTGGTGATAGAATTAGCTACTGCTAAGTCAGAATTGCCGTCTTTGTTGAAGTCTCCCACTGCTACGGAAATGGGAGAGACTCCCACATTAAAGTTGTTGGCAACCCCAAAACCACCACTACCATTGCCCAAAAGTACTGAAATGTTGCTGGAGTCGTTGTTAGCCACCACTAAGTCAGAGTTGCCATCATTGTTAAAATCTCCCACCGTCAAAAAACGGGGAGAGGTTCCCACGTCAAAGTTGTTGGCAGTTGCAAAACTACCACTACCATTGCCTAACAGCACTGAAACATTATTGCTGTCTGCATTTGCTACTGCCAAGTCAGAGTTGCCGTCTTTGTTAAAGTCCCCCACTGTTACAGAAAACGAACCGATTCCTACATTAAAGTTGTTAGCAGTTCCAAAACCACCATTACCATTACCTAACAACACTGAAACATTGTTAGAGTTAATATTAGCCACCACTAAATCAGAGTTGCCGTCTTTGTTGAAGTCTCCCACTGCTAGCGAAGCGGGACTGCTTCCCACATCAAAATTGTTAGCCGTTCCAAAGCCACCAGTGCCATTGCCCAACAATACTGAAACAGTGTCGGAGCCTGCATTTGCCACCGCTAGGTCAGAATAGCCGTCTTTGTTAAAATCACCCAATGTTATGGAACGGGGGCCGCTTCCCACATAAAAGTTGCTAGCAGTTGCAAACGATAAGGGTAATATTGAGCGGTAAGCCTTAGTTACTTGCGGTGTCAAGGCTAAATCTGACTCAATCTCTCCAACCTTCACTTCTAAATCCCAGTCACCCCCCAATTCAGCATTCCCGGTGATGTCATCAGAAGCTGCTATGTCTGCACCTGTGATTTGGCTAAAAAGCTGTAGAAAAGTTTGATTTCCAGATGCCACATTACAACCGTAAAGCAGAATGTCGGCATCATCAGTTAAATATTGTCTCCACTGTTGCAATTGATTGCTGTATGAATTCAAATTGCTGGCATTGAGTTTGGTTGTTCCCAGTTGTAAAGTTCCTGTACTGCCGTGGGAAATAATCTGCACTGATTGATATGTGCCGCCCTGCAAAGCTTGAGTGATTTGTTCTACTCCATCTTGATTTGAGTCAAGGATTACTACATTAGTCCCTGGTTGAATGCCAGCAATCAAACTTTGGTAGTCGGTAACTGCTCCATCGATAAAAATAATATTTTGGTTTGGCATTGATAACTCCTGAGTAAAATTAATTTGCGTTTTAGAAGTTTGTTGCGGTCATTATATTGGGCTTGAAAGTAATGTTGACTGTTGACTGTTGACTAGTTCTATTTACGTATGGAATCAGTAATTCACAAGTTTGTTTTGAGGTAAAAAAGGAATATAATAAATAAGTACAAAAATATGCTAAAATTGTAATATTTTCTACTGTATTATTACTGCGATCGCTTAAATATTCTAAAAATTTAAATTTAGAGATGTACACCCATACCAATCTATAAGAATCTGATTTGATTTATGAAAAAATCTTACCCTTTACCCCTTTCCCTTTCCCCAGCCCTCACCCAGCATTTTTGGGTTGGCAGAGCATTAGTTCTGATACGTTCGTAGTAAGCACTTTAGTGTTTAAAAATCAAGGACTAAAGTCCTTACTACAAACATTTTTTTCCTACAAAATTAATGCGACAGAGTATTAGTAAGTAATAAAATGACTAGAGTTTAAAGTCGATGCTGTAATTCCAGTTAACAAAGCAAAATTTACATTTCCAATCTTAATTAAAGTATCATTGTTGCTTTGAGTAATGGACAAATTTGCATAGCTAATACCACCTGATAAAGCAATCAAATCTTCATTAATGTTGAAATCTTTGATTGTATCTCTACCTTGATTTGGCGCAAGCACAAAAATATCATTACCTGCACCACCTGTGAGATTATCAGTACCCAAACCGCCGTAAAGTTCATCGTTTCCGCCACCAGCAACAATGGTGTCATTACTAGCAAAGCCAAAAATCAAATCGTCAGAGCTAGTTCCCTGTAAGTTATCAGCTGAAGCTGAACCTGTGATAATACTATTAACTTGATTGCCACTTTTAATATTAACAACATCAACATCGTCAGCATTTAAATTGTTATATTTAGCATCACTACTAACGGCTTTGGCAGTAATAATTTGATAAGTAGTATTACCATCTGCAATGCCATCATTAACACCTGTAACGATGATGGTTTGGGGCGTATTCCAGTTAGCAGCAGTAAATGTGACGCTAGAAACTGAAATAGTGCCTTCATTCACATTGGAACTACTCAAATTTATCGTGACATCCGCAGTGGGTTGGGTATCGAGTTGAATAGTAAAGTTAGCAGTACCACCAGCTTCAGTAGTTACTAGTGCATTTACAGGAGAGATAGTAATACCTGGTGTATCGTTGTCAGTGATAGTACCATTGGCTTGGGGATCGGCAATGGTGGCATTGATGGAATTGGTAAGATTGACAAAAAAGCGATCGCTTGATTCAGCAACAAAATCATTAAGAATCGGTATTGCGATGGTTTGAGTGGTAACTCCAGGGTTAAAGGTTAGGGTTCCTGTGGCTGGGGTGTAATCAACGTTAGCGATCGCAGTATCATTACTTGTGTTGTAATCTACTGTAATGACATCACTGCTGGCATTGGAGAGTTTAACAGTAAACACAAGATTGCCGCTATCTTCCTTGCCACTTTTATCTGCAATGGAAATGCTGGGTTGAATGTCATCGTTAATGATGGTAACTGTGGCTGGGGCGATGACACTGATTTGGTTGAGTTGGCTAAGGGTGAGATTAATGGTTTCGTCAGCTTCAGTGACCTTATCCCCCACAACATTTAATGTAATGGTCTTTGTTGTTTCTCCAGCAGCGAATTTTATCATCCCAGATGAACTAGCTGTAACACCTGCAACTTTAATAGTCTTGTAATCGGTGTTAAAAGTAGCTGTGCCATTGAAGGCATAATTGATGTTAGTGGCAACAGCAGTATCACCACTGCGGGTAACTGTGAAAGCGATGGTTTGCGTACCGCTATTACCTTCAGTCACAGTTGGGGTAGCAGTTGAAATTGTGTAATTGACATTGGGAGCAAAGTTAGTACTTCCTATATGATTTAACGGTTGGCTAGCAAAGCTTTCTGGTGATGTGTTGCTAGCATTTCCTAATGATAAATTTGGTGCAGTGCCAGTAATTATACTTGCCACCCAATCTGAAGCTGTTGCACCCGTGGTATTACCCGAACGCCCTACATATCCAGCTGTAAATGAGGTGTCAACAACTGTGGCATTCGTTGGAACTGAACCGACAGAATTTTTTCTAAATACAATGGAGCCGTATGCTATATCTGTAGTTCCCCCATCTAAAACCGCAACGGAATCCAGCACTGTCCAATTTGAGTAAGTAGCACCATCAGCAATACCATCGTCATTGGAGTCAATATCATTGCTCAAGGTGGGTGCAGTATCAGTTTGAATGAGAAAAAAGCTAACAGACCCACTTTCAATGTCGTTTGCACCTTGATGCCCAATTGAACTGGAAGCCCCACTTCCCCATCCGGTTCCAGTTCCAGTATTAGTAAATACATTGGCATTGGGGTTCACTGTGTAACTATTACCTTTTTGCAAAAGAACCAGCAACCCATTGATACCAAACTGCTTACCAGACAAATCAAAAATATCTTGAACAACACCAGGGTTAGTAGCAGAATCTCCCTCAATGCCTACTAAATAAGTTCCGGGTGGTAGAATTGCTGCGGGAGTTCCCCGCAGTTCTATATATTCTTTTGGGCTATCTGTACTGGGGGGGTCAAATAGAATTTCGTTGATTATTGTCGGAACGAAGAAATCATCAGTAACGATGTTTACTTCGGCTGAAGTGGTGGTAATTGTGGAACTTTCCGGCGCAGTTGTCAGGTTGGGATTACTGAGAGTAACAATAATGTTTTCATCAAGTTCAACTGTATAGTCACCCAAAACATCCACTGTAATGGTCTTTGTTGTTTCCCCTGCTGCAAAGTTTAAAGTCCCTGATGCAGCATTTCCTCCATTTGTAACTTGAATGTTGTTATAGTCACTGTCTAAAACTGCTGTACCGCCTAAGGCATAATCCACTGTACTGGCCACGTCAGTACCACCACTGCGGGTGATGGTAAAGGTAACAGATTGAGTGCCGCTATTACCTTCGGTTAAAGTCGGGGTGGTGGTGGAAATTTCGTATTCAATGGCATCGTTAGCAGCAATATTCAGAGTAGTTTCAGTTATTGTCCCAGGAACACCTTCTGTGAGCGTACCGAAGTTGAGTACAATCGTTTCGGCATTTTCAGGTAAATCATCTGGTTGAATGGTGAAAGTTATCAGTTTGGTTAAATTTGAACCTGCTGCCCCAGCATTAAAAGTAACGCTAGCGGGGGAAAAGGTATAATCGTCGCCATTGGTAGCAGTACTAATGTTGTTCACAATAATGGGAACTATGACATCAGCATTGGGAGTTACATCTAAAGTAACAGCAATGGTTACCTCAATAGCAGTACTATCTTCTGTAGTGTTATAAGTAGCAGCACCAAAGTTAACTTTTGGGGTTACAGTATCATTGGCTAGGGTTGAAATGTTATTGGACGTTGAATTAGTTACTACTAAATCCAAGTCATTGTCTTTGTCAAAGTCACCCACTGCAATGGAAGTGGGATTACTGGCTACACTAAAGTTACTTGCACTACCAAAACCACCGCTACCATTGCCTAATAATACTGAAACGTTGCTGGAGGAATTGTTAGTCACTGCTAAGTCAGAATTGCCGTCATTGTTGAAGTCCCCCACTACCACCGCAACAGGATTGCTTCCCACAGTCAAATTGCTGGCAGCCCCAAAGCTACCGCTACCATTGCCCAACAACACTGAAATATTGTTGGAACCATAATTAGCCACTGCTAAGTCAGAGTTACCGTCTTGGTTAAAGTCTCCCACCGTCAAAGAATAGGGGTTATTTCCCACAGTGAAATTACTCGCAGCCCCAAAGCTACCAGCTCCATTGCCTAACAATACTGAAACTGTGTTGGAGCCATAATTAGCCACTGCTAAGTCTAACTTCTGGTCATTGTTGAAGTCTGCTACTGTCACCGAATAAGGATTGTTTCCCACAATGAAACTAGCAAAAATTCCAAAACCGCCATTACCATTGCCTAACAATACTGAAATATTGTTGGAACCAGAGTTAGTTACTACTAAGTCCAAGTTCTGGTCTTTATTGAAGTCCGCCACTGTGACGGAATGAGGATTTTTCCCGACATTAAAGTTTTTGGCAGCTCCAAAATCACCATTCCCATCACCCAACAACAATGAAACTGTGTCGGAGCCATAGTTAGCCACTGCTAAGTCTAACTTCTGGTCATTATTAAAATCTCCCACTGTTATGGAAACGGGATTATTTCCCACATTCAAGTTTTTGACAGTGCCAAAACCACCATTACCATCACCCAACAACACTGAAATATTGTTCGAGCCATAATTAGCTACTGCTAAGTCCAAGTTTTGGTCATTATCAAAGTTCCCCACTGTTACAGAACGGGCATCACTTCCCACACCAGTGTTGCTAGGACTTGCAAAAGATAAGGCTAAAATTGAGCCATAAGCTATTTTCACCTCTGGAGTCAAGGCTAAATCTGACTCAATGGAACCAATCTTCACTTCTAAATCCCAGTCACCGCCAAATTCGGCATTACCAGTCATGTCATTAGAAGCCGCCACATCTGCGCCTGTGATTTGGCTCAATTGTTGTACAAAAGCTAAATCAAAAGATGCCACACTGCAACCGTAAAGTAGAATGTCAGCATCATCAGTTAAATAATTTCTCCATTGTTGTAGTAGATTGCCGTAGGAGTTCAAATTGTCGGCATTGAGTTGAGTTGCTGCTAATTGTAAACTGCCTGCACTGCCGTGGGAAATAATTTGAACTGATTGGTATTTTCCACCTTGCAAGGCTTGAGTAATTTGTTCTACCCCATCTTGATTTGAGTCAAGGATTACTACACTAGTCTCTGGTTGAATGCCCGCAATCAAGGTTTGATAGTCGATAACTGCTTCATCAATAAAAATGATATTTTGATTTGGCATGTGTAATTCCTCTGTAAAGTTCCTTGGAATTTTATAAGTTTTGTAATTCTTGTTAGACAATAAAACTTGGGAACTGGAAATTTATAACTTTAGTCAGGCAACACTAAAGAGGAAGCAAATGCCGAGACATACGCTTCCAAAGATAAATAAAATAATTAACTCATTCCCCGGCTTTACGCGGCGAGGATTTCGAGTCATTAGTAACTAGTAGTTATACGCGTTTTTTTTGTGCTTAGTAATACTAATAACTATTGACCAATGACTAAGATGGCGAAGGGCAATTTATCCCATCCCTAGAAAGAATAGGCTTTCTCGCCGTCTTTCGTAATCTCACCTCTTTTTACAGAGGTAAAACAAAAAATCTGATATAGTAACTCAGGACAAAATTATGCTAAAAAAATAATAATTACTACAGTATTATTACTGTAATAAGTAGGATGCGCTCCAAGTTGTATTAATGTATTAAAAATCAAAGGCTTGGCTGTAATTATTGATGAATGTGGGAATTGACAGTCAACAGTGAACAATTACTACGAGTAGTTATACTTTTTTATGAGGCTGCGCTAAATATTAGATTTTTTAACGCAAAGGGGCGCTGAGGTTAATTGACTACATTCCAAAATACAGCAGATTCGATGTTTATGAGGTACAGAAACCGATTAAAATTAAAAGTTTAAAAACTCTCCCTAAAATTGGTGTACCTCATGTACCTCAAAAGCGCTGTAATTAGGCGCATCTTCATAGAGAATTGGTATGAGGGGTAGGAAATAAACAAAGAAGAAGCCAAGAAAATTTCGTGCAGCTTCACAAAGAAATGGTATCAGTACACTCTAGGAAAACTAGGCCATATTTTATAGTTATAACTTTTAGTCAAATAATTTATACAATAAAAATCAAAATTGCTAACCGTATTTATACTTAAATAAATTTACATAAATTCATACGAATCTTATATCAAGATAGGATCTACGTTTGATATGAATTATCC
>Ga0314812_100057_pt1 | contig 18467 bp, 11 predicted proteins | sample STEome_9_FD_202336 | JGI IMG/M metagenome (GOLD analysis project Ga0314812, IMG submission 202336) | Metatranscriptome of soil surface biofilm microbial communities from soil inoculated with nitrogen-fixing consortium DG1, State College... ...
AGAACTTTTTCAGTTCTAGCCTGTTAGTGGTGTTGCGGCGGTTCTTTGTGCTGGTATATCGCGATACACCAGGAGACCGCTTTTCTGGGTTTGTCCGGCACTCGGTACACTCTAATGTCACAATTATGCGGACACCTTTACTCTTAGCCATAATCTTACAAACAGTAAAGCCTGGAGAGAATTAACACAAATGACTATCTTCTCACATTCTGGCGGATATTATCAACTAATTTTTTGATTTTGATATCCAGCGAGTAGCCACGACGGGAAGAGACGATAAAAGTTCCGCACAAGCGATCGTGTAAAGCCTGTCGCATCTGAGCATCAGATAAGGCAGTACCGCAATCAATTGCTAAAGGAAACACTAGCAGTATAGCAGTGGGATTGGCTCTAATATTACTCAAGGCAATAGACACCAACAGCGCACCCAAGCCGATAATTGTCTCTCGTTTCAGTAGCGCCTGTAAATCTGGGATTCTACCGATTACTTCCCCATCCTTGACTTCCAGCACCTTTAAATCAAAGGCCCAACGCCCTAAACTTTGTCCTTGATTGTTGTATGCCACCACTACCCGCAAAATCAGCCAAAATAATACAAAAACTAGAATTTGAGCAAATTGAATGCCGACATTGCCACTTCCTAGCAAAGAACTGGCTAACCAGACAACAACAAAATCTAACCCCAATGCCATACCTCGTCGTCCAATATCAGCCTTGGGATAGTGTTTTTGCCGAACGCGTTCGATGGTCATACAAAACAAGTATTTTTATTTAAGGGTTGGGAAATAACGATCGCTCCTGTTTTTTATATTAAGATGATGGCTTAGCTACTTGCTGCCCTGTAAACCATGACTATCGATGGCGATCGCTTTGCTTGAGTCTGAAAAACTCGATGAGACCCCATGAGTAATTTTTTGTCACCTTTTACAAGACTATAAAAAAGTTTTGCTATTTTTAAAAAATAAGTATAAATTTACACCTATTAGTTTATTGAGATTATAGAAGAGCATTGAGCTTTCAGCAGCAAATTTTGTTCAGGCTCTTGAGATTATTTTTTTTTGCCCAGTCACAATAAAACCTGGAAAACCTGCTAAAAAACGCCCTGATTCGTGCATTTTTTTTAATTGATTTACCCATTGATTTAAGTCGGATTCTGATATAGCTTTTTGATTAATAGCTTGCTCTAAAATTCCATGACAAACCCACATAAAGAAATCATAGGGCGCTATATTAGTGTGGGGAACAAAGGTGATGTTGCTTAAACCTAATTCTTCAAATATTTCCGGAAGTTTACAACCTATTAATCCATTGGGGAAACTGTCTGATATGAAGCCAACAATTTTGCGAGTTAAAGCGGGAAAAGCCGAGTTAACAAAAGTGCCGTCTAAGTAAAAATCAAAGATAGCAAGCTTTCCGCCAGGACGCAATACACGAATCATTTCCAACACTGCGTTCTTTGGGTTTTCTAGGAACAATAAAACACGTTCTGCCCGACACGCATCAAAGCTATTATCATTCATCTGGAGAGAGTTGGCATCAGCTACATAATACTTGACTGAGAGATTTAATTTATCTGCTCTTTTCTTCGCCTCCTCAATCATTAACTCACTTTTATCTACTCCCACAACTAAACCATTGTTACCAACAATTTGTTTTATACGTTGTACTTCCTGACCGATTCCGCACCCTACATCTAAAACCGATCGCCTTCTTTAATGTCTAAATAATCGATGATTTTCTGCTTGCATAGACGCACAGAATCTATTTCGTCACATTTATCTAAAAAATCAAATAAAAATTTTGGTTCGTTTATTTTTTCGGGAGATTGAAATCCAATGGCTATATTTTGCATAACGTTTGTAGAAGATACTGAATGAATTGAGAAAAAGTTGTTTTATAAAGGAATTGTATCTGAACTGCCAAATCCCAAAAATCAAAAACTTACATCTCAGCCATGAATGGCTTGGGTTGATTAATACTTTAATACCAGACAGCACAACATGGTGTTCATTTTATTAACAGACTCCATGTACTCTTGTTCTGGGAGTGATTCTGCTACTATACCTGCTCCAGCATTTAGGTAAATCCAGTCATCATATTGATAGATGGAGCGGATGGCGATCGCTAAATCTACCAGTCCAGTACTGTTTATCCAACCAATAGCACCTGCATAAATACCTCGTGGCTCGTCTTCTAGGCTAGCTATCCATTCCAAGGCCTCACTTTTATCAATACCGGACACAGTAATGCCTGGAAATAAAACTGCAAGAGCATCCCATAAAGTTTTCTTTGGTTTTAACTGACCGCTGACTCGCGATGATAAATGCTGTACATAGCGGTATTTCTTCACCTGCATAAAGTCGAATATTTTAACTGTCCCAGGTACAGAAAGTTTGGCAATCTCTTGTTGAGCAAGTTCTACGGAGAGTGCGTGTTCCTTAACCTCTTTAGCATTGGTAAATAATTCACTATACAGGCGAGCATCTTGTTGGGAGTTTTCACCACGTCGCCGAGTGCCTGCCAACGGATTGGTAATAACAAATCCTTGATTGTCTATTTGCATCAATATTTCGGGACTAAAGCCTACAGCACGTACATCTCCTATATTCAGACAATATGAACGGGCAGAGTTATTAAGTTTCGTTCCGGCTATATACGTTTTAATAACGTCCAGATCTCCTTTGATTTTGACATAACGAGAAAGTATGGCTTTTTGTAATTTACCTGCTTGAATAGCTTGAATAAGAACATCTACTTTACTTTGATAACATTCCCTATCGTTATCAGTAACATTAATCGATATGGGTGTGGGAACTAACTCTGTTAATTGGCTATTAACTGATAACAATTTTTTGATTTTATCTAGGGATTTTATGCTTTTAATTTTTACTGTTTGTCTAGTAATGTGAAGTTCAGTTTCTGGCACAATAAAACATAAAAGTGGTTGCTGTATTGCTTTGGAGTAGCTTGAATAGAAGCGAACTATATCAAAAGCAATATAACCATAAGCCGTCCAATCTCTAATTGGCAAAGACGCTAATAAGGATTCTACTTGTTTAAATGGATCGCTAATAGGGACTGATAACTTTTTTTGTGTATCTTCTAATGACACAGCTTCTAAGCTTACTGATACCTTAAATAATATATTACCAGCAATACGCACTTCGTCCTGCTCTTGATAAAGAATATAGTCAGAGATAACACCTGAGTCCAGCAAATTTTGCAACACAATAATAGGATGAATTTCATCTGTTACAAACACTTCTTCGTACTCATATGTTCGTGTTTCGTTCATGAGATTTTATGATGATTGATGTATATTTTAAGAAAGGACTGCCGTTGTCACAAATTTCCGATACAAAAACTTGCTTTTCTCACTTTTATCATAAATTAAAAATGCTTGTAAACCTTTATTTTTATGGGAAATAAACGAAGATATTTAGAATTTGAAAGTTTAATTTTCGGAACGATCGCACTTGCACTTGGTTGCGTTAAATGTAATAGGTTGCTTGCTTTTGATCCAAAAAGAGTATGCGGAAATCGGTAGGTGTTTCTAAGCCCATCGAACGAGCAATTATAGCTGGAAAAGACCAATCATTCCTATAAATTGCTCCACTTTGAGAATCTTGTGTCAAGCTAATATAAAAATCAATTACCCCCCTTAATCCCCCCTTGGAAAGGGGGGAAATAAGAGAATCTCTTTACATCAAATCGGTATTACTTTTTTGTAGTTGACTCTTGACTGCGAACAGTGTGATATTTTTTGAACTGTCAATCCCTTCAATTCAAATTATAAAGGCCCACCATCGGGATACATTACTGCCAGCCGTTTTTTACGGAGTTCGACTGTTTCTAGATAGACTTCTTCAATTTGTTGAAAGACCTCTTCAGAAATACCGAGTTTCTTTGCTGCTTTGAATACTACAGCCCGTTCTTTTTCACTATATTCTCCATCAGCACAACAAGCTTGTATTGCATCATAAATTAAGAAACGCCGTGATACATCGACTGAAGAATGTCCAGTAACGACTGTCTCGATATCTTCATCAGCCTTGTAAACTTTGAGTTGTTCAATGATTGCAGGGTTGCAATTGTAGGCATAGGCATATCCAATCACCCAATCTCTTTCTTCATCTGCTAGTGTTCCATCACCATTAGCACAAGTAAGCAGCGTTTTGTAATAAGATTCATAAGCTACGTCTACTGGAAGCTGTTTAAACCCAAATTTTTCCTTAAATAACCATAAAGTGCCTAAACTGCTCTGTTTGTCTTGAATATTGCTAGCCATCTTTGTTTTATATATATATTGTCGTAATTTACAATCTAGATTATTGCAGATTACAGCTTGATTTCTGCATATTCACGGTTTTTGAAAGTATAAAGATAACTAATGTCTTCAAGAATAAACAGCAGTTGAGCATCCGTGATATTATGTCCGCTAAATCACCGATAATAAAGAGTTTGTAGTGAGGACTTTAGTCCTCAAACTAGGACTGAAGCCCTCTGTGCGAGACGCTACGCGTAGCTTGCTTCCCCGTAGGGGTACACCACAAGCAAACATTTTTATTTAGTTTTATTAACCGGACATTATAAAAGCTTTCAGGTAGCTACTTTGTTTGGATTTTTGGAAACTGCCGATCGCCCTGATTTGCGTCCAGAGATATCGTAGAGTAAACCCATGAGTGCGGGTACGACGGTGGGAGTCAAAATGGTGGAAAAAGCTAGACCGCCAGTCAAGACGATGCCTAAGCCTTGATATAATTCTGAACCTTGACCTGGTAGCACTGCTAAGGGTAACATTCCCAGGACGCTGGTGCCGGCAGACATGAAAATCGCACGCAGGCGGTCGTTTGTGGCATTGTACAGTGATGCATCATAATCTTCGCCTGCTTCTTGGAGCTGCAAGGCGCGATCGACGAGCAAAATGGCGTTGTTGACAACCACACCCGTGAGGATCACAAATCCCAAGGCGGTAATCATATCCAATGCCACATTCATTCCTGGTATTTGGTTGGCAATTACTAAACTCAATAGTGCGCCACTCATGCCCATTGGTACTGTGGCCATAATGACCACTGGATAAAGGAATGAGCGATACAAGGCCACCAATAACAAGTAAGTAATTAAAATGGAAAACACAAATGCAGCCGCTAATTGACCAACGGTTGTTGCTAACTGGTCTGCGGAACCGGCGAGTTCTAGCCGATAGCCTGTTGGCAAATTGGCACGCAAAGGAGCGAGAATTTCTTTTTCGGTACGTTCCACCAGAGTTGCGAGGGGTGCGTCTGGTGCAAGGGAAACTGTGAGAGTAATTGAACGGTCTAAATCAACGTGGTTAATGGCGTCGGCTCCTGTTGTTTCTACGATTTCGGCAACATCTCCTAGTTGCACTTGTCGTCCCCGCGCATATAAAGGTAATTGACGCAGTTGTTCTGGGGTTTCCACGGCAGTATTTTGCAATTCCACTGAGACATCTAGTTCTTCTTTGCCATCAATGAAATCGGAAGCGATGCGGCCACCCAATGCGGCTTCTACCATTGAACCAATTTCGGCTTCTGAAAGTCCCACTTCTGCGATGCGTTCGCGGTTGGGAATTACTTGTAATTCTGCTGCACCCAAGACAAAATTCGATCGCACATTTTGTACCCCTTGGAGCGATCGCAATTTAGCGGTAATTTGTTTTTCTAAATCGCCAATTTGATTCAGGTCATCGCCGACAATATCGACTTCAAATTCTTTACCAGGATCGCGGAAAATTGAAATGCGTGTGGGAATAACAAAGCGGTATCCAGCAAAGTTACTGCTTTGGGCGCGTAACCTGTCCACCATATCAGTAAGTCCGGTGGTGGTGGCAAATTCTGGTTTTAAAATCGTGGCAATACCCCGCAATGCCCCTGGACGGTCAACGTACATGATGCGGTCAACTTCTGGTTGCGATCGCAGGAATTTTTGCACCGGTTGAGATTGACGAATCGCTTCGGGTATGCTAGTTCCTGGTAATGGTTCCGCCCGCAACACAACTAAGTTACGATTTCCTTCAGGCAAATAATCGGCGGGTGGTAAGAGAAAAATACTAGTGACAAGTAAAACAAGGGGAATTGACAGTACTAGCAACCTGCGACCAATGCGTTTGCGTCCCAGCGACCAACTGACAGTATTAGCGAGAAAGTTTTCTAGTTTACCTTGGAAAAGGCGAAAAACTGCCGATGTTTTTGCCACCATCCGCTCAAACCAATTACCTCCTCTGTATTCACCGCCCTGCATCATTTGTATGGCTTCTGATTGCTTCAGGAATAATCCCGATAGCATTGGTACTAAAGTTAACGCCGCAAACAGCGAAAATAACGAAGAAGCAGAAAGAGCGATCGCCATATCAGTGTAGAGTTGCCCCGCTTCACCCGTGACCATAATTAGCGGTACAAACACCACTACGTTGGTTAAAGTGGAGCCAAGCATTGCACCCCAAACTTCCTGCGTACCTTCAATGGCTGCTCGTAGGGCGCTTTTCCCTTGCTGCATGTGGGTGAAGACATTCTCAATTACCACAATGGAGTTATCTACAACCATACCCACGGAAAATGCTAGTCCTGCTAAGCTGATGATGTTTAATGTGCGTCCAAGTGCAGACATAACAATGAACACTGCAATTGTACCCACAGGAATGGTAATTGCAATTACAGCAACAGTCCGCATTGAACCAAGGAATAGCAGTAAAACGATGGTTGCGAGTAATGCTCCACTGACTAAGTTTTCTCGAACGAAGCTTACCGATTGATTGATGTACTCGCTTTCGTCGTAGTTGTAGACAAAGCGAATGCCTTGATTTTGCCTATCGAACTCAGTTTGCAGGGCGGCAATTTCGGCTCGGATGCCTTTAGCCACCTCTGGCACATTAGCACCGATTTGGCGAATTACACCAATGGCTACCCCTGGTTTGCCATTGAACACCAAGGCGCTATCTTGGGGTTTGCGTCCCATTTGTGCTGTTGCCACATCCCGCAAATAAACTGTACCGGATTGGTTGCGGCGCAGCACAAAACCTTCAATGTCCGATAAATCCTGGGAACGGCTGACTGTGCGTACCCGATATTCTCTGCGTCCGAGAATTAACGGCCCGCCCCGGATATCGCGGTTGTTTTGCTGTAAAACTCTGACTACATCACCGATTGTAAGATTGCGATCGCTTAATGCCTTGGGATCTACCTTCACCTCAACTTCTCGTTCTTGTCCACCCACTACCAAAAATTGTCCAGTTCCTTCCACTCGCCGCAAACGCGGAATCACCACTTCTTCGGCTAAATCTCGATAGCGGTTAGCATCCGGCTGAAATCCTTCTTTGGTATCAAAGGGAATCCACATCATCGGCGAACTGTTACCACCCACCAGTTCTACATTCGATTCTTGAGCTTCTGGGGGCAAACTTTCCACCTGTTGCAAGCGGTTGAGAACATCCACCACCCGTTCTTGTACATTGGCATCCTGAGCAAATTCCAGGGTGATGCTGCTGCGTCCAGCACGAGAAGTACTACTGATTTCCTGGACACCCAACACCTCTTCCATCTGTTCCTCGATGGGACGGGTAATTAAGTCTTCTACCTCCGTTGGCCCGGCTCCAGGATAGGTAGTTGTGATTGTAATTTCCGGGCGATCGCCTCCTGGTTGCAATTCCATAGGTAACTTTAACAGCGAAAATACCCCAAACATTGCCACCAAGCAAAATAAAACGAAAGTACCATGTCGCCAGCGTACTGCGGTTTCGATAAAGTTCATAGTAATTCGTAATTCAGAAATTCATATTTGAAGAAGAAAGGGTTAAAGGAGAAAGAAAAAAGAAAAGTTTATCCCTCTGATTCTTTCTCTTTAACCGACTTCTGCAAGAAGTCTATGAGGGTGCATCCACAATCGGCGTCTGGTTCGAGGGATGATTTCGCAATTCCTAAAATCTCTGCCTCTGTCCTAACTGGGATTGACTATCTTCACAGGCGCACCATCTTGCAACCCGTCACCACCACGGAGGACGATGGGTTGACCGCTACGTAAGGTGGGATGATAAATTGCAACATCTTTACCCATGTCAGCAACCATATCCACCGGAATTTGTTTGGCTTTGCCATCAGCAACGGCGAAAACTAACCACTGATTTTGGCGTCTGGTTAATGCATCTCTCGACACCACAAAACTAGGACGATTCGAGGGGAGGTTGAGATTGCCTGCGATGGCCATTCCTGGTATTAACCCTGTGGTTGGTTTGTTAATTTGGACACGCACGCGCTGGCGACGGGAGGCCGGATCGGCAGCAGGAACTACAGCGGTGATGGTGGCGCGTTGTTTCCATTGGGGCAAGGCACGGGCACTGAGATCGATTGTCATGCCTGGGGTAACTGTACCACTGAGTTCTTCTGGTAACTCTAGGAAAATGTCTAGGCGATCGCCAGTTACTAAGGTGACAATTTCACTGGAATTTTGTACTAAATCGCCATTGCTGACATGGCGAGTTTGTACGATTCCTGATTGCGATGCCAAAATTCGAGTGCGCTGCTGTGCCAATTCGGCTTGGGCGAGGGCGGCTCTGGCTGCTTCTACGTTTGCTCTTTGGGCGGCGATTTCTTCTTGAATCGGCCCGGCTTTGGCTTCAGCGAGTTGAGCCTCGGCTTCTAAGCGTTCTCCTTGGATATTATTCAATTGTGCTTCGGCTTCAATCAATAATCTTTGGGACAAAGCACCCTCTTTTACAAGGTTGCTGGTGCGTTTGAGATTATCTTGTGCTTCCAGTTCTCGCGCCCTAGCAGATGTGACTGCTGCTTGACGTTGAGCAATGATTTCTTTGCGAGTACCGACTTCCAAACGTGCTAAATTGCTGCGTTGTTGTGCTAATTGCGCCCGTGCTTGGCTAATTGCCAATTGTTGATCGGTATCGTCCAAAAACGCGATCGCCATACCTGCTCGCACGCGATCGCCTGGTTGGACGAGAATTTTCTCTACAATTCCACTTGTTTGAGCGCGGAGTACTGATTGCTGACTGGCTTCCACTTGTCCTAAAAGCTGAACGCTTCTTGTAGCCCGTCCGTTTGCCAAAGCGATGGTTTCAATTGCCTTCGGCGCTGGTGCTTGCTGCTGTTGTGCAACAGAAGAACCCGGTGTCTCACTAGGAGCCAGCATCCGCCACAAAATAATACCACCAGTCGCCATAAATAGAATGAGCAATCTCCAGAACCAAGGTTTACCCGAACGATTGGGCGCTAACTCAGAAGGTGTAGAACTATCTGATTCGGTTTCAATCGCTGAAACTTCAGCTTCAGAAGTATCCATATTCACAATGAGCTATTAAGGGTTAAAGATGGTGTAAAAGCGAATGGGGATTGGGAATTGCGAAAACTTTTCCCTAGTCCTGTTCCAAGTCACCTATTTAAAGGTCAATTATTTTAGATAATTGTAAAATTACATTACCTTTTTGGAAGTTTATGGGATAAATATGACAAGCAAATGTCAAGGTCAGTTGGGCATTGGGCATTGGGCACTTGTACTGAGCGTAGTCGTTGGCGCAGCCTCTCGCAGAGAAGTATTGGGCATTGGGCATTGGGCATTGAACAGTCAACAGTCAACAGTCAACCCCTTCACCTCCATTCCCCTTGTAATGTGAAAGCTGCCCAATAGTAAGGTGCAGCATATCTTTTAGTGCGCCAAATTTCTAGTTGGGCTGTTCGTAAGGCTGCCGCAGGCTTTAATCCTTGTTGGAGCATCTTTTGATAAAATGCTTTCATCAGTTCTGATGTTGCCTGGTCATCTACGCTCCACAGACTCACCACAACTCGCGGACTACCTGCATACATAAACCCTCTTGTCAATCCTACTAATCCTTCTCCCTTCACTTCCTCTCCGAGTCCGGTTTTACAGGCACTAAGTACCACTAGTTCTGCTTTCAGGTTGAGGTTGAAGACATCGTGCAAGCGCAAAAAGCCATTTTGTGGCATTCCCTTTTCGTCAAATAATGACAGCACTATTCCTGATAGTTCTGGATGTTTGCTGTTGAGAATGCCATGAGTGGCAAAATGAATGATGTTATATTGACTCAAGTCCTTGCTAGTTGCAGTGTTACGGCTAGCGGTAAAGTCAAAAGCTGACTTGGCTTTGTTAGCTGGAACAAGGGCGAGAATTTGCTCGGCTTCGTGGCGTGTAAATTTTAAACGCTCAAAATTAACTTCTGAGTCTTTAGCAGCTCTATTTAAAGCTAGGGTATTTAAATTAGGCTCTGTGACGGCGGGAGGAGATGTTTGTACTTTACTTTGGAGACGTTCGTCATCAAGACTAAAAATCGGATCTGCTAACACAATTAATGTTTTAGCAACTGGTTTGCGTTGTTTGTGTTCATTTCTGAGAATTGCCACTGTAGAAGCTGAGGGTAAAGTAATAATTTCGTGGTTAATTAGTAATGGTTCATACTTACTAGTTTTTTGGGAATTAGGTTTAGTCAGGGCGGCAAATGGTACATATTGCAATGCGCCATCGCTGACAACTACTAAGCGTTTATTTTCAAGTTGTGGCGCTACTGGTGCAAGTATAATTTGAGATAAAGTGTCTAAAGATGGACTATGTTTGAGATATGGAGTAGTGATTTCTTGACGGAATTTTTGAACGATCGCTTCAATCTCTGCACGCTTTGGTAGTTCGTAACTGGTGATACTTTTATTAGTAACCGCCCACAAATAACTGCGTTGTTCTCCTAAGGAATATTCTAAAAGTAACGTGTTCTCATCAAGTACTTGCTGTTGAATTTGGGCAAGTGAAAGAGGTTGCGGTTGAGTTAAAGCTGCATAGCGTGGACTAGTAGCGCGGATTTTTATTTGTACTTGCTGATATTGTTCTAGAACTGCTTCATTTTCTTTTTCTAAAGTTTGCACCTGGGCTTTAGTGTAATTTCCACCTAATAGCTGTATCCTGCGTTTTTCTAAAACATCAATTTGTTTTTGTAAGTCCCGTTCTTGAGAAAGTAATTTTGGTTCCACGCCTTGGCGAATATCAGCTTTAGCTTCTGTCAGTAGTTCCAAAAGACTGCGGGCGCGGGCACGTTCGCTAGTTTGCAGTGCTAAGGCATCATATCCTTTGGATGGTTCCTGTTTGTGCATTTGCATCAACAAATCAATATAAAATTGATAATAATTTTGCACTGTAGCAAAATAGGAAGCGCGGAGTTCCTGCGAATTAATTTTGGTACGCAGGTCTTCTACAATGTTGATGACTATTTTTATTTTATTCAGGGCGCTGTTGAGATTTCCCTGTTTGCGTTCAGCAGAAGCCATGTTATAAATAGCCAGAGCTTCCCCTCCTCTATTTCCTACTTTTTGGTAGAGAGATAGAGCTTGTTGATAATAATTTAATGCCTTGGGCTGTTCTCCTATATCGGAATAAATGAGACCAATATTATTAAGGTTAGCTGCTAAGCCTAATTTATTTTCAACAGATTCAAATAAAGGTAAAGATTGATTAAAATAATCTAGGGCTTTTTGTTTTTCTCCTATTTTAGAGTAGATATTTCCGATGTTATTTAATGTGCGAGCTTCTCCTGATTTGTTGCCTAAAGTTTTGGCGATAACTAAAGATTTTTGCAAAAATTCTAACGCTTTTTGTTCTTGTTGTAAATCTGAGTAAACTGTAGCGATATTATTAAGCGCCGTAGATGCTGCTAACTTATCTCCCATTTCTTGATTTAAAGCCAAAGATTGATTAAAATAATCTATTGCCTTTTGCTGTTGTCCTAAATTTAAGTAAATCAAACCAATATTATTAATAGTACGAGCTTCGCCTATTTTGTCTCCCACTTCACGCCGGAGAATTAGGGATTGTTGAAAATAATCTAATGCTTTTTGTTCTTCTCCTGAGTTGATATAGACATTACCAATATTATTGATAATACGGGCTTCTCCGGTTTTATCTTTAATCTCTCGCTTGATTAACAAAGCTTGATGAAAAAAATCGAGCGCTTTTTGTAATTCTCCGATATCTGAGTAGACGCTGCCAATATTGTTGAGGGTAATGGTTTCCCCCATTTTATCTTCTATTTGGCGTCTCAATAATAGGGCTTGATTTAAATAAAAAAGTGCTTTTTGTTGTTGTCCTAAATCTGAATAAATTTTGCCGAGATGAGCGACAGTAAAAGCTTCTGATGAGCGATCGCCAATTTTTTGATAAAGTGGAAGGGCTTGTTCAAATTTAGCGATCGCTTTTAACAAAGATTCTCCAGTTCCTTGTTCGTATAGCTGCTTTCCCTCTTGATATAATGCATTAGCAGCAGCGCTAATTGCATCATTAGAGGATGTTTGCTGTGCAATATTTAGTGGATATTCTTGAGCAATTGCAATATTTGATTCTGTAAATAATAAAAAACTGCTAAACAGCACAACACTACCACTTGCTACAAATGGCAAAAATTTCCATTGTCTGGAGTCAGATATTTGAAATTGAGTCATATACATCTGTGTTTTTCTCGGTTCCAAGATTTAGAATTCCCAAAAGCAAGTAAAAAATGTAATATGCCTACACACGGTCAAGGAATGGCAATTTTTCAAAGCAGAAGCTACGCAAACATAGGTAGATTCTATATGTAGCCAACTATCTGTGATTTGTGGCGATCGCAGCAATTAGTGAGTTAAACTGCGTTTGATTAGGGAATCTAGCATCACATTATACTCAGGTAGTACTTGAAATTTATGCCAGTAGCCATTCATGCCGCAGAAAAAGCATTATACAGGGTTTTTAGTAACGACTTTGCATTTTCCATACCAGCCTATCAGCGTCCTTATGCTTGGACAAAAGACCAAGCAAGTGAGTTGTTAAATGATTTGCTGTCTTTTTTAGGGAATAATTCAGAAATTACAGCCGATACTAACCCTTATTTTTTGGGAAGTATAGTTTTGATTAAGAGTGAAGACGCTGCTAAAGCTGATGTAGTTGATGGTCAGCAACGTCTAACAACTCTGACAATTCTTCTAGCTGTTCTACGAAGTTTACTCAGTGAAAAGAATGCATCAAGAATTACAAAATATCTTTATCAAGAAGGTGATGAATTTGAAGGAACATCTGATTGTTATCGCCTCAAATTACGCGAACGAGATGAAGATTTCTTTCGTAACTATATCCAAAGCGAAAATGGATTAGATCATCTTCTCAAACTCGATGCTTCTCAGTTAACTGATAGCCAAAGAAACATTCAAGCAAACGCCAGCTATTTTCGTGAGGAATTATGTAAACGTTCTGAGCATGAGCAAAGTCGTTTTATTCATTATCTAATGACACACTGTTTTTTAGTAGTTGTTTCTACGCCGGATCTTGATTCAGCTTATCGGATATTTTCTACTTTAAATGCGCGTGGTCTAGACCTCTCGCTCAGTGATTTTCTCAAATCAGAGATTATTGGAGCAATCGATTCATCTCAACAAGATAAATATACAAGAATTTGGGAAACTCAAGAAGAAGATTTGGGCCGAGAAAAGTTTCAAGAACTATTTGCTCATATCCGCATGATAGATCGTAAGGCTAAACCGCGTAAGACAACTCTCAAGGAATTTATTGAAGATATATTACCTCAAATACAGCCGTATAAATTTATTGATGAGGTATTAAAACCTTATTCTCATGCGTTAGAAATTATCAATACAGCAAATTACCGGGGTGATAAGGATGCGGAAACAATTAATTGTTTGCTGAAATGGTTAAATCAAATAGACAACTTTGATTGGATACCACCTGCAATTTTGTATTTTTCTAAAAATAGCCATACTCCTGAGAAATTAAAACAGTTTTTTACCGATCTTGAGCGATTAGCAGCAGGTCTAATGATTTTGCGTGCTGACATCAATGACCGTATAGGAAGATATGCCAAACTTCTCGATGCTATTGAAAAAAATCTTGATTTATATGCATTAGAATCACCTTTACAGCTAACTACTAATGAAATAAATCGAATTATTAAAACCCTTGATGAAGATTTATATCTAATCAAGCGAATTAGGCAATATGTTCTGCTACGCCTTGATTCAGCACTTTCTGGAGGTGGAGTAAATTACGATTATTCAGTTATTACAGTTGAACACGTACTTCCTCAGAACCCAAGTGAAGGTAGTAAATGGCTCCAATGGTTTCCGGATGAAGAAGAACGCATCCAATATGTGCATCGCATAGGTAATTTAGTGCTGCTTTCTAGAAACAAGAATTCCGAGGCGCAAAATTACGATTTTGATAAAAAGAAAGAGAAGTATTTTCTCAGTAAAAAAGGAGTTTGTCCTTTTGTGTTGACAACCCAAGTTTTACAGCAATCTGTATGGACTCCAGAAGTGATTCAGCAGCGTCAAGAAGATTGTTTGCAAAGTCTAAGAAAAATCTGGCGGCTGTAATACCAATTCACCGAAATTTTGATGCAGATGCAAGAATTGGAGCGATATCTACAACATCGCTCCATAAATTCGTAGCAAAGAATATTCTGAATATTGCTAAAACAATTTGATAGCTATCCCTTGCTCAGACTAGATAAACTTTCCTCCACTTCTGTACGGTCTGACGCATCGGGATTGAGACGAAGATAAGTTTGGAGGTCGGTAGATGCAGCCTCAGATTGTCCTAAACTAATTAATACGATGGCGCGATTTTGATAGAAGTCTGGGTTGTTTGGTGATAAAACAATGGCAGCTTCTAAATCACTTAAAGCCTCTGTTAGTTGTCCGAGTTCATAGTGGAGTGTGGCTCGATTTGCTAATAATAAAGGTTGTTGTGAATTTACAGCAATTGCCGCATTATAATCTAATAAAGCTGCTTCTAGATGACCCCCTGCTTCCAAAGCTTGAGCGCGACCAATCAATGCTGGAGTTTGAGTTGGTTCTAAATCCAAAGCAACTGAATAAGCTTTCGTTGCTTCTTCCAGCAGACCTTTTAAATGATAGCAATGTCCGATATTCATCCACACTTCATAGTATGGTGGACTTAGCTCAATAGCTTCGTGATAATCATTCAATGCATTTTCTAAATGACCCATGCGTTGATAAACATTACCGCGATCGTTGTAGTATTCAGAGTAGTTTGGATCGGCGGCGATGGCAGATGTAAAATAAATCACGGCTTCTTCCAATTCACCCATTGCTGCGTATACTTGAGCAATGTTGTAGTCTAAAACTGAGCGATGTAATCGATGTTGACCTTCACTCAAGTGATTTTTGAATTCTTCAATTGCTGACTTACAAAGTGCGATGGCTTCTTGGGGAAAACCTTGACGGTGTTTAACAAGTGCTAAACCGTTCATATCGAAAGCTGTCATAAAATGTCTATCATCAGCCGGAATATCTGCTGTTGAATCTGCTAAGATGCTCAGACTGCGATTGAGATAATCTTCAGCTAAAGTATGGTCGTGTTCCGGGAGAAAACGAGTATGGAACATTGCCATTATGTAATAAGCTCGAACTAACTGCGTTGGTGCATCAAGTTTGAGGAGAGCTTCTTCTTGAACGATTTGATATGCTTTGGTAATATTTCCTGTGGTTGCGTAGCAATTAAAAAGATTCCCGACCATATTCCATCGCATGTTATTGTCTTTTCCACAAAGACAGTCAAGTTGAGCAGCAACAGGTTCGCAATATACTAATGCATCTTCATAAAAACCTTGGTGATTATAAACCCCCAACAGTCTTGCTTGCCAAATTAATGCTTTTTCTGGTTGATCGCTTTGTAACCAATAGGAAACCAGCCTGGGGCCGTGAATTTCTAATTCAATAGAATCTCTACCAATTTGTTCCTCCAACTTTTGCGCCAGTTGCGACATTTGTTCTGGGGAAACTATTACTTCTGGTTTTGCTGGTAATTGCAAGCTAATTTTTTCGGCTAAAAACTGATTATTTAAATGAGCGATCGCAGTTTCGCCAATATTAGGAGCAGTTGCTAAAAGCAAACTTAATTTGAGTTTTTGTCCCCGACGACGAACGAGTTCCGCAAAAAAACGACGCACTAAAAATCCGGCTTTTTCGTAATCGTTACATGCTATTAACCAAGGTGAACCATCGGTGTAATCATACCAGGAATCTAGTAAATTAATTACCCCATGTATGATTCTATATGCTCTATCTAAAGGATAATTTCTAACCCTTTCTTCATCAACAGAACTGTCTGTTAAATTGGGGTTACTTACTGAAATTTGACGCCTTAATGCAGGCAAAATCATTGCTAATTCATAGCTATGTTTTACAACTAGATGTGGTGCTTTTTCTTGAATATCTGGTAAAATTTGATTCAGCCATTCATTTAATCCCGCCCATAATCCATCTGCTTGAGTATTAAAAGATAGCAACCAAGTTTTTGCTTTTTTTTCTGCACCTAATTGTAACCATTGTTGCAAAATTTCTAATCTTTCATTACCCGATTCTGCTTCTAATAAAAGAACTTTACCGATTTCTGGTTGTTGTAAAATAGTTTGTTCGATAGTATTGTGACGCTTCATAATTTAACTCCTTTTCGGATGACGTAAACTGTTAATCCAAAGAAAAATACCAAGACCTTGAATTCCAAAAACTAGCAATCCCATTACTAAGGCATCGGTGAAAGCATAAGGATTAGATTCATACCCTGCGCTCAACGTGCCTAAAAGCAAGGAAGCATAATTCCACAATGTTGGAATCCCAATGAATAAGAGCGACCAAAATGCAGCGATGTGACCTAAAACGTAGATAACAGAGTAACAGCGAATCACTCGCATTTCGCCTCTAGGAATAGAGGATTGGTCAGCAATTCGAGAAAATTTGAATAATTTAAATATTTGGTTTTGTAAAAAAACCTTTGTATCCTTCATCAGACTTCTACATCTAAAAAAATTCGCAATGACGTAGTAAAAATCAGTCCGAACAAAGAAATAGCATTGCCAAATTAAACCGAGTAGATAACTTAAAACAATGGCTTGTATTAGCTGTAAAGCAATAGAATTAATCGCTACCCATTTTTCTTGTTGAGCAAACAAAATCAGCAGCAATACAGAAGTTAAAACAACATCTAGCAATGGCCCTGCAAGAAAAGGTAAATACCGCTGATTTCGAGGAACACCCCATATCCCCGTCATATCCGTTTCTGCTACGAGTATCCAAAGGCGATTGCTAAGTCTTAATTGACAAGAAACACCCACAGCTTTAGCAGCCACTAAATGAGCCATTTCATGTAAAAAGACTGCAACAACATTAATTCCAGTTAAAATTAATGTCATCATTGTGACATTTTTAGTAAATACAAAGGCTTGATAACCAGGCATAATTCCTGGTTGAAAAACAAGAGCAGCTAAAGCCAGTACTATGACTAATACAGAACCAATTAAGACTTTTTGACTGAATATCTTTTTAGCAAAAGATTCAGAAATCCAAGTGAAGTGATTTGTTTGCTTTGGTTGCTTGGTATGTGTTGGTAAAACTATTTGTTTGGAAGAAAGAATATTCACAAAATCGTTTTTTTCCAAAACCTCTAACAAACCTTCAATATCTGGCAATTCATGATACTTTTGTTGATAAAGTCGTTGTGCTTGTCCAATGGTATTGCCAGCAGCCAAATAATCTAGTAACTCTATTGCATCAGAAGGTAATGCTAGAAAAATATTAGTATCTACTCTACCAATAATGAATTCATCTCCTTCAGATTGGCGAGTGAACGGATAAATAGAAACCAGAGCATCGGCAGGATATCTTGTCACTTCAAGTTTCCTTCCTAATCTAATGTTGTAATCAGTTAAAATTGGTAAATTTAGGAGCTTTCTCTGTATCTGGAGCGCATCTGTATAAGAAAAAAATATCTATTAATCAGTGGTGGGTTACAATCCACCACTAATTTCAGAGAAAGTTTGTAGTTAATTCAATGAACTACTTAAATAAATGAAATAGCTCATTGATTGTTTTAGCCTACCAGCAACTACTACAAATCCAACAGACATAAGCGGCTGCTCTGGTTGTTCTGAGGGTTTCAACTTCACGAATTACAAACTTCTTCATTGTTTTAGGTTGGATAGCTTCTACAGTTTTCATGGTTGTTTCTTCCTTTAATGTTTGTTTGGGGAGATATTTTCTACCCTTAGGTTTATGAATACAAAAAACAATCAGATAAAACTAGGGGAGGAAATTGAATTAATTTTCCGAATTACCAACAACTACTACAAATCCAACAGACATAAGCAGCTGCTCTGGTTGTTCTGAGGGTTTCAACTTCACGAATTACAAACTTTTTCATTGTTTTAGGTTGAATAGCTTCTACAGTTTTCATTGTTTTGTTCCTTGAATGTTTTGTTTCGGAGATATTCTTTACCCTGATGTTGATGAATATAGAGAACAATCGGGTAAAACTAGGGGAGATAATTGAATTAATTTCCCGAATTACCAACAACTACTACAAATCCAACAGACATAAGCGGCTGCTCTGGTTGTTCTGAGGGTTTCAACTTCACGAATTACAAACTTCTTCAT
>Ga0314812_100059_pt1 | contig 18383 bp, 13 predicted proteins | sample STEome_9_FD_202336 | JGI IMG/M metagenome (GOLD analysis project Ga0314812, IMG submission 202336) | Metatranscriptome of soil surface biofilm microbial communities from soil inoculated with nitrogen-fixing consortium DG1, State College... ...
GAGTGTTAATTGAAGGGGCATCGTTAGCGAAGCGGTAGCGAGGAACGAGCGTCACCCCTTCAATTAACCGCGCTTACATCCGCACCCACAAGGGGATGCGGTTTTACGCGCGATCAATAAATTGATCGTGATTTCTCAGCCTCCCAGTCATGGCAACAGGATTTTGAGCGATATTATTGAATCTAGTCGTAGTTGAGTTGAGGGATTTGCCCATGACAGCCTCAGTTGAGTATATCCCTGTTACACCAATTGAATATCCAGATGAGGACGGTAAGCCAATGGCTGAAGGTGATTTACAGCGCAAGTGTCTCGTATACGCTACCACTGTGCTAGATATTTATTTTCAAAATCACCCAAATGTATACGTCGCTGGTAATTTATTTATCTATTACGAAAAAGGTAATCCAGAATCAGTTGTCGCACCAGATGTATTTGTGGTGTTTGGAGTAGAAAAATATGACCGACGTTCTTACAAAACCTGGGAAGAAAATAATAAAACCCCAGATTTCGTTCTAGAGATTACCTCAAAAACCACCCGTAGCAAAGACCAAGGTGCAAAGAAAGGAATCTACGCCTTTCTAGGGGTGCGTGAATATTTTCAGTATGATCCTACAGGCGATTATCTTAATCCCCAACTCCAAGGTTTACATTTGATCGAAGGTAATTATTTCCTAGTGACAACAAATACCCTACCAGATGGTACAGTGTCCTTACCCAGTCAAGTTTTGGGGCTAGAGTTGCGCTTGGAGAGAGGAAAACTGCGTTTTTACAATCCAGCTACGGGTCAAACACTCCTAACTCATGAAGAGGAAGCAGTTGCACGACAAGCCGCAGAAGAGGCTCGACAGCAAACGGAGCAAAAGGCGCAAAGGTTAGCTGCTAAACTCCGAGAATTAAATATTGACCCAGATAGCCTCTAAACATAATAGTTTCATAATACTTCGGCGTTACTCCCGTCTTATTGTTTGAGTCAATACTCAGCACTGTTGAGTGTGGAATACCATAACTTAGTCTATCGGCATACACACCCGTGGATAGATTGCAACTTTTATTTTGTTAAAGTTATATTTATTTACATAAATTTACAAAAATTAAAACAGAGGTTTAACGATGACTATAGTAATTGCATTAGCGGTTGTGGGTTGGGTAGCTGTTTCAGTTTTAGGCTCTCTGGCTTATTTCTTGGGAGAACAAAGCAAGCCTATCCACGAGCGTAACTGGCGTTCTGAGTCTTTTGAAAAGTTGTCTAAATCCCTCACTGGCTTAGATATAGACTACACAAAACGCATTCCTGCTTATGCCATAGATGCTTACACCAGCCGCAACCTGCCTCAATAACAATAAAGGCAGCTTAATAGAATGTGCATAAAATATTAGGGTGGGTAAATAACACCCACCCTACTCTTGCTTAATTAATTACCCTACTACTACAACGGACGATAAACGCGATAGTTGATTTTAGCGAAGATGTTATCCATTACTTCGACTTTTTCGAGCCAACCGCTGTCAATTTTGCCAGCTTTCACGTCTTCGTAGAGTTTATTAAACCTCATCAAGTGCGATCGCGTGCGTCTGACTGCGTAAGGTACCATTGTTCCTGTCCGCATAATGAAAGCCCAGTCAGAAGATTGTGCTAACAGCAATTCTCGTGCTGCTTGATTTAATGCTCGCCACTGCAATTCATCCTCTGGCTCCACATGTGATATTTCTATCATTCGCTCCGCAGCTTTGTGCAAATGCGGATAAATCCAGGCGTTTGTTTCGTTCAACCAATACTCGTGGAAACCTTTAAAACCCCAACTTGACTGGGAAGGACGACATACTTGCTGTACTGGATGCGATCGCAGATAATCTGCCAAGTGGGTCATTGCATAGGTTCCTTGGTCATACCACGACTTGCGGAATAGAAAATCAATGAACCAAGGCCCTTCATACCACCAATGTCCAAACAACTCCGCATCATAAGGCGAAACAATTATCGGCGGGCGCTGCATTATACCATATAAATGTTCAGATTGCCGCTCTCTGTTATACATAAAGTTAGCGGCATGTTCCGCTGCCTTTTCCCTTGCCCAATAAGGGTCATAGAGTGCTTTATCTGACAGTCCTAAACCACGTCCAGTAATTTTGTGATACTTAATGCCCGTATTTTTCCGTTGACCATTGGGCATAATGTAGGGCTTGATGTACTCATATTCTGCTTCCCAGCCCAAATCTTTGTAAAATTCTCGATATTCTGACGCACCAGGATAGCCGACTTCAGAAGACCATACTTGTTGAGAAGATTCATGATCTCGACCAAAGGCAGCAACACCAGTTTCTGTAAAAATTGGAGCGTAAGTACCAAAGCGGGGACGGGGTCTGGCGTAAAGAATACCATGTCCATCGGTGAGGAAGTAACGTATACCAGCATCTGCCAGCATCCGCTCCACACCTTCATAGTAAGCGCATTCAGGTAACCAAATACCTCTCGGTGCTTGTCCAAAGGTTTCCTGATAATGTTCGCAAGCTACCTGAATTTGTGCCCACACTGCTTGCGGATACATTTTCATTAATGGCAAGTAGCCGTGGGTAGCGCCGCAAGTGATAATTTCCAGGTTATTACTATCTTGGAACTGCTTAAAAGCCGTCACCAAGTCACCGTTGTAGCGTTCCCATATTTGACGCGCTTCGTTAAATTCAGTGGCGTAATGTTCCGCCAAATAACGAATATGCCCGTTATGGGCGTTATGCTCGACTTCCAGTTCTGTAAGTTCTTCTAACTTGGCTAAGTGGGCGTCATATCGTTCTTGTAGCAGAGGGTCACGAAGCATCGACACTAAAGGTGGTGTCATACTCATCGTGATTTTAAAGTCGATACCGTCTCGCTTTAAGCCTTCAAATACTTTCAATAAAGGGATGTAAGTTTCTGTGATGGCTTCATAGAGCCATTCTTCCTCCAGCACATAGTCACTTTCTGGGTGACGAACGAAGGGCAGATGTGCATGAAGGACAAGCGCGACATAGCCAATAGCCATAATGATTTTGGGGTGGTACTTGTAAGTTGAAGGTGGAGGGGTTTGCCAGAAATTAACAATATTTTAAGACTTTATGGGGATTGTCAGTTAGGTTTATGTGAGTTTTCAATTAATTTAAAAGCTTTGTACCAATGTTTGAACTCCTGGGCATTCCTACTCCGGTTGTGGGTTGACTTGTTGCAGCCCAAAAATCGGGTTTCTCACTTACAGTCCTTTTGTAAACTTTTTGCCTTTGGAGTTTAGTAATTATTTTTTAGCCAAGTGCCGTTAGTATCTGCCTCCAGAAAAATTTTACTTTTACTTTGTTTGGTGAGGTTGAGTTTCAGGAGCGATGCCTAAGGCGGGCTACGCCTACGCCAAAATCAAAATTATACAAAAAAGCGTTGAACTCGAACGCTAAAACCTGGCAAAAGTGGTGATGTGATTTCGTCATCAGCCAACAAAGTTGCTATCAGTTTTAATTGGGCAGTTACTGCTGGTTTGCTTCTTCTTCTGGTAACATTACCAACTGCCCATTTGGTGTAAAAAAGCGCAATTTGCCAGACTCAACTCCTAAATACAGTCCTAACTGTTAGCTCCATAATCAGCCTTTAGCAGTAACTTCGATTTCTTGATATTGTCCATCCACTAAGTGAAATCCCTGTAATTTTTGGTTATTTGGGTAAAACCAAAAATAGTTTTGGATTACATTGCAACTTGATTGCTGGACTTCTCAAGTATGAACTTGCTCTGTTTTCTTGATCAGTAATTTAAGTATTATTATATACAAGCGTCATTGAAATTCATTCAAATTACAAAGTAAATTTACAGTTTTAATATATACATGATGTTAGCATTATTTTCAGTACATCTGACATAGTGGACTACACCAGGCCAAAATGAGCAAAAACATCTTTACTGTCTTAACATCAAGCATAGTAGCCGTAACTGCGATCGCCGTTTCACCTCTCAAATCACAAGCACTAACCTTTGATTTTAAATTTGATAATACGCCTAATGCCACTGTAACTTCTCCCTTCGTAGGAACAGGAACGTTTAGCTTTGACGGAGACCCTGGAGATGGAACATTCGCACTTACGTCTTTACCAAACTTTAACTTTTCCTTTAATGTTAATGGAAATAGCTTTACCAACACCGCTCTTGTAACGCCACTGGCTAATATTCTTGCAAGAATCGGAACTAATGGTAGCGATCGTTTCATCAACTTCGGTGGTTCAGGTGGTGGCCCCTTCGGAGGGTCTATCGATTTTATAAATGCTAGTAGTTTAAGTTTCCAACCCGGTTTCGGATCGCTTTATTTTTCAGCAGCTGGCTTTGGAACTTATCAGGGGATAGCACAGGCAGATGTTACCCCTGTTCCTGAACCAGGTAGCATCTTAGGTTTATTAGGTTTATCCTTGGGAGCGTTGGTTGCTAAGAATAAAAAACAAGCTCAAGAGGATGTTTAAAAAGTATTATTGCTAACATCAAAATCTTAGAAACCTAACCCCCCAGCCCCCATTCCCTACAAGGGAATGGGGGTTTTTAGTAGAGTTTGCCACTTTCCAAACAACCTCTAATCTCAACTTTATCCAAAATTAAGAACTTGACTTTCCTTATCCGGCGAAAATCTTGGTTTTTTGGCAAATGCTTTTTCCATGCCACTGATTTGCACTCAAGTAGAAAAACTAAAACCGCCATCCCGTGATGGTTTGAGCGTCGGGTTTTGGGCTTCGTAAAAATGGATAAAGTCGCTAATTGTCAATCACTCAATGAGCAATATTGATTTTTGTCTATATTTGTTTATATTTATGGCAAAAATACTTCATACCTAAAGGTGGGGGCTTGAATTACGAATTACTTTGACGGCTTCTTTTTCTATTCTTCGCTTTCTTGATACAGCTGTTGCAAGTCTTGTAACTGAGTCTTTCGGGAAACACGACGATACTTTTTAGTTTCCAGTTTCGGTTCGTATTGACTCTGGCCTTTACCTTTAGTTTTTAACTTGAGAGTTGATTCGGGGCCGGCTTGTTGGTGAAGTTGTGTTTGAAGAGCGATCGCTGCATCCAAAAATTCCAAATAATGTTCGTATCGTTCCCAGTCTCCCCGCACTGCACACTCAGGCTCATCTCGGTGCAGACAATCGCTAAATCGACAGTTAGCAACTGCTAAGCGTTTTCTTGCTTCTGGGAAATAATGTACTAATTCTTCTGGGCTACAATCCATGTCCGGCTGATTAAAACCCGGAGTATCTGCTAATAAACCACCACAGGGCAATTCAAATAATTCTACATGGCGGGTGGTATGACGACCACGAGCTAATTTGCCAGAAACCTCCCCCACTCGCAGGTTAGCGTCGGGAATTAGCCAATTAATCAGACTAGATTTGCCCACACCGGAAGGCCCAGCAATTACAGTAATTTTATTGCTGAGATAGCTGGCTGCTTGGTCTATATTGATGCCATTTTGGACGCTGATAAATAACGGTTGATAACCCCAACTGAGCAGGCGATCGCTAATTTGTTGTTGTTCTTCTTGTGAAATTAAATCGCTTTTATTCAAGCATAAAAGCACATCCAAACCAGTAGACTCAGCTTTAATCAAAAACCGACTCAATTGATAAGGTTCCAAAGGCGGATCGGCAACGGCAAATACTAATAAAATTTGGTTGACATTGGCAATGGCTGGACGATCTAATTCACTTTCGCGGGGTAAAACCTCAGCAATTGCTCCTCGTCCTCCAGCCCAATCTGGCTCCTCCACAACAACGCGATCGCCCACCATCACCTGTTGTCCGATTTTTTTCAGCCGCGTTCTGCGAGTACAGAGGAGGAGGGGGAGATGAGGAGACGCGGGGATGGGGGGACGCTCTGACGCGGGGACAGAATTATCTGTATTTGCGGAAGTTGCGATCGAAGGAATCTCAATTTCAGGCTTTTCTCCGTGTCTTTGCGTCTTTGCGTCTCCCTGTCTCCGTATCTCCGTGTCTCCCTGTCCCCACGTCTCCGTATCTCCGCGTCTCCGTGTCTCCGTGTCTTTGCGTCTCCGTGTCTCCGTGTCTCCGTGTCTCCGTGTCTCCGTGTCTGTCACATCCAGCTGTACGCGATAAAAATTAGCCTGCACAGCTAGCACAGTACCCAATAAATGTCCAGTTGCGGCAAAACTTTCCGCTGTCATTGGTTATTAACTGGACGACGCACTAACAGGGAAAAATAACTACTGCAATCTGTAATTTTTTCCACCTGATAACCTGCCATTGTCAAACTATCGGGAACCTGCTCAATTGGTTCTCCTGGGTCTAGCCATACTTCTAGCAAGCCCCCTAATGGCATTTTCTCTAAACGTAGTTTTGTCCGCACGAAATTAATCGGACACGGGGTGCCGCGTAAATCAAGTTGAGCATCAGGAGTTGAAATAGAAGAGGATTTCATTACTTAAACAGATTTCCCAAGAATCCTTCTAAACCACCTTTGCCAGTACGGTCTCCTTTAATTTTAGCCAGTTTCTCCAGCAATTCCCTTTCCTCTGGTGTAACCTTGTTGGGAATATCAATCAATACTGTCAACAGATGATCGCCTCGACTTACTGGATTTCCTAATCTCGGTACGCCGCGATTTTCCAATTTCATCACCGTATTCGGCTGGGTTCCCGCAGGAATGATTAGTTCCACTGGCCCGTCTACTGTATCCACCTCTAACCGACAACCTAAGATTGCTTGCAAGTAGCTAACTTTAATTTCCGAGAGAATATTGATGCCATCTCGTTGAAATTCTTCGTCTTCATTGACGAACAAGTAAACGTACAAATCCCCAGCAGGGCCGCCACGTTGACCTGCATCTCCTTCATTGGAAATCCGCAAGCGTGTGCCATTATCCACCCCAGCCGGAATGGTGATTTTAAGTTTCTTTGTTACTTGATTCGCGCCTTTGCCATCACATGCGTCACATTTATCTTCAATTACCATCCCTGTTCCATTACAAGTGGGACAAGTAGATACTTGAGTGAAACTACCGAAGGGTGTTCTGGTAACGCGACGAACTTGACCCGATCCGCTACAAGTTGAACAAGTACGCGGACGAGTTCCTGGTTTTGCACCAGAACCGTTACAAACTTCGCAATTTTCCAAATGGGAAATGCGGATTTCTTTTTCACCGCCAAATACTGCTTCCCGGAAATCTAACTTTAGGTCTAGCCGCAGGTCATCACCTCGCGCAGGACCGCTGCGGCGTCTTTGTTGTTGCGTCGGGCCACCCATACCCCCAGCAAACCCACTAAAAATGCTTTCAAAGATATCAGCAAAGCCGCCCATATCGCCCATATCTTGGAAGCCTACACCGGCTCCTGAGACACCCTCCGGCCCAAAGCGATCGTAACGAGCGCGGGTTTCTGGTTCCGAAAGTACTTCATAAGCGCGGTTAATTTCTTTAAAGCGTTCCTCCGCCCCGGCTTCTTTGTTCACGTCTGGGTGATACTTCCGGGCTAAACGGCGGTAAGCTTGTTTGATTTCTTCTTTGTCGGCGTCACGAGAGACACCCAGGATTTCATAATAGTCGCGGGCCATATAGCAAAGGTAAAAGTTAGAAGGAACAAAGCAGGAGGCAGTAGAACGTTACAGTTACTTGCTACCCTACAAAAAAGCGTTTTGCCTAGAAAGCGTCTTTAGGAGGGCGGCTTGCCGGAGAATGGGCAGAAGATAAAATTAATTTTTGTTAATAATTGATTTTACCCTTTACCTTTTACAAAAATCACCGACAAATCTTGAGCAACAGGTACTTTCCTCGTGGGAGACGACAAAAATTACAGAAACAGTTGTAAACAGAGAAAATCCCTGTTCAAACTTCTCACTGCCGAGTTTGCTGTCTCTTTTACAATTGTGCTACGTAGGAGAGGAAAACCCCGCCCATCAACCAGAGGGGCTAGCCGCACCATCAGGTGTGGAAAACCACCCATATGCTTTGGATCGCATCTCAACTAGCACACCGTTTAGCCCACAGTGATTTGCTTCTACAATTTAGCAAACGGCTGGGGTTTTGTGAAACTTCGCTAAATTTAGCATCAATATATTTAAATATATTAAAGTGTTTTAAGAAAAATCTCAAAATTGGGCACTGGGGAAGCAGGGGAAGCAGGGGAAAAGGTCAATGGTTCGACAAGCTCACCAACCGGTTAAAGGGAAAAGGAATAAATTTAATTCTTTCCCCTTTTCCCCTTACCCCTTTCCCTTTCCCCATGCCCAGTTTGCCCCATACCCCATACCCAACCTTTAATCTATCGCTTCATAATCAGCTTGTGCGGTACTTTCTTCATCAAAATCAAAGTTGAATTGGGGTATGAGTGTACCGTTCATGGCTGAGTCTATTTCTGGCGTAAACACACTAGCTGAAGGTTGGTCAATTTCGTCGGTTTGGCTGTTAGCTCGGTTGTAGACATCGGCACCAATGGCAAACAACGTTTGTTGAAAGTCGTCTAGGCGCTGCCGAAATTCCGCCGTGGAAATGCTGGAGTCAATCATTGCAGCTTGGAGTTGTGTGACTTTTTCACTAGCCAAGGTTTTCATCTGTTCGCCGATGAAGTTACCGTTATCCTTCATGGTGGATTCGTAACTGAACAACAGGTTATCTGCTTGGTTTTTCAGTTCAACCAGTTCTTTACGTCTTCTGTCTTCTTCGGCAAACAATTCTGCCTCTTGGCGCATCCGTTCGACTTCGTTATTACTTAAACCACCTGTATTGGTAATTCTGATACTCTGTTCTCTACCTGTGCCCTTGTCTTGGGCTGCAACCTTGAGAATTCCATTGACATCAATTTCAAAGGATACTTCAATTTGCGGTACACCACGGGGTGATGGGGGAATTCCTGCTAAGAGAAATTTACCGAGACTTTTATTGTCTCGTGCCATTGCCCGTTCGCCTTGGAGGACGTGAATTTCCACGGAAGTTTGTCCATCAACTGCTGTGGAAAATATTTGTGACTTGCTAGTAGGAATTGTGGTGTTGCGTTCAATGATTTTGGTGAATACTTCACCCAAGGTTTCAATCCCCAAAGACAATGGGGTGACATCCAATAGTAAGAGATTATCGACTTCACCACCCAAAACCCCTGCTTGGATAGCAGCTCCTAATGCTACAGCTTCGTCAGGATTGATGGAGCGATCGGGAGCTTTGCCATTGAAAAACTTAATTAAGGCATTTTGGACTGCGGGAATGCGGGTAGAACCACCCACCAAAATAATCCGATCTATGTTTTGTGGTTTGAGAGCTGCATCTTTAAGGGCTTGGATCATCGGTTCGATGGTAGCTTCGATTAATTGCCCTGAAAGTTCTTCAAATTTCGACCGGCTCAGTTCCATCTCCAGATGCTTGGGGCCGCTTTCATCGGCGGTGATAAAAGGCAAATTGATGGAGGTATTGACCATACTAGAGAGTTCAATCTTTGCCTTTTCTGCTGCTTCCCGTAGACGTTGGAGTGCCATCTTATCTTGGGAAAGGTCGATTTTTTCCTGCTGCTGGAAGCGTTCGATCATCCAACGCACGATCGCATTATCAAAGTCATCTCCACCCAAATGGTTGTTACCACAAGTCGCTTTAACTTCAAAAACACCATCCCCTAGTTGCAGAATCGACACGTCGAAGGTACCTCCTCCCAAGTCGAAGACTAAAATTAACTGTTCTTGCTCTTGTTTATCTAATCCGAAAGCTAAAGCCGCAGCCGTTGGTTCATTAATGATTCGTAATACTTCTAATCCAGCAATAGTACCGGCATCTTTTGTTGCCTGTCTTTGGGCATCTGTAAAATATGCTGGTACGGTAATCACTGCCTGAGTTACAGCTTCTCCTAAAAAGTTTTCCGCATCCTGCTTCAGCTTTTGCAGGATCATGGCAGATATTTCTTGTGGCGTAAAATTTTTTGAGCGAATTTGCACATCAACGGTATCGTCTCGACCTTTGACACAGTTGTATGGTACGCGATCGCGTTCTATTTCAGTATCTTCCCAACGCCGACCGATGAATCTTTTAATACTGTAAATTGTGTTTTCGGCATTGGTTACCGCTTGGCGCTTTGCCAGTTGACCCACCAAGCGATCGCCACCCTTGCCAAATCCCACAATACTTGGAGTAGTTCGTCCCCCTTCAGAATTGGAGATTACAAGTGGTTGACCGCCCTCCAAAACTGCGACGCAACTGTTAGTAGTGCCTAAGTCGATCCCAATAACTTTTCCCATATTTACCAGTATTTTTACTGAGTTTTTATGCTGTAATTATGATGTCGCGGATTAATTTTTGTTGCTGCGAACCAAGGTTAGCTCAAAACTTCAGCATTTAGGAATGGGGGTAAGGGAAAAAGACGCTCTGACACGGGGACACGGAGACACGGGGACAGGAAGAGTTGATTAAGAGCTACTGCGTCTTCCACTCTCCGCATCTTCTTTCCCCGCGTCCCCGCGTCTCCCACTCTCCGCGTCTTCCTCATTCCCCTCATCTTCCAATACTCAGTAATGATGCTCGCCTCTGCTAGAACCCATCAGCGAGGCGAGCCGTTACAGTTTAACTGAAGGCTTGACTCGACTGATCGTCTGGTGCAGCAGGTGTATCTTCCTTGGGAGCAGCTACTTTGACCATTGCATGGCGCAGCACGCGATCGCCCAAGTAATATCCGCGCACTAACTCTTCTAACACTGTTCCTTCAGGATGTTCATCCGTAGGTTCCCGCATTACTGCTTCGTGCAGGTTGGGATCGAATTCTTGACCTTCGGGACGCATTGGTGAAACACCCAAACGTTTCAGGGTATCTACTAATTGTTTATAAACACCTTGGTAACTTTTATGGATAGTCATTTCCCCATCGGATTGGGGTTTGAGGTGCGATCGCGCCCGTTCAAAATTATCCACCACTGGCAACAACTCCAGAATCGTGTTCCGCCTCATCTGTGCCTCTAGCTCTTCTTTTTCTTTACTAGTGCGTTTGCGGTAATTCTCAAAATCAGCGGCAATCCGCATATATTGAGTACTACGTTCTTCTAGTTGTACTTTGAGAGACTCGATTTGTTGAGTCAGTTCTGCTAAAGCTGCTGTTTGTAGTTCAGCTTTCTCACTGGCAGCGACGCCATTTTCTTGACCAAAAGTAGCCGTATCCGCCGTTACATTGGTTTGGGCTGACACTTGCTCAGTAACTTCGCTGCCAGATTCATTGGAATTGATTGGGGCTGGGGAGTCGCTTTTCATTGCTTGCTTTACCTCTGTTGGTTCACCCAATTGCTGGCTTGTATTGTTTATCTGTTTATTTTCATCCATCATTGTCTAATGATTCCAGATGCTTTTTATGGCACTACATCCCCATAGTTTGCAACTGTCGTCATTGACGACTTGCAACTGAGGCTGATTTTATTGCCAACAAGTTCCTGGAGTGATATCACCGTCATCTTATTGTGACAAATGGTGAACATGCTGGTTGAAATACTCCTAGTGCGGTAACCCGAACGATTGACACTCCTGAGCCGTTATGCTGAGGATTCTTGCTTCATAGGGATTCCGACGAATTTACCCTCAGCAAGCATCTTGACCGTGTGCCCCACGGCTGCAAGTCCCCTCTGGAGAACTACTTGTGCAGCTGCGACATCCCTATGGGTTGTATAGCCGCAATTTGAGCAATTATGAACACGCTTTGATAAATCTTTTTTGCCTGTCACGCTTTGGCAGTTTGGGCAGATTTGGCTTGTTTTACGGCTATCTACTTTTTGAAAATAGACACTACGCTTAAAACAAATCCGATCCAAAATACTGAAAAATTGCCCAAATCCTGCATCTAGACAGTGCTTGCCCAACAATCCACGGGATAGTTCGACAAGGTTTAAGTCCTCAATAAAAACCATCCCACTATCGTTGCAGATTTGATGAGATAGCTTTGTGTGCCAATCCTTGCGGCAGTTGGCAACGTATTCATACAGTGAAGCAACTTTTCTTTGGGCTTTACGCCAATTGTTCGAGCCTATACGTTTTCTCTTAACGCGCTGTTGCAGCAATTTAAGCTTGCGTTCGGCATCAACAAAAAACTTTGGAAGTTTAACTAAAAGACCATTAGAAGTTGCAACAAAATTAGTTAAACCTACATCAATTCCTACTGCTTCCCCGTGTGGGAACCTTTCTGGTATGGATACATCCCATTGAATGGTTAACATCACATACCATCCAGAAATTTTTCTTGCCACACGGGCTTGCTTGATAATTCCACCATCAGGAATGCTTCGTGATTGACGGACTTTTACAGCACCAATTACAGGCAATTTTACCTGACCATTGGTTAGCGGATTTTGCCCTAATTGCGGGAAACAAAAAGACCGCATCCGTCCTGGTTTTTTAAATCTTGGGAACCCATGATTTTGTTCCCACATACTCACAAAAGCTTTTTCAAGTCGCCTCAATGTTTGCTGTAAAGACTGAGCATTAACTCGTTTTAAATATTCATTTTCTTGACGTGCAGCAGTTAAAGATTTGCACTGGCTTGCAAATGTTGGGCGCGATGCCTCAGCAGGAATGATATAGCAGCTATGGAGGTTACAAGCGTTTACCTGACAACTACGGGACTTATACCAGTCCTTGCGTTCAGCTAAAGCATGGTTGTAAACCCGTCTATGAGTTTCTATCCATTCTTCAAACAGTAATATTTGTTTTTGTGTTGGTTTTAGCTTGAATTCGTAAGTCAGGTTAAACACGCTTGTTACCTCCCGACTCTATTTTACTACAATTCTAAAAATCGATGATTCGCTTAGTAGAATAACATTGCTTGTAAGCGGGCGAGGCTTTAACCCCAGTTTTTCGCTAGCGTAACTCCAGGAGTAAGTATTCTGCAAGAGTGGCGCTGAATTTGATTCACCCCTCTTATGAATTTATGGATCGGGTTTTTAATGGGTTATACCAATTTGAAAAAATAATGCAACACATAGACAAGACCCCTCCCCAACCTCCTTGGCAAGGGGAGGGTGCCGTCAGGCGGGGGGGGTATCTGTAGCAAACATTTTTTGAATCGGTATAACCTTAGTTGTAGTATAATTTTCGATTTGTATTATTAAACGTATAAGAGATGACACTCCAATTTGAATACAGCACTCTAGCTCATCCCCAGGATATTCAGCAGCTTGCGTTTATCTTTAAGCAGTGTTTTGTCAACGCAATTGGTGGTGAGGAAACTTACATGAACCAAATTGGCATAGACAACTTTCGGATTATTCGTGAGTCACAGCAATTAATTGGTGGGTTAGCAACTCTGGATATGGGACAGTGGTGGGGTGGTGAGCGTTTACCAATGACGGGAATTGCCGTAGTGGCTATTGCTCCAGAATACCGTGGTTCCGGAGGAGCGATCGCTCTGATGCAGCATACCCTTAAAGAACTTTATGACAGAGGCATACCGCTTTCTGCTCTTTATCCAGCCGTGCAAAGCTTATATCGAAAAGTCGGGTATGAGCAAGGGGGTAGCTGGTACATTTGGGAAGTTGCAACCAACGCCATTGGACTACGAGAGCAACCCTTACCTTTGCAACCAGTATTTCCCATAAATTTGGAAGTCTTTAACGAACTATATCAGCAGCAAGCAAAACTCACGCATGGATACTTAGACCGACATCCCGCAATTTGGCGGCGATTAATTGAACCCGATGAAAAGGAAATGACCTATGCCTATTTAATTGGTACAAAAGACCAACCCCAAGGTTATATTATCTTCACTCAAGAACGAACACAGAATGGTGAAATCATTGTTGTCAAAGATTGGGTACTCAAAACAGCTGCCGCCACACAAACTTTTTGGTCTCTTCTAGCCAGCCATCGTTCCCAAATTCAGCAGGTGCGTTGGAAGAGTTCTGCAATTGATACCTTGACATTGGCATTACCAGAGCAAACTGCCAAGATTTCCACTCAGTTTCGGTGGATGCTACGAATAGTAGATGTAGTCAAAGCATTATCCATGCGCGGTTATCCATCAGGAATCAAAACAGAACTGCACCTAGAGATTCAAGATAATTTGCTAGATGCAAACAATGGTAAATTCATCCTTTCTGTTGCCAACGGACGCGGTGAAGTTACAAAAGGTGGCAAAGGAGAATTGCAGCTAGATGTCCGAGAACTAGCACCACTATACACAAGTTTATTTTCTCCCTACCATCTGCAAATAGCGGGAAAACTGCATGGCACAGAAACAGCCATTTCAGCAGCTACGCAAATATTTGCAGCCAGTTCTCCTTGGGTGGCTGATTTCTTTTAATGGGCATTGGGTATGGGGAGATGGCAACGCCTTGGGAAAAGGGGAAAGGTTAAAGGGAAAAGGAGGGATCTTTCTTTTGCCCTTTGCCCTTTGCCCTATGCCCAATGCCCCATGCCCAATGCCCATTAAGTTGGAAACATAATTGACCCTTGGCTCGTCCTTGCGCTAGATTAACAATTTCTGTTGTTGTCAACTCACATCACAAACAAAATTCTCAGCGATTTACTTTTAATGAGTAATGATGATTTGTTGTGCTTCTCTAATCCCAAAGACATCTCAAAAAATAACTCAATGGGATTTAGAATTTTTATCCGGAAGTTCAACACAGTCATCAGAAAACAATCTAAGTAAAGTTGATTACTTGCTACTTATTTGCACACACAATCACAACATGAAATCACATCTACTGGCCGTTGGTTTAAGCAGTTTAGTTTTGGTTGCAGGACAAGCGAAAGCATCACAATTACAGTCTTGGTATTTTGATTCTAGCCAAAATCAATTAAACTTAACTACCACTTCTGGAGTAGAACCACAAGCTTTTTTATTAGATAATCCCAACCGATTGGTAATTGATTTACCTGGAACTAGTTTTAATTCTGAGAGCGTCAAACAAAATTTTGGGAAGGCAATTAAAGAAATTCGCATTGGTAAACCAGATTCTCAAACCACTCGTTTTGTTATCGAATTAGCTCCTGGTTATGATATTACTTCGCAAAATATATCAATTAAAGGAGATTCTCCTTCTCATTGGATAGTCCAATTCAATTCTTTTAACCGGGAAAATACTCCTGTTGTTGGAGAAAATCGAGAAGATATTGCGATTAAATCCACAGATGCTTCAACATTTGCGGGAGTTGTCCATCTTGGGCAAGAGATGGTTGGTCTTAGTTCTCAAATTCGCACTTTGTTAGCGAATTATAAATCATTAAATCCGGGAATCTTTTTCTTAGATTTAGCAACAGGGAACTATATAGATATTAATGGTGAAAAAAGATTTGCTGCTGCCAGCACAATCAAATTTCCCTTATTAGTAGCTCTTTTTCAAGATATAGACGCTGGCAAAATCAAACTCACAGATAAATTAGTGATGCGGCGTGATTTAAGGGTTGGTGAAGCTGGAACTATGCAATACAAGCCAGTTGGCACTAAATTTAGCGTCCTGGAAACTGCTACTTTGATGATGACAATCAGCGATAATACTGCAACCAATATGGTTCTCGATCGCTTGGGCGGTGCAGCAAAAGTTAGCCAACGTTTTCGTAGCTGGGGATTGCAAAATACAGCAATGCAGAATTTACTTCCAGACGTTGGCGGCACAAATACAACTAGTTCTAAAGATTTGGTGAGATTGGCGGCGTTAGTTGCTAATAATCGTTTGCTCTCTCCCAATAGCCGCAATCAAGTTTTAGGTATTATGCGCCGTGTCAAAACCAATAGTTTACTACCGGCTGGCATTGGTCAAGGAGCTACCATCGCCCACAAAACCGGTACGTTGAGATTCATCATTGGTGACGCGGGTATTATTCAAATGCCCAACGGCAAAAGCTATTTAGCTGGTGTTTTAGTACAAAGACCAAACTACGACCCCAAAGCCGGAGATTTTGTCCGTGAAGTTTCTCGCAGAGTCTACAATTACCTCGACCAAACCAAAGTTAGTAATATAGAACCGACTTTTGGCAATCGTACTCGTTGATAAAAGGGAATGGGGCAATAGGGTTCGGATAAGCAGTATGAACTTCCCTTGTGGTCTGGGAAAAGGTTAAGGGGTAAAGGGTAAAGGATATATTTGAAACCTTTCCCCTTTCCCCTTTCCCCTTTTCCCTTTCCCCTTTTCCCTTTCCCCGAACCGTATTAGGGCATGGGGCAGAGGGGAAAAACTCATCCCCCCTACTTCCTACCTCCCCTCATCCCCCTACTTAGCTCAGGAAATTCGGCGTACCATTACCACCATTCTTGCCAACGGCGGGAATTTCTATTAGGCTATCTGTGGCTTTACCAGTACCGTCGTTGGTGACTTTTGTGGTGTCACCGGGATGTCCGTTGGGGACAAACAGTTGCGGGTGGTCAAAGGGTGCTTTTTCATAACGGACTCGGTCATCGGTTAGCGCTTTTAAGAAGGCTACTAATTGCTGTTTTTCTTCTGGTGAAAGATTCAGGCGGGGAAGCGCTCCAAAGTCACCACCGCGATTGTAAAAATCAATGACTTGTTCTAAAGTCGCTTGACCTCCATTGTGGAAGTAGGGAGCAGTCAGTTCCACGTTGCGAAGTCCGGGTGCTTTGAAAGCTCCATCGGCAACTACGGTTTCAGTGGGCTGCAACGGTGGATTTAGGGTAGGGGGGTTTTCACCAAGGAGAAGCTGAAATTTCCCTAGCTGCGCCAATCGAGCCTCTGACAAGGGATTACCTTGGCCGTTACCAAATAAACCATCGTTACCACCCAAGCCAAGGTCATCTGTGTTTGGTCTAACACCAATTCTGAAGAAGCCATTATCTTCGGGGCTGTTTGGTGGGAACGGCGCACGTTTGATTCGTCCGTTCTTGGTGACATTGCTCACTGAAGCGGCGGTAAATTCTGGTGCAGTGTGACAACCAATGCACAAAGCTTTACCTTCAAATAGTTGTTTACCTAGTTGCTGCTGCTGGGTGAGGGCGGTGTTTTTACCTTCTAGGAAGCGATCGTAGGGTGTGTCATTGGAAATGAGTGTAGACTCGTACAACTGAACTGCCAGACCGAAGAATAGGGAGAAGTTGTACTCCATCAATGTATATTCATTAGTCTCCAAGGAGCGATCGGGTCTTTTAACGAAAGTGCGTCTACCTTGGGAATCAACCTGGATGAGTTTATTAGACTTCCACCACTCTGGTTTAAAGGCATCTTGAATCATGCGATCGTAGGTTCTATCTTTGAGTCCTGGTCTAGGCCATCTGCTATCTGCACCTAAAACGCTATCTTGTGGATGCACAAGCTGTTTACCTAGCGGTCTGAGAGGAAATAACTTTTTCGCAAGTTTTCGGGGTAGTTTTTTACCTTTACTAGGGTTGGTTCGGCCAAATTTATCACCAATTTCTTGAAAAGTCCGACCATCAGCAGACACCTCAAAGGAACTGAGTGGCGGCCCAACTGCTTGGGATGCTAAAGAGGAATTATTCAGGCTAATTTTGACAAACTCCAGCTGATTTAGATTTTTGGCTTTGACAACAGAAGCGTTGGGATCTCTCAAGCCGAAAGGATTCACCCCATTAAAGATGTTCTGTGCCCTTCCGTCCCAGAAGTTGCGGAAGTTAAATACTGCATTAATTACGCTTGGGGTGTTACGGGCCTGGACGCGACGCACATTTACGCCTCCCACGTTAAACACGGGATCTGGCTGAGTTTGTACTTGGTCTTCCGCACTACCAGGTACGACATCAACAAACTTCGTATTGGTAACTCCTTGGGAAGAACTGACATCGTTGCGATCGGATATGACGCTGTTAGGATCGTTGGGGTCTGCTAGTTTGTGGAAGGGAAAATCTTGTGGCTTGAGTTGGTAGTTTGGTAGTCCTCCGATGTCAAAAACTGTATCGGGATTCTCTGTCCCATCTGCGTTAACCCGCAACAGTCCGGGAGCTATTTGATTTTTGGATCTATTGTCAGCTCCAGCATGAAAGTGACAAGTGGCACAGGAGGTCACGCCGTCGCTACCCACCTGCATATCCCAAAAAAAAGCCTTTCCTAATTTGATGGCGGCTGCTTTGTCTTTGATAAAGTCTCTGAGATTGTCTGGTTCTGGAACAGGCACACTTTTGAGGGAAGGTGGCGATGTGGTAATCTGCGCTGAGACGGTATTTCCAGCTATTACTGCTGCCATAATCATCACAGCAATTACTATGGTTTTGGAAAATCTCCATCTCCAAGGATTAAACTTGCCAGATTTAGATCTTTGCCTTTGAGGCTTGATGTCAATAGGCAATTCATAGCGCTGCAATTTTGGCTGATTAGCTAAGCCTGGAATTGCTTGCTTGATTCTTGCGATCAAAAATTTGAGCGAAAATCTACCTGTTGAATTGAGTAGTAAATAAATTGGTAGGCTAGTCAAAACTAGCACCAAGACTATTACGGGTATAGTCCCCATAGTTGTTGGTTATAAA
>Ga0314812_100060_pt1 | contig 18243 bp, 18 predicted proteins | sample STEome_9_FD_202336 | JGI IMG/M metagenome (GOLD analysis project Ga0314812, IMG submission 202336) | Metatranscriptome of soil surface biofilm microbial communities from soil inoculated with nitrogen-fixing consortium DG1, State College... ...
CACAGAGCAGCGTTCGCCAACCTGTCGAAACCGTGACGGACCCATGCGCTATACATATATTATAGTTTTCTGTCACCGAAATGTGTCGCAAGATGACAAAGAAATATTAAACTTCCATTAACCAAGCTTAACTGTCATGAGTCAAACTACAAGCAAAGTTAGCTGGACAATTCAAGATGTTGAGACATTGCCTGATAACGAATTGATTCGTTATGAGATTCTCGATGGAGAATTGTTTGCGGTGCGATCGCCCACCATAAACATCAGCACGTGGGATGTATCTTTTCAGTGCTAAACACTTGGTCTTTGACCTTTCACAGCAATCTTAAAACCAAAATAGCTAATCGCTAGTTTGAAATCTACCAGCAATTAGCTATTTGTAATGATTAGCAATTGACTTATTCCTAAGTTAATGCTTCTGCACCACCCACAACCTCAAGCAGTTCTTGGGTAATTGCCGCTTGTCTGGCTTTGTTGTAAGACAGGGTAAGGGTGTTAATCAATTCACCAGCATTGTCACTAGCATTACTCATCGCTGTCATCCGCGCTGCTAGTTCGCTAGCTGCGGATTCTTGCAGCGCCCGTAATAGCTGATTACTCAGATACAGGGGTAACAAAGAATCAAGAATCTGTAGGGGATCTTGCTCGAAAATCATGTCAGGAGCCAATGGCCGCACTTGCTTGGTGACTTTCTCGCGTTCGACTTGAAATTGGCCGCCACGGGTTGTCAAGCGGAAAATTTCATCGTCTCCTGTTTCTAGACCTTGGGCATCTAAGGGTAACAGAGTTTGTACTACAGGACGAGAGCTAACCAAAGACACAAATCTGGTATAGATTAATTCAACCCGGTCTACTTCTTCTGAAAGGAACAACGAAAGTAGCTGGTCGGCAATTTGAGTGGCTTCGGCTGCGGTGGGAATTTGCTCTAAGCCGCTGTAGGTAGAATCAATGGGTTGATTGCGACGTTGAAAGTACTGTGTAGCTTTCCGGCCGACAATCACAAACTGATAATCTACACCTTCTGCCTTGAGTTCCTTGGCGCGGTTTTCAGCACGACGAATAACGTTAGTGTTGTAGCCACCGCACAGACCCCGATCGCCAGAGACAACTAAAAGTGCCACGGACTTAACTTGGCGTTTTTTCAACAGTGGTAAGTTTGCTTCTTCAAACCGCAGACGGGTTTGCAGACCATACAATACTTGTGCCAAGCGATCGGCAAAGGGGCGAGTTGCTAGCACTTGTTCTTGCGCCCGGCGTACTCTAGCCGCCGCAACTAGGCGCATGGCTTCTGTAATTTTTTTGGTGTTTTTGACCGACTGAATGCGATCGCGTATTGCTTTAAGATTGGCCATGTTCCGATTTTAGATTTTAGATTTTAGATTTTAGATTTGGAATTTCGGATTTTAGATTTAATCCTGAGTCAAAAATCCACCAATCCAAAATCCGATTTGAAATTTTAGATTAGGAATTCTGGATTTTAGATTTAATCCAAAATCCAAAATCCAAAATCCAAAATTGTTACGCTGTTGCTTTGAAGGTCTTTTTGTATTCGGTGAGTGCTTCCTTCAAAGCTGCTTCTTCATCGGCATCAAGTACTTTCTTGGTTTGTACTGCTTGGGCGTACTGGGGTTTACCTGTCTTCAAGTATTCCCGGAGACCTTGAGTGAAGGCAGTAACTTTTTCTACTGGTATGTCGTCTAAGTAACCGTTAATACCAGCATACAGAATTGCTACTTGCTCGTATACGGAGAGAGGAGCGTTTTGGGGTTGCTTGAGCAATTCCCGCAGGCGTTGACCCCGTGCCAATTGGTCTTGGGTGGCTTTATCTAAGTCAGAAGCAAATTGCGCGAAGGCTTGCAGGTCGTCAAATTGCGCTAGTTCCAGTTTAATTTTACCGGCAACTTTTTTCATCGCCTTGGTTTGAGCCGCAGAACCTACGCGGGATACGGAAATACCAGGGTTTACAGCGGGACGGATACCAGCGTTGAACAAGTCAGAAGACAAGAAGATCTGACCGTCTGTAATGGAAATTACATTGGTGGGGATGTATGCGGAAACGTCACCAGCTTGGGTTTCGATGATTGGTAGGGCGGTCATACTACCTTTACCTAATTCATCGCTGAGCTTGGCTGCCCGTTCTAGCAAGCGGGAGTGGATGTAGAATACATCACCAGGGTAAGCTTCCCGTCCAGGTGGACGACGCAACAGCAAGGACATTTGCCGATAGGCTTGGGCTTGCTTGGAGAGGTCATCGTAAACTACCAGGGTGGCTTTACCTTTGTACATAAAGTACTCAGCGATGGTTGCGCCTGTGTAGGGAGCCAGGTATTGCAAGGTTGCTGGGTCACTAGCGTTAGCGGCCACGACGACGGTGTAATCGAGTGCGCCTTTTTCTTGCAGTGTTTGTACTACGTTAGCGACGGTGGAAGCTTTTTGACCGACTGCAACGTAGACACAAACTACATCTTCTTCTTTTTGGTTGATGATGGTGTCAATGGCGATCGCAGTTTTACCGGTTTGGCGGTCGCCAATAATCAATTCCCGTTGACCACGACCGATGGGAATCATGGAGTCAATAGCTGTAATACCCGTTTGCATGGGTTCGTGTACAGATCGACGGGCAATAATACCAGGTGCTGGAGATTCAATCAAACGGCTTTCTGTGGTCTTGATATCTCCCTTGCCATCAATGGGAACACCCAAGGCATTTACAACCCGACCAATTAAGGCTTCTCCTACAGGTACCTGGGCAATTCTACCAGTAGCAGTTACAGAGCTACCTTCTTGAATTTCCAGACCTTCACCCATTAGTACCGCGCCCACATTGTCTTCTTCCAAGTTTTGGGCGATACCAACTGTACCGTCTTCAAATTCCAAAAGTTCCCCAGCCATAGCCTTTTCCAGACCATAGATCCGGGCAATACCGTCACCCACTTGCAGAACAGTACCGACGTTAGCAACTTTGACTTCTTGGTCGTATTGCTCGATTTGCTGTTGGATAATACTGCTGATTTCGTCTGGTCTAATTGATATGCTCATGTGTCTATCTTTTTTGCTTTCGAGACTGAAGAAGTAATTTTTAGTTAGGAGTGATGAGTTAGGAGTGGTGAGTTAGGAGTGGTGAATTAGGAGTGGTGAGTTAGGAGTGATGAGTTAGGAGTGATGAGTTAAAAAAGCAAAGATTAAAAGTTAAAAGTCAAAATAAATTACTGTTTACTTAACTCTTAGCTCTAACTCTTAACTTTTAACTCTCAGCTCTCAACTTCCAAATTTTAACTCCCAACTCCTAACTCCCAACTCCTAACTCTTAACTCCTAACTTCTAACTCCTAACTTCCTACCCACTAGTTAAGCGCAATGAAAGGCGGCGCAGCTGACCCCGGATACTGGCGTCAATAACTTGAGAGCCGACTTTAATAATCACACCACCAATTAATTCGCCGTCTACTTTGGTTTCCAGTTCGACTTGACGAGCATTAGTGATGGCAATCACTTTTTCTCTAATTGCTTGCTGTTGAGCTTCTGTGAGGGGAACGGCTGAAGTTACTTCCGCTAATACGGTTTGGTTCAGCTGCCGCAACAGCGCTAGATATTGCTGTAAAATCGGTTCCAAGAAGGCAATGCGCCGCTTATCTACCAGTACGAGCAAGAAATTGCGTAAGTAGGGATTACCGCCTTCACCAACTAGTTGTTTGATGAGAGATTTTTTGTTCTCAGGCTTAATAAATGGGTTGCCCAAGAAGCTTTGTAGCTCTTTGTTTGTTGAGAGCAGGCTTATAAGAGTCCGCGCATCTTCCCCGAACTCTTCTGTCAAATTTTTCGATTGCGCTATTGACAAAAGTGCCTGTGCATAAGGCTGAGCTATTTCGACGAATGCAACTTGACTTGTCATGCTCTGCCTCCCAATTGTGCGATGCTGCGGTCAATTAAACTTTGTTGAGCATCGTCAGCAATTCCACCTTTGAGTTGCGACTCGACTCTTTGTAATGCTAGTGTAGCTACCCTCTGCCGCAGTTGGGCGATCGCTCGCTCTTGTTCGGTGTTTAAGTCCGCTGCTGCTGTTTGTTTCAAGCGTTCTACATCTTGCTGAGCCTTCGCCAATAAAGCTTCTTTCGCTTTTTGGGCGTTTTCTTCGGCAGCTTTGCGGATGCGTTCTGCCTCTGCTTGAGCTTCAGTTAATTGCTTTTGCGCTTGGGATAGGGCGACCTTGGCCTCTTTTGAGCGCTCTTCTGCTTCCTGAATGGCGGTGGCAATATTGGATTGTCGCTCGTTCAGGATGTTGCTTAAAACTTTACGTCCGAAGTAGAATAATATGCCAACCAGAATCGCTAGATTGATCAGGTTGGTTTCTAATATGTCTAAATTTAGACCGAAACCACCTTCTGCTGCGCCTTCTGCCAATTCAGAGCCAACAGCGTTCGCTTCTGCGGCAAGTAATAAGAATGTGCCCATGATACCCATCTACAAGTGCGCTGCTTGCTGTACGTTCGTCTTTTCCCGTAGGGAAACTAAGTAAATAAATCCTGTAAGGGAATTAGGTAAATAAATCCTGAAGGGAAATCAAGTATCTTTCATCCCGAAGGAAAAAAGTGCCTTTTTTGACACTTAATTTAGCGCTCTGGAACTAATGCCCAGCTGCGCCTATGCTGACACAGGACTAGTCCTGTAAGCTTATCTAACTACAGGTTGTCCCAATAGTTTTTCTAGAATCTGTCTGCTGAGAGCATCAACTCGTTGCTCTAAGGTACGTAAAGCTTCCTGCTTTTGTTGTTCTATTTCAATAGCAGCTTGTTCTCGTTGAGACTGAGCTTCTTTTTGGGCCTCAGCGATTTTTTCAGCTGTAATTTTCTTAGCTTCTACCTGAGCTGCTTCTAGAATGGCTTGCGATTGTCTACGAGCATCTGCGAGCTGCTGCTCGTATTCTGCGGCTAACCGCTCAGCTTTCGCCAAGCTTTCTTTTGCCTCAAGGGTATTCGTTCGGATGTAATTATCGCGATCGTCTAGTACCTTGGTGAGTGGCTTATAGAAAATTACATTCAACAAAGCTGCCAATAACAGGAACTGCAATGCCATGAAGGGCAAGGTAGCATCGAAATCAAACATTTCTCTCCTCTTTGGCTGGAGTAGCAATTTTCATGGCCTGCAAAATCATCCAACCTTTGATATTTTTTTTTACAGACCCATAGCCAAGAAGGGTCAAGGGATTTTGGATTTTAGATTTGCAATTTTGGATTAACACTAACCCAAGGCAAGGGTACGTTGTTCTGGAGATTGATGATTTGAGATTTTTGACACCAAGTAGCTTCAGGATATCTACCGGAAACTCTTAATAATCCAAAATCCAAAATCTAAAATCTAAAATTGGTAATCCCCAATACCTCATAGATTGTAGAGGCGTGATGGTTCACGTCTCCACACTCATAATTTGAGGTCTTATGCTGAGAAGGGGTTAGCAAACAGCAGCACCAGAGCAATTACCAGACCGTAAATGGTCAGGGATTCCATGAACGCCAAGGTTAATAGCAGAGTACCGCGAATTTTTCCTTCTGCTTCTGGTTGACGGGCAATACCTTCTACTGCTTGTCCAGCAGCATTACCTTGACCGATACCAGGACCTATTGCAGCTAAACCGATTGCTAGAGCAGCAGCTAGAACTGAAGCAGCAGAAACTAATGGATCCATTTTGATTTTCCTTGGTTGATTACAGAACTAACAAAAGTAACTTAACGATTAGAAACGTGGTTTCCACGCTGCACCGGGTTCTCACTAATCGCGTTTTGCGATGTTTTGAGCGCCTACCGCTCTTGGAACTGTGCTATCAACTGAGAAGCTCAACATTTATCAGTTATCAATTGTCACTTGCGCCGCAAGCTTGATAACTGTTAACTGTTGACTGATTTAATGCTCCTCATGCTCTTCTCCACCATGTCCCTCCATTGCCTCATGAATGTAGGCTCCGGCTAGGGTTGCAAAAACTAGGGCTTGAATGGCGCTAGTAAATAAACCCAGAGCCATTACAGGCAGAGGTATAAACAGAGGAACTAGCAGAACCAGCACCGCTACTACCAATTCGTCCGCCAATATATTGCCAAATAGACGGAAGCTTAGGGAGAGGGGCTTAGTAAAATCTTCTAGGATTGCGATGGGCAACAGCACGGGTGTTGGCTCTATATATTTCTTAAAGTAGCCCAAACCCCGCTTGCTAAAACCCGCGTAAAAATACGCTAAAGAGGTTAGCAGTGCCAATGCAACAGTCGTATTGATGTCATTGGTGGGAGCTGCCAATTCACCCGAAGGTAGCTTGATGAGCTTCCAGGGAATTAGCGCACCTGACCAGTTCGATACGAAAATAAACAAGAATAACGTACCAATAAATGGTACCCAAGGGCGATACTCTTTCTCACCAAGTTGGTTTTTTTGCCAAATCTCGAATAAATTCCAGGGCATATTCCATCAAGTTTTGGATACCCTTGGGAATTCTTTGAGCATTGCGAGTAGCAGCTATTGAGGCCACTACTAAAATGCTAATCACAAACCACGAGGTGAGAAAAACTTGCCCATGAATTTTAAGATTGCCCAACTGCCAGTAGAAATGATGACCTACTTCTAATTCGGCGAGGGGAAAAGAATTAAAGGCGTTTAAGACACTAAGCATTTGCATTCTTCAAGCATTTTCCCCAACGAGCGAGGATTGGGAGTATTGTCTTTAGTGAGCCTGATTTTTTAAGAATCAGGAATGAACGCAGTTTGCACCGTATAGACGAAGAGCGTGGCTTTGTAAGTTAGAAATCCCAAAAATATGGGCAAAATCTTTAGCTCATGCCATTGAGTTGCCAATACAAACACCCCAATAAACACAGCAAAACGAGTTTTGCTCAAACGCTTTTTCTCACCACCGAGTCGCTCAACATCTTTAGCCAGCATTTTTAAGTAAACCACACCTGTACATGCTCCAATCAAATAATTGAGAGCAATGTTTAAGGAATAAAAAATCCACACAGAGATAAAAATAATCCCCGTCAAGACAAGTGTGATTACCAATAACTTTTGGTAAAGTTGATAGAACTCTCCCATTGAGTTATCTGATTCTGTTTCTGTGTTCTCAGAATCAGTTTTAGCATCTTGTCGTGTCATCGGAGTCGGTGCAATTGGTTCTTCTGACAAGCTCACGGGACTTGAAAGTAGTACAGCTAAATAGAATGACTGCACATTCAGTCAGCTGAATCATATCACGATCCGGTAACAATACTTTAGAAAAAAACAATTAACTTCTTACCAGTGTGAAAAACTAAACAAAGTCACGCTCTCTTATACAACAGAGCGTTTGATGAGCAATTATCAGAAAATGTGGCAATAATCAAGAATTAATCCTTGAATAATTACCAATTTCTGCAAATTTTAGCTTTTTTTCAGTGAACGATCGCCCTCCAAGATTTTTGGATCGTCAGCATTTTGGTGTTGGAACTAAGTCGGTATTGAGGAGTAAAGGCGCTGATTGGAAAGCAGAATTTGTAAAATAGCGCCTTGTTCTTAGACTTTGTACCAGTGCTGGATTCGAGTACATTCTCACTTTTTAAGCGTGCAACATTCAGTTGATGGGGCACTTTTCTAATTTACATCAGATTTGCCAAAATTCGCGATTGACCATCGCCCATCACCAAAAGTAGAAATGAGACTGTCACTAAGCAGGTGTCAATAAAATCAACTGCTGTTGAACAAGCCTTCTAACGCCATCTAATTCCAGTTCCACACCTGACAAAATTTCTGCCACTGTGGAATTAGCATCACACCTTTGCATAAATTCAAACTCTGGAACTGACAATTTCACAATTTGATAATCGTAATTAAAGAAAGATTGACTGGGAAATCCTTCGATACAAGGATTCAGTTCCCCAATTGCTGCCAAAAGCGCGTTATCGTCTGACCAGTCGGCTTTAATTAGGGGAGTACGACCGAGGAAAAACTCGTAATGGCTAACTTCTGGATCTAGTAATTCTATCAGGCGAAAACGTTGGCGATCGCTTAATCCTTGTGCCCGTTCTATCAGCTCTGGTGCTTTACCCAAAAGTCTATCTAAATCCCAAAAACTCGGATTCGAGAAACCAATAAACTCCAATCCCGAAGCGTCGATTAATTCAAACAGCGTCTCGATGTTGTAGTCAATTTCCTGGGGATGAACGTACATATCAGCAAAGTGTTCGTCCTTGTGGTTTTCTAACGACCAACGCTGTTTTTCATATTTGACAATTCTATTGTTTTCTGGTAAAGAGTTAAATATCTTCCGTCCGACTTGGACACCATCGCGGTAGTCGCCTTTTTTGTCACCTTGGAGAATGGCGATCGCTTTTTGCATGAGTTGAATTTCCCAACGTCCCAACTCACCATAGACAAAAATGTGCATCAAGCCGCCTGGAGCCAGCTTTTTCGCCAAGGCTTGAATACCACCAATTGGGTCGGCAGTATGATGCAAAACACCAACGCAGTTAATTAAATCAAACTCACCCGGTAACTGTTGGGCATCAAATAAGCTGAGGTGACGAAATTCAACACGGGTAGCCCCAGAACGCTGACAACGTTCTTTTGCAATATCCAAAGCACCGCTACTGAGGTCAATTCCCACAACAGTAGCCTGAGGATTGAGGTGAACCAAGTACTCTGTACTTACACCTGTACCACAACCAGCATCTAAAATGCGGACATCTTGCTTTTGGGGTTTCTGACCAGTGCAGAAATTATAAGCGGCTAGCCAATTCCACCGCCAATTATACCCCGGAGGTGGTTCATCCAACAACGCTTCTGGCGGAAAGGGGTAGGTATTGTAGAGTTTGGCAACGGCAGCACTAACAGTTTGGGAATCCGACATGATGAGGAATAACGCAGCAGTTTTGAGTTTAGCGGATGGTGGATGATTAGGGCAAAGATTATTCTTGCTTATTTTCTATTACTTATCCAACAGCAAAATCAGTAAATTCGCGTTTATAAGGAGCGTGAAATCCTAATAAAATATCTTTTTTCGATACCCCAGCAGCGATTAATTCGTTAGCAATGCCTATTTCTGTATCATCTGTTTGTATCTATTTTTTTATATTTGATATTTTATGTTAATTATAACTGTTGAATTAGCAATTTACACTTTTTAACTCAACAGTAAATAATTTTTGTTCAGAGAATCATTGTTTGATTTTCATAACTCAATCAGGTTTTATATATACCTCTTATGATTTACGACCAATCAGAGTTTGATTTACGCTGCGAATGGGGCGCACAAGGAGTTTTCCAACTTGCTTGTATCAGTGATGTGGTAATAATAGTTGATGTTCTTTCTTTGTCTAATTGTGTAGAAATTGCCACTAACAATGGTGCGATAATTTTTCCCTATGCATATAAAGATGAATCAGTTATAGATTATGCCAAATCACTACAAGCAGAATTGGCAATTCATAGACAATGTTGGACAACAATTGGATATTCTCTTTCTCCAAAGTCACTAGAAAAAATTCCAAATGGAACTAGACTAGTTTTGCCTTCGGCTAATGGTTCTTTTTTAACTTTACACACTGGAAACACACCAACTTTGACTGGCTGTTTACGAAATTGCCAAGCTGTAGCTGAGTTTGCTCAAAAGTATGGCGATAAAATTGCTGTGATTCCTGCTGGTGAGAGATGGAAAGATGATGGTAGTCTCCGACCTGCTTTTGAAGATTTGATTGGTGCTGGGGCAATTCTCAGCTATTTACGTGGTAGTTTATCCCCAGAAGCCGAAGCAGCCGTCGCAGCATTTCAAGCTTTCCAGCAAGATTTAGTAGGATACTTGAAAAAATGCAGTTCTGGTAAAGAATTGATAGAAAAAGGTTTTGAACTAGATGTTGAACTGGCGGCTGCATTTAATATTAGTGATTGCGTGCCTTTATTGACTGATAATGCCTATGTTAATTCTAGTTATAGAGTTAATTGAATAATAATTTATAAGTCAGCAATTTTTTAGTAGAAGATTCAAATCTCACCAATAATTGAAAATTTTGGGAAAAAATGACATCGTTGATTCATTCACTAGTAGGACTTACGCACGAGTCACGGAAGAACGTAGACGCGGAGCGGCTTGCCGTAGGCTACCACAGAGGCACAGAGTTCACGGAGAAATGAGAGTTTGAGAGATATTTTGCGTAAGTCCTGATTAGTATTACTTACAGCGTTTTGCAGGTAAATGAAGTATACACACGGGTAGGGGCGAACGACCTTACCCTACGGGAAGGCAAAGCCTACGCCGTTACAATTATCTGTACCTCACAAAGTTGCAATCTGCTATAAATTCATTCAGAATTCAGAATTCTGATTTCTAAATATCACATTGATTCGTTTGACAATATTTTGCACTATCAATAAATTCTTGCAAGTTTCTTAAGGGAATTATTTGCAATGATGACCCGCCTTGCACCTCAGCGGTGATGTAAGCAAACTTTTGCCCGCGATAATACAAGTCGCGACCAACTTTGGTAACGTAGCGAGACTTCTGAAAGTCATTAGCAATCTGAGAATTATAAATATTTTGTAACAATTTCAGGGTATTGGCACTTTTTGTAGTGAATTTGAGACCGCTACCACTAACTGTGATTCCTTCTTTTGTTACTGTCCCCTTTTCATCAGTGACATCGGCGTAAAAGTACAGTTTTCCCTTTGTACCGTCATAGCCGTGGGCTTCGCTGTTATATCTCAGAGTCGGTAGTTGAGGTCTGGTTTTTGCCCACTTAACAACGGTGCTGATGTTTTGGTCTGGAAGCGCATTTACAGGAGCGATACTCAGTATAACTGCCATAGCAGACGCACTAGCACTGAATAAATAGTTCAATTTAGAAAATTTAGTCATAGTGTTTTCACATAGATAATTATGGTATTAAAGCTCGAACTTATTCAATTTAATGCTATTTTCATAACCGCGTCATCGAAATAAAGTTAATTTTTTTAGTAGCAAAATTAACTTTATATCGATAATAGTCGCTACCCACTGGTTTAGGGACTTGCTACTGTTACCAGCCCTTATCCACGAGAAACTGCGCCAACGGGTAGAAAATACCTTTGGGGAAATAGGGAACAGTGGTAAAACCTGCCCGAATATTAGCTTCAGAGCAACTAAATCTATTTATGATAAAGAGATCAAAAATTTGTTTTGAGCGGAAATTGTTACGAAAAACATTATGTCCTCATACAAAACCCCTACCTTAAAGTATGGGGATTTCCCTGTTGCCTGTTGCCCGCTCTCTGTTTTCTTTTAACCGTCAACCGTCAACAGTCAACCATCAACCACTAGTTCCCTGAGATTCTGGGGTTGACATTGGAAAAATGACAAATTACTACCCATTTATTTACAAAACTTAATTTTATCTCAGACAAACAAGATTATCTATTGCAATTTGATGCATTAAGGCTACATATTCTACATACTTCTTAATAAACCTGCCTTGAGAACCCAAAACGTTTTAATCTAAAAGCTAACTGGGTTAATTTACTGGCAGTTTTGCAGGCAGTACTCATAGGCTCATTAAGCATAGACGCACCGATGTGTCAAGCCTCAAAGCGACCCAGACTTAACACATAAACGATTATGATGGGAGTTTTACAAATCCGATGAGTGTTAAGGCAAGTGGTGGAAGCTCAGTTGCGCGTCCGCAACTATATCAAACCCTAGCTGTAGCGACAATTACCCAAGCGGAGCAGCAAGACCGCTTTTTGGGCACTGGTGAACTAAATGAACTGGCAAGCTATTTTGCATCTGGTGCAAAGCGTCTAGAAATTGCCCAGACGCTCACGGAAAATTCTGAGATCATCGTATCTCGAGCTGCCAACCGGATTTTTGTCGGTGGTTCGCCAATGGCTTTTTTAGAAAAGCCCAGAGAACCAGAACTAGTAACTGCTGGTGCTGGTAGTGGTGATGTTCAACAAGGGATGCAACTAGGAACAATAACTTACGTTGAAAGCCGTGGTGGGTTCCTAGAAAATTTACGCTCAATTTTTAACTCATCCCCCTCAGGCCCCACACCTCCAGGTTTTAGACCAATTAACATTGCTCGTTATGGCCCAAGTAACATGGCCAAGAGCTTGCGGGATTTATCTTGGTTCTTGCGCTATGCTACTTATGCGATCGTTGCTGGCGACCCCAACATCATCGCAGTGAATACACGCGGTTTACGGGAAATAATTGAAAATGCCTGCTCCGGTGAAGCTACAATAGTGGCTTTGCAAGAAATTAAAGCTGGGGCACTTTCCTTTTTCCGTAAAGATCCTGAGGCTACAGAAATTGTGTCTCAGTATATGGATGTTCTGCTTACAGAATTCAAAGCAGCCACACCTTCTAATAAACTACGCCAACGTCCTTCTGGCGACCAGCAAGGTTTACAACTGCCACAAATTTACTATAATGCGGCAGAACGGCGTCCTAAGTTTGTGATGAAACCTGGGTTGTCAGCTACCGAAAAAAATGAAGTAGTGAAAGCAGCCTACAGACAAATCTTTGAGCGCGACATTACCCGTGCTTATAGCTTGTCTATTTCTGACTTAGAATCAAAAGTCAAAAATGGTGACATCTCCATGAAGGAGTTTGTTCGCCGTTTAGCTAAATCTCCTCTTTACCAAAAACAGTTTTACCAGCCTTTTATTAACAGCCGAGTCATTGAACTTGCTTTCCGTCACATTCTGGGACGGGGGCCAAGTAGCCGCGAAGAAGTACAAAAATATTTCTCCATCATTTCTACTGGTGGTCTAGCAGCTTTAGTAGATGCTTTAGTAGATTCTGCTGAATACGGCGACTATTTTGGGGAAGAGACAGTACCTTACCTCCGTGGTCTGGGTCAAGAAGCCCAAGAATGCCGTAACTGGGGGCCGCAACAAGACCTGTTTAACTACAGTGCGCCTTTCCGTAAAATACCTCAGTTCATCACTACCTTCGCGGCTTACGAGCAACCGCTACCAGACCAGCATCCCTACGGTTCTGGTAACGATCCGTTGGAAATTCAGTTTGGGGCAATTTTCCCGAAAGAAACTCGCAATCCCAGCACTAGTCCGGCTCCTTTTAGCAAGGATACCAAGCGCATCCTGATTCACCAAGGGCCAGGGATTAATAACCAAAATAGTAATCCTAAGGCACGGGGTGAAGCTCCTGGAACTCTTGGACGCAAAGTGTTCAAGTTAGATCAATTACCTGGGACTGTTGGCAGAAAGGCTCCGAAAAATTCTAGCGTCAGATTCTCTGAAAGCTCTACCCAAGCAGTGATTAGAGCTGCTTACCTACAAGTTTTCGGTCGCGATGTTTACGAAGGTCAGCGGCAAAAGGTGTTGGAAATCAAGCTGGAAAACGGCGACATTTCCGTACGCGAGTTTATCCGTGGTTTGGCTAAGTCAGATGTATTCCGCAATCTGTACTGGTCATCGCTGTATGTTTGTAAAGCGATCGAGTATATTCACCGCCGGTTGTTGGGTCGTCCAACTTACGGTCGTCAAGAAATCAACAACTACTTTGATATCGCTGCTAAACAAGGCTTTTACGCAGTAATTGACACCATCATTAACAGCGTAGAGTACAGCGAAGCATTTGGTGAAGACACAGTTCCTTACGAACGGTATTTGACTCCTGCTGGTGTATCAGGACGACAACTGCGTGTTGGTAGTATTCGTGAAGATGTTACCCCGAAAGTCCAGAAGGAAGTAACGCCGACCTTTGTAACACTTGGTACTGTCACTGAAAAACGGTCACAACCAGACATTCAGTTCCGCATTAACCAAGGTGTTAGCAAGCAACGCGAACAAACCAAAATCTTCAAGTTGGTGGCAAATACCAAAGATAAAGTTGCAGTGCAAACTTTGATTAGCGCTGCCTATCGTCAGATTTTTGAGCGCGATATTGCACCCTACATCGCTAAAAACGAATTTACGGCGTGGGAAAGCAAGCTGGGCAACGGCGAAATCACTGTGAAAGAATTTATTGAAGGTTTGGGTTACTCAAATCTTTACCTGAAAGAATTCTATACACCATACCCCAACACCAAAGTAATTGAGTTGGGAACCAAACACTTCCTGGGACGTGCCCCACTAGACCAGGCAGAAATCCGCAAATATAACCAGATTTTAGCTACTCAAGGTATTCGTGCCTTCATTGCAGCTTTGGTAAACAGTGTCGAATATAACGAAGTGTTCGGTGAAGACACTGTGCCTTACCGTCGTTTCCCGACCTTACCAGCGGCAAACTTCCCGAATACTGAGAAGCTCTACAACCAGCTAACCAAGCAAAATGACGATGTAGTTGTACCGAGCTTTAAGCCCGTGCAACCCCGCCCAGGCTCTGGCGATACACCACTTTTAGCCCAGGCGATCGCAGATATCGCCAGCCAAAAAGCGAGCCAGCCGTCCTATGCTGAACTAGGTCGTTCTTACAGCAATGGTAGTGGACAAACCGTAGAACTAGGTGTGCGTAAACATGCACGCATTTACCGTTTAACAGAAAGTACCAGCCTAATCGAAAGACAACAGGCTGTTAATGCCATTTACTCTCAGGTATTGGATATTTATAGCGGTAAATTAACCGATAATTTCCGCCTGAGCGAGCTAGATAGCAAACTCCAGAATGGTGAAATTTCTGTCCGCGAGTTTGTGCGCCAACTAGCTAGTTCCGAAATCTATCGCCAGCGCTTCTGTTTACCTTATCCCCGTGCCAAGGTAATCGAGTTCCTCTTCCGTCATCTATTGGGACGCGCGCCTGCGACTCAAGAAGAAATTCGGGAGTATAACAAGCTGCTAGATGAGAGCGGTTTGCCAGGGGCTGTAAAAGCAATCGTGGAAAGCCCAGAATATAACCGCTACTTTGGTGAAGATGTTGTCCCTTACAATCGCTTTCCATCCCTGCCAGCAGGTAACTACCTTGGTAGCGTGCAGGCGGCTGAATAGGGACTAGGGAGATGGGGAGATGGGGAGATGAAGGAGTAGGGAGCAGGGGAGAAAATCTTCTCCTGTGTTCCCTGCCCCTAGAGCCTCTGCCCCATGCCCCATACCCTTTCTCAACCTTTCGTAATACTGCTCTCAGATTGCAGCTAAAAGAGTAAATCTGAAAAGTAATATTACAAAGTGTTAAGAGCAGTCATAAATGCTCAACAGAATGCCGGAAAATGTTTTGCGGAAGGTAGCTGAGTTTAAAAGCTTGTGTACTTATGTTGACTCAAGCTAACTCGTAATTTATTAGCCTTAGCAGTTGTGAGACTGTAATGTCTAAAACAATGAGAAAATAAACTCAGTTGACTAAATCAAAGTCGCACCAGTTTAATCAAATCCTGGTTTCATTCGTATTGGAGGAATCCATTAATGAGTATCGTCACGAAAGCGATCGTGAATGCTGATGCAGAAGCTCGCTATCTCAGCCCCGGTGAATTAGATCGGATCAAATCCTTTGTAGCAGGTGGCGAGCGCCGTCTGCGGATTGCTCAAGTTTTGACAGACAATCGCGAACGGCTAGTTAAGCAAGCTGGCGACCAACTATTCCAAAAGCGTCCTGACGTTGTGTCTCCTGGTGGTAACGCTTACGGTCAAGAATTGACAGCTACTTGTCTACGTGACCTAGATTACTACCTCCGCCTCGTTACCTACGGTATCGTTGCTGGCGACGTTACCCCCATCGAAGAAATTGGTGTTATTGGTGCCCGCGAACTTTACAAGTCCTTGGGAACTCCTATTGATGCTCTTGCTGAAGGTATTAAAGGAGTAAAGGCTGCTGCTTCTAGCCTGCTGTCTGGTGATGACGCTGCTGAAGCTGCTACCTACTTCGACTATCTCGTTGGTGCTTTACTAGGCTAGACCTGTTTACTAGGCATCAAACAGAAGTATTGCAATACAGTTGGATATAAGGGATTAACAACATGGCTCAAGACGCAATTACCGCTGTTATTAACTCCGCGGACGTTCAAGGTAAATACCTCGATACCGCTGCTTTAGAGAAGCTGAAAGTTTATTTTTCCACTGGCGAACTGCGGGTACGTGCTGCTAGCACCATCAGCGCCAACGCTGCTACCATTGTCAAAGAAGCTGTAGCAAAATCTTTGCTGTACTCTGACATCACTCGTCCCGGCGGCAACATGTACACTACCCGTCGTTATGCTGCTTGTATCCGTGACTTGGACTACTACCTCCGCTATGCAACCTACGCTTTGTTGGCTGGCGATCCTTCCATCCTAGATGAGCGTGTGTTGAATGGCTTGAAAGAAACCTACAACTCTCTGGGTGTACCTGTTGGTGCTACCGTCCAAGCTATCCAAGCAATCAAAGAAGTAACTGCCAGCTTGGTAGGTTCTGATGCTGGTAAGGAAGTTGGTGTTTACCTAGACTACATCTCCTCTGGCTTAAGCTAAAAGCTGGTTTGCGCTTAAGAATTTAGGTGCGGCTTTATTAAGGTCTGGAAATCAACCGTGAGTGCTAGAACGTTATATTGCTTATCTTGTGTCTGTTATCAGTGATGAGTGTTGGTGGTCTAGTATTGATGTTTGATTTCCAGCCTTGGAAAAAATAATTTAAAGATTTGCACTCAAAATTTAGAAATAAAAAAGTTTTCACAAACAATACAGGAGATTTTCACAACATGGCCCGTTTGTTTAAAATTACTGCTCTTGTTCCCAGCCAAACCCGAATTCGTACCCAACGCGAACTGCAAAACACCTATTTCACTAAGCTAGTTCCCTATGAGAACTGGTTCCGCGAACAGCAACGCATTCAAAAAGCAGGTGGTACAATCATCAAAGTTGAACTAGCAACCGGTAAACAAGGTGCTAATACTGGTTTGTCCTAATTGCTGTAGACAGAACATTTATTTTAGGGAATTGGTTAAGAGGTCGAGAATGACCTCTTTTTTGTTATTCGTTAACTGTTGACAGTTGACAGTTAAGTGTCAGCGGTCAACTGTATGAGTGAGTACGCAATTTAAAAGTCTAATAGTTTAAGAATTAATTGAGAATACCAAATTCCTTATTTTAAAAAATTAAACAGATTTACCAAACGATATCCGCGAGTGTAAAGTGGAACTGGAGCGCCAATATTCTGCCTATTCTTAGCTTCTTCAACAGTTTCATCAAAGACAATTAGCGTTTCATTGCCAACTTTCAGCCAGTCTTCATAAGGCACGCTCATATCTTCTTCCACACCAGCAATACTAGGTGGTATCATTGCTCGGTAAGCTTCGTTGAATTTTCTGCGGAACCGAAAATCTACTGAAATTCTCAGACCTTCATTTTTTCGTCTTACCGTTTGGTGTAATCCACGGGCATCATTAAAGTACATCGTACCATGTTGTAATTGTGCTTCCGTGTAGGAGACAACCATTGGAATATCTCGACCTTCATTGAAGTCTGACATTACGCGCATAGCTGGTAATTCCATTTCGCGGGGCATTTCACCTGCTTCGATGGTTATATTATCAATGTCACCAAATAGTGGTAGAACTACTACAGTTGCATCAGCGGGAACACCTGCCCAAACATCGCTATGGCACTTTGAGCTAGCAAAGGGCAAACCCAATTTTGTTGCGTCAGTTTTGCCGTAGACCATACGGAGATTGATCGGTAAATCCACTGCATCGATTAAGTCATTTGCTCCTAGTTGATAAAAAGCTTCAGCTACGCTTTTTTGAAACAGGTTAAATGCCAGAGTGTGTTCTCGCTTAGGCATCAAAAGACCAGTACCAGTGTAGTTTGGCAAAGTATTTCTGGCAGCCAGCAGCCGTTCAAGCATTTCAGCTTCTGAAAGAATGATGGGGCTATTAAGGCAAGCTGATATGTAACCAGCGGCAGCAACTTGGATTTGCTGGAATAACTCAGGCTTTAATGTGTGTTCAAACAGCAGTCGATACTGGCGTTTGGTAGCCATTTTATCAGCCAGTTCATCAAAGAGGCGATCGCCAAGCTCAGAAAATGCGTAGGCGTAGTCCGTCGTAGACATCGCAGGCTCATGTTCTAAGGTAGACACTGGTGACTCTACTGGCAGTTTTGTTAACATTATTTCTCCACAAAGTTCTTTTAAGTTAGCTAAATAACTCGATACATCCAAAGCTAGTTCGTTTTCAAAACCAGTCTGGTTACTATAAATTAACAAGATTCTCTTAGTGACACTTCGTTAAATATACTGTTTTACTTTTGCTATTTATCTTAATTAAAAGAGCAAAATTTCACTATTTTAGTAAAGTAAAGATGAATTTAAATATTGAATCATGCAACTATAAATA
>Ga0314812_100061_pt1 | contig 17746 bp, 11 predicted proteins | sample STEome_9_FD_202336 | JGI IMG/M metagenome (GOLD analysis project Ga0314812, IMG submission 202336) | Metatranscriptome of soil surface biofilm microbial communities from soil inoculated with nitrogen-fixing consortium DG1, State College... ...
CGCCCTACAACTCATTAACCAAACCTTAGATGAATTTCTCGCTGAACAAGAAGGAGAATTTGACGCAGAAACCCGCTTTGCCTTGATTTGGTTTGAACAGCACGCATTTAATGAAGGTTTATTTGGCGAAGCTGAAACCCTCTCCAAAGCTAAAAATACAGCAGTACAAGGCATGGTAGACGCTGGTATCCTCACGGCCAAGGCAGGTAAAGTACGACTGCTGCGCCGCAACGAACTACCTACAGACTGGAATCCCCAAACTGATAATCGTCTACCTGTTTGGGAAGCGACACAACACATGATTCGAGAATTACAAGATGGTGCTGGAAATCAAGGTGCTGCGAATTTGCTCTGTCAACTGGGAACTATAGGAGAAGCAGCAAGGGAATTAGCTTATCGACTGTATAACATTTGCGACAGAAAAGGCTGGGCTGCTGAAGGTGTCGCTTATAACAGTTTGGTAATCTCCTGGCCAGAAATTTCTCGCCTCGCTGCCCAAACCCAAGAAACAACTCCCTTACAAATAGCATTAGCATTTTCTTAAAGATGGAATTGCCCTCACCCCCTAACCCCCTCTCCCAAATCGGCAGAGGGGGAACAAGAAATCAAGAAGATACTGTTAATCTCCTCTCTCAAAGTGAGAATCCTACTCCCCTCTCCCATGCTGGGAGAGGGGCTGGGGGTGAGGGCAAAACCGACCAATGGCAAGTCCCTCCACATCTACGCCAAAGGATGACAGAGGTAGCCCGTCAGTTTCGCAAACAACCTACTCCCAGTGAAGCCATCCTTTGGCAAGCCTTGAGAAATCGCAAATTACAAGGACGTAAGTTTCGCCGTCAGCAACCTATTGGCAATTTTATTGTGGATTTCTTTTGTGCAAATGAACGTCTAATTTTAGAAGTTGATGGACTAATTCACGAATCACAAAAAATTTTAGACCAGCAGCGTCAAGAACTATTGGAATCTTTAGGATTGCGGTTTGTACGGGTTAGCAGTGATTTGGTGGAAAAAGATTTATCTGCGGCTTTGGAAATTATTAGTCAAGCTTTTAACCCTCATCCCCCAACCCCTTCTCCCAATTTGGGAGAAGGGGAGTAGAAAAATTATAATTTTAACCCTCTCCCAACAATGGGAGAGGGGCAGGGGTGAGGGCAAATAAAACTATAAACAATAACTATGTCAATTAGTAACCGCGAAAGAGTTGGCAGGGCGTTAGAACTTTTGAAAGATGGCTTATATCCCTTTGTAGAACGTGAGATGCGTTCGGTTTTTGGTGATAAGTGGCTAGTTGCTGCTACATCTTTTGTTCCAGAAGACCATACCCTACGGCGTACTGTTCAACAAATTCTCAAGCAGGATGAATCAGCCATCCTGAAACTCATGTCTGGTCAATGGCGTGATGTCTTTAAAAAGACACTGGGAAATGCAGAAAGAAGCTTAGTTGGAGAACTCATTGACACTCGCAACTCTTGGGCGCATAACAAACCATTTTCTACAGATGATGCCTATCGCGCTCTTGATAGTGTTTCACGGTTACTTTCATCGATTTCTGCACCAGAAGCAGATGAAGTTGACAAGCAAAAACAAGAACTTTTACGAGTACGCTTCACAGAACAAGCCCGTCGGGAAACTCGCCGCGCTACTCTCCAACCAGTAGAGGGCAATCCCACAGGGGGTTTAAAACCCTGGCGAGAAATTGTCACACCTCACCCAGATGTTGCTAGTGGTCGCTATCAAGAAGCAGAATTTGCTGCTGACCTTTGGCAAGTTTATTTAGATGAAGGTTCTGATGAATACCGTATACCTACAGAGTTTTTTAGCCGTACTTTCCTTACTGAAGGGCTGAAACAACTGCTGAAAAATGCCTTAGTGCGCCTTGCAGGTAATGGAGGCGACCCTGTTATCGAACTGCAAACTAACTTTGGTGGCGGCAAAACTCACGCTATGCTGGCACTATACCATCTTTTTATGGGAGTCCCGGTATCCAAATTACCAGGATTGGAGCCAGTACTAGCAGCAGCAAATGTTTTACCACCTGCAAAAGTAAACACAGCTGTACTCGTAGGCAATAAAATTTCTCCTGGTGAAGCTCAAACTAAAAAAGATGGCACTGTTATTCGCACACTATGGGGCGAACTAGCTTGGCAATTGGGTGGTAGAGAAGCTTACGAAATGATTCGCCAAGCAGATGAAACCTCAACTAACCCAGGCGATAACTTACGGCTATTATTTAACCGTTATGCACCCTGTTTGATTCTCATTGATGAATGGGTGGCTTACGCTAGGCAACTACACGAAATTAATGACCTACCAGGGGGGAGTTTTGATACTCACTTTACCTTTGCTCAAACTTTGAGCGAATCAGCCAAAAATGCTAAACAAACTCTGTTGGTAGTGAGTATTCCAGCATCAGATAATGAAATTGGTGGCGATCGCGGTAAAGCAGCCTTAAGTAGACTCAAAAATGCTATTGGTAGAGTCGAATCTCCTTGGCGACCAGCAAGTGCCGATGAAAGTTTTGAAATTGTGCGGCGACGCTTGTTTCAACCCATCATCGAAGAAAGTGGCTTTGTTGCCCGTGATGCGGTCATCCGCGCTTTTGGGGAAATGTACCAAAACCAATCTCAAGAATTTCCCAGTGAGTGCCGAGAAGCCAGTTACAAGCGACGGCTAGAAAATGCCTATCCCATCCATCCAGAACTTTTTGACCGACTGTATAATGACTGGTCAACTCTAGACAAATTCCAACGCACACGGGGTGTTCTGCGATTAATGGCCAAAGTGATTCACTCCTTATGGGAGGGTCAGGACAAAAGCTTGTTAATCATGCCTGCCAGCGTGCCAATGGATGATGGACAGGTACAAACAGAATTAACTCGCTACCTGGAAGATCACTGGGTGCCAGTAATTGAAAAAGATGTCGATGGTGATAATTCTCTACCTTTAGCGTGCGATCGCCAAAACCCGAATTTAGGACGTTACTCTGCTTGTCGCCGCGTCGCCCGGACAATTTACCTTGGTTCCGCCCCCACACTCAGGGCAGCTAATCGGGGTGTAGAAGACAATCGCATCAAGTTAGGATGTGTCCAGCCTGGAGAAAGTGTAGCTACCTTTGGAGATGCACTACGCCGACTGACTGACCAAGCCACCCACCTTTACATTGATAACACTCGCTACTGGTTCTCAACTCAACCCAGCGTCACCAGACTTGCCCAAGACCGAGCCGAGCAAATTCAACAGGATCAGGATAAAGTTTGGGATGAAATCATTCGCAGACTGAGGGCTGACAAGCAACGAGGAGAGTTTACGGCAGTGCATATTGCCCCTGATTCTTCTGCCGATGTGCCTGATGAAATGAATGCGAGGTTAGTTGTCTTAGGGCCACAGCATCCTCATAAAAATAAGGAAAATAATACTCCAGCACTAAGCAGAGGAAACGAAATACTTCATAACAAGGGAGCCAGCCCTCGTTACTGCAAAAATATGTTGTTATTTTTAGCACCAGACAAAGCCAAACTGGAGTTATTAGAGCAATCTGTTTGTCAGTACTTAGCTTGGAATTCAATTGTCAGCGATAAAGAAGCTTTGAACTTAGATGTTTTTCAAAGCAATCAGGCTACAACCAAGCAACAGCAAACAGATAAAGATGTCAAAAGTTTAATTCAAGAAGCTTACATCTGGCTCATCGTGCCAAGTCAACCCGACCCTCAAGGGGAAATTGAATGGCAGGAAATCAGGTTACAAAAACAAGACTCTCCAATTCTACAAGCCAGCCGCAAAGCAGTACACGAAGAACACTTGATACCTAATTATGCTGCTAGTCGCCTACGCTTGGAAGCCCTTGACCCTTATCTTTGGCGAGATGTAAATCACCTCGACCTTAAGAGACTGTGGGAGTACCTCGCATACTACTTGTACTTACCACGCCTGAAAAATCAACAGGTATTATTACAAGCGATCGCAGAAGGTGTAGCATCCTTACTATTAAATGACAACTTTGCTTACGCCACAGGCTACGATGAATCAAAAGGACGTTATCTGGGTTTGAAAGCAGCTGAACATATTACTGTAGCTCTTAGCAGCCAAAATTTAATAGTTAAACCAGAAGTAGCGCAACATCAGCTTGAGGTAGATGCTGCTAAACCTTTAATTCCACTAGTAGTTAAAGAAGGAACAGGAAGCTATAAGACTGAAAAGGAAAAAACTATTGACACTGTAGTAACACCAGATGACTCGTCTAATGGCAAAGTAACTGTCATAGTTCCACCAAAACGTTTCTATGGTTCAGTCAAATTGGATGCATTGCGATTACGACGTGACGTGGGACAAATAGCAGACGAGGTTATTCAACACCTTAGTAGTTTGGTGGGTGCTGAAGTAGAAATTACTTTGGAACTTCAAGTTACTGTTCCAGAAGGTGTACCAGAGAATGTGATTCGCACAGTCAGCGAAAACTGTCGGGTTCTCAAATTTAGTAATCAGGAATTTGAACAAGAATGAAGTTGAGGTAAATAAAACTTGTTAGGTCAACTGCCGCACCCATAAAGGGATGCGGTTTTACGCGCGATCAATAAACTATCCGCCAGCACCAGATTGAATCTAAACCCCATCGACCGCAATTTTCTTATCATTATCCCGGCGATTTCAGGTTTGGTTAAATATTTCTCTCCTGGTTGTAGTCTTTCCCTCGGTTTATATACTTCAAATATTAGAGGAAACGTCATTCCCGATAAGACTGCATATGCTGTAACCGCCACAATACCGTTATCTGTTTTACCTAAATTTCCAATGTACTGTCGTTTCACATAATCAGTCGTATTTCCTTTTTTCTTATCCCCTGTCTCATCAATAATTAGTATTATTGGGCGACCTTGAAGTATATATAATATTAATTCTAATCTTTGTCTCCTTAATTCTTGTATATTCCAGGGTGATTTTGTTAAAAAATGGTGTAATGCTTGATGATTATCTAGCCCTACAATTTTCGCTATTTCCGGTAGAGTTTTACGTTTTATATCAGAAACACATCCCATGTGTAGGTACTTAAAAGCTTCAAAGCTTCTAACTTCTGGAAAGAGGTTTTGATACAACTGGCAGTATTCGTCCACAAATTTTACTGTGGGTGCAGGTGGGCGAGGCTCAACCACACTCTCTGTCTGGTGTTTTTGCGATCGCTCCTAATTATACTTTGTCGAGAGTGATAAAAGAGGGTTAAGCTTATAATGTTCTATTTGGGACAGTCTGATGTTGACCAGTTGCCGCACACAGCCAATAAGTCTCTAATATTGCGACATTAATTTGTGAACGATTATCTTCCATGAACTGCGACATCAATTAGTGAAAGAGCGACATTAATGTGTGAAATACGACGTTAGTGTGTGAACGGCGACATCTAATTTGTGAATGTACACCTGGAACCTGACACAAAAAAGTTTGGCGTTGCTGAGAGCCAGCAGTCGGATTTGAACCGACGACCTTCCGATTACAAGTCGGATGCACTACCACTGTGCTATGCTGGCAAGTTTTTTGTGGATTTTTTTTAACTAGTAACCACGATTTATTATTTTATCATAATCAAGGTATTTGTCTAGAGCGATCGCTAAAAAATATTTGGGCTGGAGAATGGGAAGTAAGGAGATGAGGGAGATTGTAATAGAATTTCACCCCTCCACTCCTAACTTTTAACTTTGAATCAAAAATCAGTGATTGCGATCGCGAATAATGTTGGTAAATTAATATTCATAGCAAAAGCTAATTCAAATCCTGGGCTGGACGCCAAAATATCTGGTACATTTGCTTGCATTGTACTTTTTTGACACGGCTGGGTAAAGAAACAGAATTATATAATTGTTCTTTACACATCACGAGCATGGCAGCGTTGAACGGACGAGATTTATTAAGTCTGGCGGACATCAGTCCAACAGAACTCCAAGAACTTCTGCAATTGGCAACTCAACTTAAAAGCAAACAGTTGAAATTGCAGTGTAATAAAGTGCTAGGGTTGTTGTTCTCTAAAGCTTCAACTCGCACGCGGGTAAGTTTTACTGTGGCGATGTATCAACTTGGCGGACAGGTAATCGATCTTAACCCGAATGTCACTCAAGTTAGTCGCGGGGAACCCGTGCAAGATACGGCGCGAGTGTTAGATAGATATCTCGATATTTTGGCAATTCGCACCTTTGCACAGCAGGAGTTAGAAACTTTTGCCAACTATGCCAAGATACCAGTGATTAATGCTTTGACTGATGCCGAACATCCGTGTCAAGTATTAGCTGATTTATTGACAATTCAAGAAGCTTTTGGCAGCCTAACTGGGTTAACTTTAACCTACGTAGGTGATGGAAATAATGTGGCTAATTCTTTGATGTTGGGGTGTGCTTTGGCGGGAATAAATGTCAGAATTGCTACTCCTAAAGGATTTGAGCCAGATTCTCAAATTGTAGAGCAAGCAAGAGCGATCGCTAATAATAAAACTGAAGTCTTACTCACCCACGACCCAGAATTAGCCGCAAAAGGAACTGCCGTACTTTACACTGATGTTTGGGCAAGTATGGGACAAGAAGCAGAAGCCGATAACCGCCTGCCAATTTTCCAACCTTACCAAATTTCCGAGCAATTATTGAGTCTTGCTGACCCAGAAGCAATTGTTTTACACTGCTTACCAGCCCATCGCGGTGAAGAAATTACCGACGCAGTTATTGAAGGTTCTCAATCACAAGTTTGGGAACAGGCAGAAAATCGCCTCCACGCCCAAAAGGCTTTGCTTGCTAGTATCTTGGGGGCAGAATGAAGGAAGTTTGGAGTTTGGAGTTTGGAGTTTGGAGTTAGGAGTTAGGAGTTTGGGGTTTGGAGTTTGGAGTGAGGAGTTAGGAGTTTGGGGTTTGGAGTTAAGAAGAGAGACGTGATTAACCCAAATCTTTCCAAGAGTTGGGAGTTAGGAGTTAGGAGTTAAGAGTCAGAATGGCGACGTGCGGCTGACTCTTGACGAGTTATCAGGAAAAAATTAAGAATAAATAGGTGAAAGAAAAGAAAAAATATTCTGCCTTTTGCCTTTAATATTTTTACTTTTCTATTGCTTATAGGGAGTTTTTTGTAGTACTAATGTTCTAGAGACATTTACAATTACTCTCAAAAATTTATGGAACGTTTAACGGAAGCTCAACAAGAACTTTATGAATGGTTAGCTGAATATATCCGAACGCATCAGCATTCGCCTTCAATTCGCCAAATGATGCAAGCGATGAATTTGAAGTCACCAGCACCAATTCAAAGTCGTTTAGAACATTTACGTACTAAAGGATATATAGAATGGACTGAAGGACAAGCAAGAACGATTAGAATTTTGCGTTCTGTGAAGCAAGGCATACCAATTTTGGGGACGATCGCTGCTGGTGGTTTAATAGAACCATTTACCGATGCTGTAGATCATTTAGACTTTTCTAATTTATCGTTACCTCCCCATACCTACGCTTTGCGGGTAGCTGGCGATAGTATGATTGAGGATTTAATTGCTGATGGCGATGTGGTATTCTTGCGTCCAGTACCAGAACCAAATCAGTTGAAAAATGGTACTATCGTCGCTGCCAGAGTTGATGGATTCGGTACAACATTAAAACGTTTTTATCGTCAAGGCGATCGCGTTACTCTCAAACCAGCAAATTCTAAGTACAATCCCATTGAAGTCAGCGCCATGCAAGTGCAGGTGCAAGGTTCCCTTATTGGTGTTTGGCGGGGTTACAACTGAATTGGGGAATGGGGCATGGGGCATGGGGCATGGGGAGATGAGGTGCTCTTAAGGCAGGGGAAAAGGTTAAAGGGAAAAGGGAAAAGGAATAAATTTAATCTTTCCCCTTTCCCCATACCCAATGCCCAATGCCCAATGCCCAATAAATAATTTAGTTTGTGCTTAACAATATGTACCTGACGGCAAATCCAGTGCGGGAACTGCCCACTTTCCGATTAAAAGTACCATTTGCAAGGGAAAGTAAGGGCAGTTATCAAACTTCGCAACCATTACCAGGATGTCCAAGGAAGCCTGCATCTTTGCAATTGCGGCAATATCAGCAAGAAGCCATCGCCAGCTGGTTTGCTAATAATGGTAGAGGGACGCTGAAAATGGCTACTGGTAGTGGTAAAACTATCACGGCATTGGCGATCGCTTGTGAATTATATCAGCAGATTAATTTACAAGTGCTGTTGGTGGTGTGTCCTTATCGCCATCTTGTCACCCAATGGGCAAGAGAATGTGAAAAATTTAATTTGCAACCGATTTTAGCTTTTGAGAATTTACGCACTTGGCAAAGTCAACTTTCGACGCAAATTTATAATCTGCGTTCCGGTTCGCAAAAGTTTGTCACGGTGATTACTACCAACTCTACTTTAATTGGAGATGGGTTTCAATCTCAACTGAAATATTTTCCGGCGAAAACTTTAATTATTGGTGATGAGGCGCATAATTTAGGCGCACCAAAGTTAGAAGAAAGTTTACCGCGTCGGGTGGGGTTGAGACTTGCTTTATCTGCCACGCCAGAAAGATATTTTGATGATTTGGGTACGCAATCTTTATTTGATTATTTTGGCCCGGTTCTCCAGCCAGAGTTCAGTTTAAGGGATGCGATCGCTTGCGGTGCTTTGGTGCATTATCTATATTATCCGGTGTTGGTGGAGTTAACTGAAGCAGAAAGTATTGCTTATTTAAAGTTAACTAAAAAAATCGGGCGATGTCTGCTATATAGAGAAAGAGAAAATGGACAAGCAGGAGATTTTGAAGACAATGAAGATTTAAAGCCGTTATTGATGCAAAGGGCAAGGTTAATTGGTGCAGCCGAAAATAAATTACATGCTTTGCACGATTTAATGGCAACTCGCCGGGAAACTACTCATACTCTTTTTTATTGCAGTGACGGTTCGCCGGAAGATGGGCAACGTTCATCGCTACGCCAACTCAAAGCTGTTGCCAAAATTCTCGGAGTAGAATTAGGTTACAAGGTAAGCACCTATACGGCTCAAACTTCTTTAGCAGAAAGGGAAATATTACGTCGGCAATTTGAAAGTGGCGAATTGCAAGGTTTAGTGGCAATTCGTTGTTTGGATGAAGGTGTGGATATTCCAGCAATTCAAACTGCGGTGATTTTATCAAGTTCTGGTAATCCCCGTCAATTTATCCAGCGACGGGGGCGAGTTTTACGTCCTCATCCCAGTAAAGAACGTGCAACTATATTTGACATGATTGTTTTGCCGCCAGATTTAGATAGAGAAACGATAGAAGTTGAACGGAATTTATTAAGAAAGGAGTTACGCCGCTTTGTAGAATTTGCTGATTTGGCTGATAACGCGGGCGTTGCCAGAATGAAATTACTCGATTTACAAAAGCGATATGGTTTATTGGATATTTGATATATCTGGTGAAAATGAATGTAGAGACGTAGCAGGACTACCTCTCTGGATAACGTATATTTAATTTGTGGAGATGTCTATTGATTTGCCAAAATTTTCTCATAGGCTTGGATTGTTTGCTTAGCGATCGCATCCCAGCTAAAATTGACATCAGCATATTTGTGAGCATTTAATCCCCGTCGTTGGCGTTCTGCGGGATTGTCCAAAGCTGCTTTTACTAAATTTACCAACGCTTCCACATCTGTTGTACTTACCCAACCTGATTGACTATCAAGTATTTGTTGGTAAATATGCACTTGGTCAGAAATCACTACGGGTATTCCTGCTAGCATTGCTTCAGCGACAGCAATACCAAAATTTTCATAGTAAGAAGGTAAGACGAATAAATCAGCAGCTTGTAGTAAACTAGCTTTTAATTCACCAGTCACAAAACCAGTGATTGTAGTGTGCGATCGCAATGGTGAATTTTGAATTTGGGATTTTATCTTTTGCTCGTAATCTGGATCTTGAGGATTTGTACCAGCTAAAATAAAATGAAACTTATAACCAATTTCTAGCAATTTTTCTAGGGCTGGAATTAATAAATCTAACCCTTTTTTTGGGTCGATTCTTGACATAAATAATACCAACGGAATATCGTCAGCAATATTAAATTGCTGACGCGTGATATTTCTCTTTTCTTTTTTTGTTACTCCCTCTTGTTTCACACCCAAGGGAATTACCAAATCTGGTGTGAAAACTCCAAACCGTTCTGATATTTTAGCTTCTTGTTCGCTAGTAAAATGAATTGCTGCCGCACCAGCTAAATTTTGACGTTCTATAATTGCTGTATAAATCTGCTTTAATTGCTTTTTTTTACGTAAATCAGCCGGATCGAGAGTACCCAAAGGGCGCAAAATATAAGGTAGCCTTTGTTGACGACATACAATAGCAGCAGCACTACTTATAGGGGAAAATAAAGCATGAATATGTGCAATGTCAAACTCCTGAGCGTGACGTTTTAGCCACTTTAATAAATCGAGAGAAAATTTATAACGACGAAATGGCGCACAACGAAAATAAATGATTTCATAACCATCTTGTTTAATTGGGCGATTTAAAGGAACATCCAGAGGTATTTGACCAGTATCGCCATTACTATCAGTTGTGAGAATTGTAACTTCTACTCCCTCTTTTACCAATGCTGGAGCTAATCCCAGTACCATTTGACTAGGGCCACCATAAATCAGAGAAATTGAGGGAACAATTTGTAAAATCTTCATTTTTTTGTTATTAGTCATTAGTCAAAAATAATGCCCCATGCTCTATGCCCCATGCCCCATGCACAACTCTTGATAAAACTCTAATTGCTGTTTAGCCAAAGCTTTATTTGTGTATTTAATCATTGCTTTTTGATAACTCATTTCCCCAAGACTATGAGCAAAATATGGTTTATCCATTAATTCAAGTAAGCAATTAGCAAGCGCTTGGAAATCACCTTCAGGAAAAATTAAACCAGCATCACCAATTACATGGGGAATTTCACCAGAATCAGAACCAATTACGGGCACTTGACAAGCCATTGCTTCAATTAATACATGACCAAATTGCTCTTTCCATCCAGCAGAAGTTAAGGTTTTAAATTTGTAAGTAGTTTCTGAAGGCAGTACCAAAGTACTCATTAAATTAATATAGTTAGCCACCTCATGATGAGGAACGCTTTCTACTAAAATTAATCTGTCTTGAATATTGTTTTCTACTGCCACTTTGATTAATTCATCTTTTAATTCTCCCCGTCCCAATAACAGGAATTTCCAGGATTTATTTTTTAAACTTATCAACGCTTGCAATAAGGTTAATAAACCCTTTTCTTGAACAAAACGCCCTACAAAACCTACTATAAAATCTTCTTTATCGATACCTAAACTAGCTGCTAATTCTGGTTGTTTTTTAGGAGTAAATAAACTTTCATCTACACCCAATTGCGGCATTACTTTAATTGGGCCTTGATATCCCCGTTGCCTCAGAATTTCCGCTCCATCTTGATTACCAGAAATAATTCCGTGGCTTTGATTTAGGTTATATTTTTCTAATAAAGCAATCGGTAATTTTAATTTATATGGTAGATTCCACCAGGTAAAAAATACATTTTTGGCTTTGAGTCCTAATAGCTTATTTAAAGTAATCATCTGAGTATAAGCTAGTCCTCTAGACCCTTGTTCTACTTGAATAATTTGGGGGCGAAATTGTTTGAATAAAGATATTAAATCCGCTCCAAAAGTCAAAAGTCCCTGATGATTTTGACTAAAGTTAGAAACCGGAACTACCTTAAATGAACCTTCATCGCAATATTCAGTTTCAATGATTTTATTTTGTACACCACCAGGATTCCAGCGCTTGGGAACTACAACTGTAACTTCAATATCAGGTTGAAGCTGAGATAAAGCGCGTAATTTTTCACAGTTAAGGTCTACAATATAAGTATGACTAGCAACTAAAATTTTCATTTTTATTTGTAATTGATGATTTTTGATTCAGCAACTCCCAACTCTTAACTCCCAACCCCCAACTCCTAACTCCCAACTCCTAACTCCCAACTCTTAACCCCTAACCCCTAACTCAATTTCTCGATCCAAACGAGTGTAAATTTGACCATCATTCCATACTGATTGGATGATAGTACCCAAGGCTTTGAAAAAACCCAAAGTGTAAAAAATACCGCGAGTGATAATTTTGATGGGGGAACCGCTTTTATGACAAGGTGGGCGTCCCAGTACGTGACAATCGAATAAACGTGCGTATAAACGTAAAGCTTGAGTAGCTGTGAGGTTTTTCAGCCCCATCAAAAAATGATTGTGGTAAAAGGTGAGTTGATATTTGAGCGATCGCATACTAATATCGTGACAACCACCAGTCTCTTCACCTAAATGCACCAAATGGGCTTCTGGGTCGTACCAAATCTTATATCCCGTCTTGCGTACCCGCAAACAAAAATCTGATTCTTCCCGCACTGCACTACCGCGAAACCTCTCATCAAAACTCAGTCCGTGCTTAGTAAAAATTTCGCGACGAAAGGACATATTGCAACCCCTTGCTGTGAGTACTTGCTGGGGTTTTGTCGTATGTACCAAATCAATATGATACCAAGCTATTCCTGGATCCATTGCTTCGGGAGGCAAATATTCAATCTCTAAATCTCCTCCAGAATCACCCAGTTTCATTCTGTCAAATACTCGCCCAGCAACAGCCCCCACCTCTGGGTTTTGCAAATAATTTTTTGCATGGGCTGATAACAATCCAGGCGTTAACTGGACATCATCATCAATAAATAATATTATTTCACCAGCTGAGCGCCGTACAGCATAATTCCGCGCCCCTGGTAAACTTGCCCAATCTAACCGCAACCATTTAATTTTACCTGCTGCCGCCATTTCCTCTAGGTAGGCTTGAATTGCTGGTTGGTGTTTTGCGGTTTGATCTACCACTAAAACTTCAAAATTCGGATAGTCCTGTTTTAGGACATCTACAATACTATCCCGTAGCGGTTCCTCTCGACCGTATGTCGGAATAACCACTGTAATTAAAGGCAAATTATTCATAATTTTAGTTATTAGTCATTGGTCATTAGTCATTGGTCATTAGTCATTGGTCATTAGTCATTGGTCATTAGTCATATCATGTCCGCCTAATTACCCATAATAAAAACCTCTCCGCGTCCCCGTGTCTCCGTGTCTTTGCGTCTCCTTGTCTCCCTCATCTCATTTATCTCGCTGCTGCTGCATATAAATTATCAAATAACTCATTTTGCTTTTCAGAGTTATGTAAAATTTGTGCTTGAGCTAATGCACCCGCACTTAAAAATTCATAATGTTCTCGTTTGTCGCTTCTATCAAGAAATTGTTTGACTTGTTGTAATGCTTGTTCTGCTAAATAGTCATAGGTACTATTGAGAACTTCCCAATATTCATCAGTTTTAGTTTTTTCTCCGTGAACCCAATTTGCCCAATGTCTAATGTCGTTAATTGGTAATTCTAAAATATAACCATTTTCTTCATGACGAATAAATTCGGGCAAAGCACACACATTTGTTGTAATAGCTGGAGTTGCAACGGAAAATCCTTCTATGATACTAAAGCCATAAGTATCATGTAATGTAGGCATTAATTGAAAATGGCTTTGGGATAGTAATTCAATTACTTTGTCGTTAGGAATATTTTGATGAAAAACAACGTTATTTAAATCTAATAACTTCAAATCTTCTAGATATTTTTTCTTATCTGGGAAATCTGTCGGTACTCCTGAACCATGTTCTAATCCCGATATTATATGGATGATGAGAGGTAAACCTAATTGTTCAGCTTTCTTTGCTAGCCTTAAAGCAATAATTCCACCTTTTCTAGCAATGTGATTTCCTACAAAAACAAGTTGTAATTTTTGGTCTGATTGATAAGTTTTAGCACTGTTAACTCTGGTACGAAAGTTTGGATGAATTACATCTAATTTTTGATTTAACTTTGCTTCTATTTTCCAACCTTCAATTCGCTTAATAAATCTCATTTTAGCATAGTCTGAAATTGCTATTAATTTTTGGCAATTATCTAGTGCTAAACGATTGTTTAATAATTCGTAAATTACTGCTTCACGTTTATTTTGAGGATTTCTATACAAAACTCTATGGTCTTCAAATGTGACAAACCAAGGTTTATGTGTATGTAAAACTCTATTAAAAGAATGAACAACCTGACATTTTTCCCCCACAGGTTGCCAAGGGAAAAAACTTCCTAAAGGGTACCAAAGTTTTTCTATAGGATATCTGCCTGTGGGAAAAGATTTGGCATGAATTAGTTTATGCCTAGAATTACGTGGAAGGTTAGGAATTCTAATGTGCTTATTACCGCATATGATAACTTTTACCATTGTTCTCTGATTTAAATTGTTTTTATGGGTTTTCTCTTGTTTTTTGGGTTCGGGTCAGCATCTTCTTTTTCTTGTTTTTCCAGTTCTGGCAATTTAAAAAGAACTCCCGCAAAAAACCAATAATACACAGCAACCGGATCTACATCCAAGGGATAGTAGTAGGTGTTGTAACTAATAAACAATATAAACACCCATAAAGCTGCTCCGTAACTGCGGAAATTACGGTTTTTTATCGAACGATAGGTTTTGAATGCAATAATTGTTAAAGACGTGACTAAAGCTAAAAATGCTAGTACTCCAACAATTCCAATTTCATAAAGTACTTTGGGGTAATAAGTTTCTACCAATTTAGTTTCACCCATTGTACGGGCTGAATTAGTAGCTCGACCCAAGCCACTACCTAAAGGGCCGTCTACGTTTTTCCAGTTTTCTTCAAATTGCTGGACAATAAAATCTTGGGGTGGTGAAGCTTCCCAACGACTGGTAAAACTCGCAGTTCTCTCTTGGACGACAGCAGGGTTAGTTACCATTGCTATTCCCAAAATAAAAGCCAGTCCTATTCCTATGGGGATAAACCGTTTGAGGTTGCCTATTTGACCAGTGAGTAATAGCAAAATTCCAAAGCAGGTTGGTACTAAAGCTAAAGCAATTCTCTGTCCAGAAATTACAGCATTAATAAATACTGAACCTAAAGCACCTAAACTAACTAATCGCCATATTATTGAGGGGTCAGTAAAGCCAGTAGCAAAGGTAAAAAAGGTACTGGAAATTAAAAACCATGCCCACTGCCAAGGGGCTACAAATGTCCCTGGAAGACGAATAACTCCTTCTTCTGGACTATATAAAAGTGCTCCACCAAAATAACACCGGGCTTCTAATGATGTGACAAATAGGGCATTACCTTCAAGACCTCTAGTGCCTTTACATATACCAGTTAATAATAATAAATATTGAATGAATCCCAGCACACAACAAATGAGTATCAGGGAAACTTGCAGGCGTGATAACAATAGAAAATCTCGTTTATCCCGAATTAAATAATAAGCACAAGCAATCAAAGGCACATAGCCTAAAAGTACTTTTAGCCCCAAAATTCCCATACCTATAGGGAATTCTTTGGGTGCTTTTTGTAAAAGTCCGACGCTAGGGGGGTTAAACTGTTGTCCGCCATTGACAAATAACAGTGTTAAGACACAGCAACCTAAAGCAATATAAAGTGGAGTTTTAATTCCTGGGGGAATAATTATTGGTAGCCCTTGTTTGCGGCAAGTCTGCCAAAGTCCAATCAAGGCTGGAACGTAAAAAGCATCTTTAGCTAATTGTAGTACCGGACTATTGCCCAAGTAGTAAGTGATAGTACCGCCAGCAGGTACGTAAATAATGAAGGCGTATAGGGCTTGGCGGGGATATTTATAAGAAAGGGACATGACAATTATCCCCAAGACACCAGGAACTGCTGCTTTAATTCCAGCTACGAAAAAAAGTACGATACCTAAGAAGACACCGCCAAAGGTGGCGGTGGTAAGCAGGCTGGTGAGTTCTTTGCGCGCTTGGGCTGCTTTGCGCTTTTGGGCTAACTGTTCTTTGAGGCTAAGGGTAGGAGCTTCTGGCTTTTTTGAGCCTTTGGATTTCTTTTTCTTGGGTTTTGCCATTTGAGAGGGTTGGGGACTAGGGAAGCCGGGGAAGCAGGGGAGGCAGGGGAAAAGGTTAAAGGGAAAAGGTTAAAGGGGAAAGGAATAAATTTAATCTTTCCCCTTTTCCCCTTACCCTTTTCCCCTTACCCTTTTCCCCATGCCCTACTTAGTTTATGCTATGTATTGCTGAACTTTTGAAACTAGTTCATTTGTCCAGTGGTTGGCAAGTTCGGCGTTGGCGGCTTCTACCATAACTCTGATTACTGGTTCTGTACCAGAGGCGCGGACTAGAATTCTACCAGAATCACCCATTGCAGATTCGGCAAGAGCGATGGCTTTTTGTAGAGGTTGGCAATCTTTCCATCCTAAACGGCGATCGCGGTCTATAACTCTCACGTTCCGCAATAATTGAGGATAGGTCTGGAAACTTTGCTCTACTAATTCTGCTAGGGAAACACCTGTTTGTTTTACTAAAGCTGCTATATGTAAAGCTGTTAATAAGCCATCCCCAGTTACGGCATAATGACGGCAAAGGATGTGACCTGATTGTTCCCCACCTAGCATTCCCCCTGTTCGCAGCATTTCGGCTTGCACATATTGGTCGCCCACTGCGGTACGAATTAAGTTACCACCAATTTCTTGCCAAGCTTTCTCAAAGCCCAAGTTCGCCATGACTGTAGACACAATCAAGTTGTCTGGGAGTTGTTGCTTTTGTTGGAGGTGGCGTCCCCAAAGGTAGAGAATGTAATCGCCGTTGACTTGTCTGCCAGTATTATCTACTGCTAAGACGCGATCGGCGTCGCCATCAAAGGCAAAGCCAATGTCAGCGTTGTGTTCTTGTACTGTTGCTGCCAAAATATCTAAGTGGGTGGAACCGCAGTTGACGTTAATGCGATCGCCATCTGCTTCATTATGCAAGCAAATTACTTCTGCACCCATCTGTGTAAATACTGTTGGTGCTAATCCTACTGCTGCTCCCCATGCCAAATCTAAAACAATCTTCATTCCTTGAAGATTGAAGTCGCCATTTAAGGGTTTTTTCAAAGCTTCGCTGTAATAATCGATTAACTCCAAACGCGAGTAATGTCTTCCGCAATTACTGTGGGTAGCAGCAGTTGATATCTTCCCACGCAGTCCCGCTTCAATTTCTGCTTGCAATTGTTGGGGTAACTTCCCGCCATCAGCACCAAAAATCTTAATCCCGTTGTCTTCTGGAGGGTTGTGACTGGCAGAAATCATCACTCCACCAATGGCATCACTGATACTCGTGAGATAGGCAACGCAAGGAGTAGGACACAATCCCAAATACCAAACCTCTAACCCAGCTGCTGTTAACCCAGCACTCAAAGCCATTGCCAACATATCGCTGGAGTTTCTGGAATCTTGTCCGAGAATCACCGGCCCGACGCTAGTGGCATGGTTACGCAAAACAATACCGGCCCAAAACCCAATTTGCAATGCTAGGGGCGCACTGAGTAATTCTCCCACTCGTCCCCGAATACCATCTGTGCCAAATAATGGATTTGCTGGTAGCGGTAGTAAATTCACTGCAAAACTGCTTTCAATGCCTTTGCCTAATCCATTCGCTTCGGAGGCACAATTCCCAGCAATGCCTGATGTCCGAGTTACAGATGAAACCATATTTTTTTAACACTCCACACAACAAACAAAAAAAATAGCACTTGAAACCAGATTTAACAATTTCAGCATTCTTTATTTTTTTGATAAATTTGCTTCAGACAAACTTAATTTTAAGTAAAACTACTTAAAGAAATGGAATAGAATTGTAAATATTTCATAAAATCAGTATTGGTTTTTAC
>Ga0314812_100064_pt1 | contig 17510 bp, 18 predicted proteins | sample STEome_9_FD_202336 | JGI IMG/M metagenome (GOLD analysis project Ga0314812, IMG submission 202336) | Metatranscriptome of soil surface biofilm microbial communities from soil inoculated with nitrogen-fixing consortium DG1, State College... ...
TAACAATCCTATTTCATCTGTAAAAAATATCGATTTTGACTGTTAACTGTCAAAGGTTAACAGTCAACAACTCTAACATGTAATATTTCACAAATTATTTGGGATTGTTATAGATTTGACTGTCATTTAATTGAGCTTATAATTAATAACTAAATGTACATCTCAATTCGCCAAGCAACTATACAAGATACTGTTATAGTCTCAGATATCTTATTAGAAGCAGCTTTGTGGCTCCAGCAGCGTGGTATACCTTTGTGGCATGATAGCGAACTTTCACCAGAATATATCTCTGAAGATGTTGCTAATGGTTTGTTTTTCATTGCTGAGTGGGCGGGTGAACCAGCTGGTACAATCAAGTTTCAACTAGAAGATTTAGTTTTCTGGCCGGACATCCCCCAACAAGAGTCAGCGTTTGTACATCGTCTTGCAGTCCGACGACGTTATTCTGGCGGGAAAGTCTCCTCGGCATTACTAGCTTGGGCTGTTGAACGCGCACAAACACTTGGTAAACTTTACTTACGTTTAGATTGTGAAGCTTCGCGTCCGCAGCTGAGAACAGTATATGAAAGCTTTGGTTTTCGCTATCACAGTGACAGACAAGTCGGTGCTTTTTTTGTCTCTCGCTACGAATATGAAATACCTCAACAAACAAGCTAGTATCAATAATTTTGGCGTTACTGAATCAGAACATAAAATGCCATTTATCGCTGCTATCAATAAAAACAAGACTTACGCAAAAATAACGTAATTTCGTCATTACGAGCGATAGCGTAGTCATTCCCTCTGAGGCTGTAATTGCTTCCCTACACTTCGTTTCGGTCGCAATAAAAATATCAGCGTTGCATAAGTCTTAAAAACTATCAGTAAATATATTTATAATCATGTTATGTCAGCTAAAGACATTTTTCACGATGCTGTTCGTTCAGCTTTAGAAAAAGATAATTGGACAATTACCCATGACCCTCTATCGATTAAAGTTGATGAAATAGAATTTTATGTAGACTTAGGGGCAGAAAGAATTTTAGCTGCTCAAAAGGCTGGTCAAGAAATTGCAGTTGAGATTAAATCTTTTATTGGTGCATCAGAAATTAGTGATTTTTATGTAGCTCTTGGTCAGACACTCACGTATCGGTCAGCATTACGTAAAAAGCACCCTGATAGAGTTTTATATTTAGCAATTTCTGAAGATATCTATCAAGACTTTTTTGTTCGACCATTTATTCAAGAAGTAATCGCTGAACATAGGCTGAAGCTTCTAATTTTTGAACCAATTAAAAAAGAGGTTTTGCTATGGAAGGAATAAACTATCGTGAATTAGTACAGACAATCTTGAAAGGCCATTCAATTCACCATTCAAATGATAATACAGAAGTACAACTGATTTTTGATACACAACGCGACCACTATCAAGTTATTCATTTGGGATGGGAAGAACTAAGACGTGTTTATGGTTGCATCATCCATGTTGATATTAAAGATGGCAAGATTTGGATTCAGCGAGATGGAACTGAGATGGGAATTGCTAATGAATTAGTAACTGCTGGAGTACCAAAACAAGATATTGTTTTGGGTTTTCATGCTCCCTACAAACGAAAGTTTACTGAGTTTGCAGCAGGCTAGACAAAATGTTTTCTTAATCAGGGCATAGGCTAGACTATCAAAACAAATACTACATTACTTTGGCAATCGATAAATCCATTTTATTTGTAACCAAAGTCTATGATATTTTTTGTTCCAATAGTCAAATTATGATGTGAAAAATGTCAATAACTGAGTTGAAATTTTAGTGTGCGATCGCCTTGTTAACATAGTAGATAAAACTAGTTCAATGTGAAAGTATTTATGATAGCTTTATTAAGCTTTATGTAATCACAACTAAGAACTAGGAAACTCCAAATTAATACTTTCTCCTCCCAGTGCTGTTTTAGATGGTAAATGTCGCTCTAACCAATTTTCTAAATCAGCTAGTACTTCTTGATAATTCAGGTCGTTTTGTAGTTCGTGATAAGCACCTGGATACTCGATTCTTGATTTATCCGAGTAACTCACACGCTGATAAAAAATTTTTCCTCCTTCAGGTAGAGTTACTCGGTCTGCTCCACCGTGGAGTATCAACAATGGTAATTGCCAATCACTAGCATGGGCATTAACCCAATCAACAGTAGCAAAGAATTCTGTAGCTAGACGCGCGCTACCTCTGGTGTGGCGCAAAGAATCTTGAGCATAAGCAGCTAAAATTTTCTCATCCCGCGAACCACCGGAAAGATCTAGTCCTGTGTTTAAAGTAAAACGCGGCCAAATACGGGAAAGCAGTTTTCCTATAAGTAACCGGGTTTTTGACACTCCGACTTTTCCTAAAGCTGGTGCTAAGGTAATTACACCTTGCAATGTAGATGGTTGTTGGGGATAACGCAGAGCATAATCCAAAACAATCACTGAGCCTAAGCTATGACCTAAAAGAAAAATTGGCTTTCCTGGGTTTTGGGTTTTAATTAATTCTAAAAAAGCTCGCAAATCTTCACGAAACTCACTCCAACCATTAATGTAGCCTCGTTGACCAGGGGAACGCCCATGACCGCGCAAATCAAAACCGTAGATAGCGTATTGCTTAGGTATAAAATGTTTAATTAAGTTATCGTAGCGATCGCTGTGCGCCCCTAATCCATGTACGATCGCTAATATCGCCTTTACCTTTTCTTCTGGATACCAACTTTGGTAATACAGTTTTAACTTTCCTGTACCTTCAAATGTACCTGCTTGATGGTGGCTCATGAGATTAATTTGTTACCGTTGTTACCAATTAACTACTAGTTATCAAGGTACATTGTCAAGAAAATCGCTTCTATCTTCAGGAAGAATTACTATGTTCAACGGAAGTTACGAAACAAAACCGTATGAGCTTGATTTTTGAGAGATTTTGCTAGGATGAATGCAGACACAGCCGCCATACGTTTATCGGTGCGGTCAATGCAAAATCCCAAATTTCCCATCGACAATCTTTTGACATCGAGTCATCAGCAAGAAAATAATACGCAATCACAGATTTTAGCGCCTGTAACCGATGCGAGTATTAAGCGCGTAAAGGAAGGTTTAGCCGCAGCTGGCGATGGCGCTGTTCGTCAAATTATTCAGGAAACACTCAATTGTCTAGAAGCCACACATCAACAAAATTGTGAACCTAGAGTCAATCCTTGGGTACGTCAATTTGTATTGCGATCGCTCATTCGTATTTTATTCCAAGTGGAAGTAGAACACCGCAACAGGATACCCCAACAACCAGCAATTTTAGCCGTTAACCATCTCCACCATGTCGATCCATTACTTCTATTAGCGGAACTTCCCACCCAACCCTATTACTATATTCTTGGCGATGCTCGTACTCTTTATAATAAGTGGTGGAAGCGCTTCATCCTGGGTTTTGCCGGAGGTGTAATTCCTCTCAAAAGGATATGGAAAGAAGAACTAGCTGTGATGGAAGCGGCTAAAGCAGGAAGAGAAGATTTAATCGATTTAGCCGCAGCAATCGAACACACAGTACCCACAGGGGAAGATATACACACATTGCGACAAATAGACCGCATTATTTTAGCAATTTTAGCTCGTGGTGATGGCATGATTCTGTTTCCTGAAGGAAAATTGGGAACAGTTGAAGCTCAATTGCATCTGCCATTAAAGCGTGGAACTATAATTTATGCTTTGCGTGGTGGTGTACCAATTATTCCCATTGCACTTATTGGCACTCATGACCTTTATTTGAGAAAAAAATTGACTATAAGGGTAGGCGAACCATTACAATTTCCCTCCACAACCAGACCAAAACGCCAAGAAGTAGAGGTGGCTTTGCAAACTCTAGAAAAAGCCATGCTGAGTTTATTACCAACTAATTATCAGGAACCAACAGGCTTAAAACCTCTACGTCATTTCCTCAATCATATGTTGTGGTGAAAAATCACTTTTCTAAAAATTTGGTAATCTTGAAATTTGATGTTCCTTCCCAACAGTGATTTAAAAATGCACTTACTTGAGCATCTGCTGAATCAGCCGATTCTTTAGAAGCATTAAACTGAACTGCTGTCACAATATACTCAAAAATAATCACAAACTGCTTTTGGGGTGAAATTCTTTCAACAACAATTGTTTCACCTACTTGAGGAATTTGCGGTACATCCACCACAAAAGTTTCAATCTTTGGTTTATCTAGTGGATTTTTGAAATTGAAATATTTCGAGTAAACAATAACTTTCACTTTATTAAAGTATATTTAACACTAAACTATATCAACTTCGTCCAAATTGAGAAGTGGACATCTTCAAAAGGGAACGAGGGAATAAATAAAAAGGAATAAAATTATACTAAGTTTTTTGTCAAAAATCAAATATCATTTTTACATACAGCAGATTGCAGGTAACTGAGATACAAGTTTTCAGAACAAAGCTATATGTTAATCAGCTTTTAACCCTGTTCCCTGTTAAGTACACGATCTTGACTCTTGTGAGATGGGCATCTCGCCCGTCCGGGGCGGGCTAGAGAGCTTACACCACAAGAAATTTGCTTGCAACATTAAAGGCTTGCCACGTCACTATGTTTACTACAAATTACGAATTACAAATTACGAATTATTTATTGCCTTGCCACACTCGTTGTAACGATTGAAAAAGCTTCGCAAATATTTCTTCTAGCCAAAGAATAACAGCATCGAGCCATTCTAGAATTTTCTCTAGAGGATGTTTTTCATAACCCATTGTAGTTGCTTTGGTTTCTATCCAGTCTGGCTGTGCTTCAACTTCGGTGGTTTGAGAAAACCGCTGTTGAGAAATTTCCCCTTTATGAGTTTTGCTATGAACTTGCGAAATCGCCTTTTGAGTTTGTTGGAAAGAGGTAACTTTTGCAAATGTTTTGCGAATTGAGGTGAGATGACGAGTTATTTTTTTCCTTTGTACTAATTCTGATTTGGCTTTCGGCTGTTGTCGATGCAAATTTTTTTGCCCAGAAAATCCCTGTTGATAAACTTGCAGCTAAAGCAGGAGTTGTGTTTTCAGGAATTGGAACTGCTTTTTCAGTAACTTTTTCGCCATTGCCAAACAAGTCACTCCACGTTAACCAAGGATCGTTTGTTAAATCCTGGTTTGGCAGGTTACGGTTTTTAAATAAAGCTTTTTTTGGGTAACTAAATAATAATCTATTTTGCTGGTTGTCAGCAATTGTTGATTCCAGTGTTTTTCGATTCCTAACGCCAAAAAAGTAATTTAGCGCAGCTTCAATTAAAGCCTGGACATTGAATGTATGAGTTTCTATATCGTCCGTAGCAACTGCCATTTTTCCCTTAGCAGTTAACTGTTCTTTTCCATAGATAAATACATTTAACTGAGTTTGGGCTACTTGGATAATTTTTTGGCTACCTTGTTGAACGGGTATTAAAGCCTTTGATTCTACTGTGGCGACAGCTAAATCTAAAAATGTGAATAATTTCCTGGAGTTGAGTGAATTGTTTGATGTTGTGCCTGGTAGAATCGGTATTTTAACCGGATTTTCTCCAGTTAATTTTGCCAATAAACCATCAATTTGTGGTAATAATTCTTTGTCTTTTTGAGCTTGAATTAATCGCCAAGACTGCCAATAACGAGCAACTTCATTAATAATTCTTTCTTCTAGTTTTGCCTGCTGTTGGGGTGTTAAAATATCGAGAATTTCATTGCCAGTGGTGACAAGTACTAAATTTCGATTCAGTAAATTAGTGGCAACTCCTTGGATAGTTGCAAGATGCTGTTTGAGAGAATTTTCTGGGGGCGAAGATTGGATACTTGCGGTGGGAAGATCTGTAATAGTTGGAGAATGAATAATATTAGTGTCTGTGGATTTTTTAGAAATAGATTTTTGCCAAAAAATTCCCAAAAGGCTCAAAGGATTGAAAGTTAGAGAATTTTGTTTCGGAGTAGCCACTACCTCCTCCGATGACAGATAATAAACTGCCTCTAATACCTGCTCAATGGGAGTATCAACATTTAAATGATTCTCTGGCTGAAAATCGGTATCATTTGATGGTAAATTCAGCCTGGATTGTGGTTCTTTGGTGTGTAGCGTTTTCGCATCTGCTTCAGATGATTGAAACAGTAGATACACTGGGTAAAGTAGCAATTCCACACCCCACTTAGTGGCAATTTGTAAATGCCGGAAGCTGTTTCCCCACTGTTGTGTCAACCGCCGAGATTGCTGGTGGACAAAATTAAATAGTCTGCTTTGATAACGACCAGAAGAACCAGAAGACATAATAGTAATTTTTGAGTTCGAGTCTTGTTTAGTTGTGAGACTCCCGCCGAACAATAAAAACCACAAACTGTTGATGATTGTGTGCCCTCATTTTAGCGAAAATATGACTCAAATTATCTCTGAATCTCAAACCAATTTAATCTCAGAAGCTATTGAGCAATTACGCTCTTTTTCTCAGGTGAATCTTCAGTCTACTTGGTTATACCGAGAATCTGACGAGATGATTACTGATGTGACAGCTGCTAATTTATCTAATTGGCAACCTGTAGAATTGAACGCAAAGGAACATATTGCTTGGACAGGGGGGAAAAAAGTTCTATGGTTAGGGCAAAAATTAATTGTTCCCCAAGACTTACATGGTTATCCCGTCACTGGGTTATCTTTGCGACTGGCGTTAGTTTGGTGGGCTGATGCTGCTGAAATTTATGTGAATGGAGAGTTAGCGCTGGAGGGTGATTTATTTGATTGTTCGCCGAGAGTGCTGTTGAGTCGCAAGGTAACGCCGGGGGAAGAATTGATTGTTGCATTGCGGCTAGTCAGTCCGGGACATTGTGATGGTGCTTTAGTGCGATCGCTCCTTGTTTATGAGTCTAATGATGATGATAATCCCGATCCGGGTTTTGTGGCTGATGAGTTGGCTATTTTACAGCTTTATTTGCAAAACTTTGCACCAGAAAACTTGGATGTTTTAGTAGAAGCAGTGAGAAACATAACCAACCGCCCAGATGCAAAGCCAAAAGAGTGGGTAAAGTCGTTAAGGCAAAATCTAATTCAATCCCAAATCCAAAATCTAAAATCCAAAATCTACCTGCTTGGTCACGCTCATCTAGATTTAGCATGGTTGTGGCCTGTGAGTGAAACTTGGAATGCAGCACAAAACACTTTTGAATCAGTGTTAAAGTTGCAAGCAGATTTTCCAGAATTAATTTTTTGTCATTCCACTCCGGCGCTTTATGCTTGGATTGAAGAACATCGCCCGGATTTATTTAAAGCAATTCAAGCACAAGTAGCAGCCGGAAAGTGGGAAGTTCTCGGTGGAATGTGGGTAGAACCGGAACTAAACTTGATTGCTGGTGAATCGATTGTGCGTCAGTTATTGTATGGTCAGCGATACATACAAGAAAAATTTGGCAAACTTTCCCCTGTGGTGTGGGTTCCAGACTCTTTTGGTTTTTGTGCAACTTTACCGCAGTTTTTCGCTAATGCTGGAGTTGAGTATTTTGTCACCCAAAAGTTACGCTGGAACGATACTACTAAATTTGATTATGGTGCTTTTTGGTGGCGATCGCCTGATGGTAGCCAAGTGTTTAGTTTCATGTCTGCAACCATCGGTGAAGCCATCGACCCAATAAAAATGGCATCATACGCCCTAGAATGGCAAAATCAAACAAACTTACCAGAATCTCTCTGGCTTCCCGGTGTCGGCGACCACGGCGGCGGCCCCACCCGTGATATGTTAGAAACCGCCCAACGCTGGCAAAAATCCCCCTTCTTCCCAGATTTAGAATTTACCACCGCCGAAAAGTATTTACAGCAAATCCAATCAGGAGTCAGAATTCAGAATTCAGAATTCAGAAGTTATGATTCTTCCTCATCCCCCCCACCTCCCCATCTCCCCATCTCCCCACCTCCCCATTTCCCCACTTGGAATGACGAACTCTACCTGGAATTCCATCGTGGCTGCTACACTACCCATGCAGACCAAAAACGCTGGAATCGTCGTTGTGAAACTTTATTGTATGAAGCCGAACTGTTTGCAACTTTGGCAAACATTAGCTGTGGTGTGACGTATCCCAAAGCCGAAATTGAAGCAGCTTGGAAACAGGTGTTATTTCAACAGTTTCACGATATTTTGCCTGGTTCTTCCATTACCCAAGTTTATCAAGATGCCTTGGTTGAATGGCAAGAAATCCAACAAACAGGAACGAAGATATTACAAGAATCATTGCAGGCGATCGCATCTCACATTACCCTACCACAACCACCAAAACCCAATAGTTTACCTATTTTTATTTTCAATTCTCTCAACTGGCAGCGTTCTGAGGTAGTTTCTATCACCTTACCCGCACCAGCAACAACTACCCAACAATGGCAAATTTACGATACTTCCGGCCAGTTGCTGATCTCTCAATTATCTCAACCATCAACTTTACTATTTCTCGCCCCCGAAATCCCACCCATAGGCTACCGACTCTTTTGGCTTTCCCCCTCATCTCCCACCCTGGACGAACCTAAAGCTACATCCCCAGAATGGGTTCTAGAAAATGAATTTCTGCGAGTCGTCGTAAATCCTGAAACGGGAGATTTATCAAGTGTTTTTGACAAAACTTATCAACGCGAAGTTTTGAATGGTGCGGGGAATCAACTGCAAGCTTTTAAAGATAGCGGTCAATATTGGGATGCTTGGAACATAGACCCCAACTATGCCCAACATCCCTTACCCGCAACCAATCTTCAATCTATTGAGTGGGTAGAACAAGGGGTGGTGGAAAATCGTCTGCGTGTGGTGCGTCAGTTGGGTAATTCAGAATTTTGCCAAGATTATATTCTCCAAGCTGGTTCCCCTGTGCTGAAAATTTCCTCTAGAGTCAACTGGCAAGAAAATCAGGTATTGGTAAAAGCTGCTTTTCCTCTCAACATTGAAGCAGACTTCGCTACCTATGAAATTCCCTGTAGCGCAATTCGCCGTCCCACTAAACCCAAAACCCCCGCAGAACAAGCAAAATGGGAAGTTCCAGCCTTGCGTTGGGCTGATTTAACCAGCGAAACAAACGAGGGTTTATACGGAATCAGTTTACTCAATGATTGTAAATATGGTTACGACATCAAGCCGAATCAATTGCGCCTCACACTACTACGTAGCCCCAATTGGCCAGACCCCGAAGCCGACCGAGGTTTCCATGAATTCACCTATGCCTTATATCCCCACCCCAATACCTGGCAATCAGCTCATACAGTACAGCGCGGTTATGAATTGAATACACCCCTACAAGTGATAGTAAACCCACTCCCCAGTCACCAGTTAACAGGAGCTACTGCGGTCTTGGGGTTTCCCCAAATGGAGCAAGTGGCACTCAACACTCAACACTCAGCAAGCTTTTTAAATTTGTCATCCGCAAATTTGATTTTAATGGCTTTGAAGCCAGCAGAAGATGACCCACAGGAGTTAATTCTGCGGTGTTATGAATGTCACGGAGAAACAGCCGAGTTATGTGTGCGAAGTGATTTAGGAATAACTCTCGGAAATACGGTAGATTTGTTAGAGCGTTCTGCTGCTAATGCTGCCCAATTCTCATCTGGGCAACAAATCTTGACAATACAGCCTTGGAAAATCGCTAGTTTCAAGGTGACACCAGCGACTAACCCCAGGCTTGGGTAAGGCACTATTCTTTAGTCGGTGGTCAGTCTTGCTTTTCCACCGACCAATGCCCAATGCCCAATCTAGTCTTCATGATCTTCAAAAGGATCGCTCAACTGCTTACTGGGAGGGCCAAAAGATGTATAAATTCCATAGCCTGTAATGGCAATCAAAACAGCAGCTACAGAAATGCTAAGAACTATTGCAGGTTCCATAATTTTAAGATTGATTATGAGTGCTATTCTTATAGAATATTACAGAAGATTAAAAAAAGCTTGGGCAAGTAATCTTAGGTGAACTATGGCACAAAGGACTAGGTTGGGAGATATCCTGAGACCGCTGAACTCTGAGTATGGGAAAGTGGCACCAGGTTGGGGTACTACCCCTGTAATGGCTGTTTTTATTTTGCTGTTTTTTGTGTTTCTGCTGATTATTCTGCAACTTTACAATAAAACAATCTTGATTCAGGATGTGAATGTTGATTGGCGGAGTTTAGGACGCTAATTGATACACACTTATCTGATTTGGATCGCGAATGAACTCACACCCGGCTAGTCCGGGTTTTTTTATCAGTAAGAAGTCAGAATTCAGGAGTCAGAATTCAGGAGTCAGAATTCAGGAGTCAGAAGTCAGGAGTCAGAAGTCAGAAGTCAGGAGTCAGAAGTCAGAAGTCAGAAGTCAGAAGTCAGGAGTCAGAAGTCAGGAGTCAGAATTCAGAAGTCAGAAGTCAGGAGTCAGAAGTCAGAAGTCAGAATTCAGGAGTCATATCATGTTCGGATAATTACTTATGATAAAAGTAAGGATGAAAACTAAGAAGTATGCCAAAAAGAATCAGTATAGCCACGCATTTATAGTAGTCCGATTTGATTAATAAACTGAACTGTATAGGCAGGCAAGAGGCAATAGGCAATAGGTAACAGGGTTATAAAAGAGTAAAGTGTACGCAGTTATTTTCACCAAATCAAATAGGAGTCCTATAGATATTGCTGAGTTAGAACAGCTTTAGCGTAAGACGAAAGACATGGTAGAAAGTCGTCAATACATGATTATTATATGGTTACTAACATAAGGAAAACAGACGGAAGAAGTAGAGGAAGTAACAGGCTACATTGGCTTGTGGTCAATTTGGCAGACCTCCAGCTTGAAAAATCTGTTGAGCAGTTAAATTTAATTCGGGAAATGTAGGCGATTGTATGCGGTCTGTACCTTTAAATTGTTTTCCCCTATATTCACCTTCATCACTTAAATAATAAATTGTGATTGTTGGCTGTTTGGGGTCGCCTATCAACTCTTTGCTACCCAAACCTGCATAATCCACAATCCAATATTCTTGAATACCCATTTCTTCATAATCAGCAAACTTTTTATGATAATCATCTCTCCAGTTAGTACTGACTACTTCAATCACTAATGGTATTGATTCTGGTTTACTAAGGATTGATTGTTTTTCCCATAGTGGTTCATTGCCCAAGTTTGAAAAATTCATTAATAAAACATCTGGATAGTACCCTGACGTTTTATTTCCTGGTTTCACTGTAGCGGTTTTAGGTATTCCGTAAAAAAGTTTAAGGCGAAGGCATTCATAACCTAAAATAACTGTTAAAAAAGCTACAATTACTTCGCGCTTCCCTGACGGTGGCTGTATTTGAATAATATCTCCATCATGTAATTCATATCGGATATTTTCTGGTTGTGTATCTAAAAATTCTAAAAATTCATCAAATGTAAATAGTTTTTGTAGAGATTGTGTCATGGTTGGTAACTTCCTAGTTCATCTTTATTACTTGCTAGTTTTAGACCTCGTTTTGTTGCTTTACGCCGTTGTTCACCTGGTGGCTCAACTCGCTTAAGTTCTAGTTTTTCCGTTTCATAGGTTGTTCTTAGCGATTTTGGCTACCAGAGAGTGAATTTAGAGGTAGATGCAAACCGAACAGTTGCTCAACTCTACATACAGCAAATTTCAAGTAAATGAAGTACACCGGTAGGGGTGCATAGCTATGCACCCCTACGATTATCTGTACCTCACCAAGGTACAATATGCTGTAAATACTTGGTTCACTACACTAGACTCAATCTTTAATTGTCAGTGACATAAGACATCACTTTCTCGTGGGGCGATCGCTTTCTATAATAGGCGATTATTGAGTAGACTACATAAATATGTAAATCTATATAGTGGTTTTAGGATTTATCGGAGATAAAAAAATGAATATATTTGGTATCGGTCTACCAGAAATGGCTGTAATTATGGTAGTAGCACTGTTAATCTTTGGCCCAAAGAAGTTACCAGAGATTGGCCGCAGCGTCGGCAAAACAATTCGCAGCTTTCAAGAAGCTTCTAAGGAATTTCAAAGTGAGTTTCAAAAAGAAGCCGAACAATTAGAAGAAGCTGTAAAAACTACCGCCGAATTGGAACCCAAGCAAATCGAGCCTGCTAAATCACAGCACGACGCTGCTAATTCTTCACAAGTTGGCTAGAAAAAACATAACTATTTTGGATTTTGTAGTTATTGGGCATTGGGCATTGGGCATTGGGCATTGGGAAGAAGCAGTTCTTGGCAGAGGGGAAGATTTTCTCCCCAGCTCCCCAGCCTCCTCATCTCCCCATGCCCCATGCCCCATGCCCCATGCCCCTAAAATTGATTGATTGATTGTAGCAAAATGACAGAAGCTGTTACGCAACCAGCTTTGGTGATTCCCCAGCTAATTGTCGGGTTGGGGAATCCAGAAAGCAAATATGACCAAACACGCCATAATATTGGCTTTGCTGCTGTGGAAGCTCTCTGTAGTGCTTGGGGCATTACCTTAGCAGAAAATCGCAAGTTTCAAGGAGAGTACGGTGAGGGTATGGCTCCAGGTGGAGGAAAAATTCGCTTGCTCAAGCCCTTGACTTATATGAATCGTTCGGGACAAGCTATACAATCAGTGACGAGTTGGTATAAATTACCGCCTGAGTCGGTGTTGATCATTTATGACGACATGGATTTACCTTTGGGAAAGACTCGTTTGCGCTTGTCTGGTTCTGCTGGGGGACATAATGGAATGAAAAGTGCGATCGCACATCTGAACACTCAAAATTTTCCCCGTTTGCGAATCGGTATTGGTAAACCCAAAGATGCAGCTAATAAAGATGATTCGGATACTATCTCCCATGTACTAGGGCGATTTTCTGCTAGCGAAAATCAACTGATGTCTCTCTTACTTCAGTTCGTGGTTGAGTGTGTAGAACTAACCCTAAAACAGGGAGTAGAAAAAGCGATGAATGTTTGTAATAGTCGTACTATTAGTAACTCTGAGTCTTGATGACTGGTGACTGATGACTGATGACTGATGACTGATGACTGGAAAATCAGGATTTATCTCCCTTGTCTTCCTTGTCTCCCTCATCTCCCAGTTGGTGAGCGTACTTCGACTCCGCTCAGTACAAGTTCGCGTAGCGTCTCGTAGAGAAGTCAAACCTCATCCCCCTCATCCCCTCCCATCTCCCAGGCTGCTTATTTTGGTTGATGGGCAGCAATTTTAGCTTGCTCCATCCAACCAATATAAAGCTCCTATACACTCTGTGTATAAGTAAACTGATTCATCGACACCCAAACAAATGGGTGTGGTACATCTTAATTTTTGTAAGAATAATGGCGATGGTGCCGTTGCCTGTTGTAGGTTATTACCTCAAGCAACGTCAGTACCAAAGCAAATAGGTTTATTTAAAACGTCTTTTGCGTCTAGCTGCCACTGCCTTACGTTTTCGTTTTTCCAACGGTGTTTCAAAGTGCCGATGATATTTTACGTCAGCCAATATGCCAGCTTTGGATACCTGGCGTTTAAATCGACGTAAAGCTGAATCTATTCCTTCGTTCTCTCCTAGAACAACCTGGGTCATTCTTGCCTTGTCCTCATAATCAATAGTTTCCATTGTAATAGTAGCCTCAACCTTAGTAAAACCCCCTGAACAAAGCTATGATTAGGAGGCTGTTCTCCTGGTTGAGAACTGAAATTAACATTTAGCTACAAGTTTAATCTAATTCAGGTGGTTGATTGTTGAGTGTTAACTATTGACTGTTGAGTGTTGACGGTTCACAGTTGACAGTAGAAATGGAATTTTTACTTGCAAGTCCCTGAGCATAACTTTTTTGTTTTGATTAAATCGTGAAGTTTGGGGACTAAAGCCTTGTTAATTTTGACTTCTGGATTCTGGATTTTGATACTCAGTTGCTTTCAAAGAGAATACTCTCACTTCCAACTCCCAGCCTGAGTAGTATTTAAAAGTTAATTCTGCCTTGATTAAATAATTTATATCCCACTGCTAATGCAGTGAAAGCAACTAATAAATTCCATAAGCTAGTGGATCTAAAAATTACTCCACCACTCAAGAAAACTAGCACTACACCAACGCCTAACAATATCCATCCCAAATTGCTAGCTTCTCTGTGAAAAAACACCAGTGTAAAAGTACCAGCCATCATTGCTAAAACTGAGGCCGTAGCAGGTAAGCTCCGGGAAAAAGAATAGTAACCTGCGACAAATATGATGTTTTGAGTAAAAAAATATAATCCTGTAAAAAGCAATATTAAACCTATAAGTTTGATCCACAGCCTGCCCATAGTATTTGTATATGATTTTTATGTGGCTGAACCTAATTTTATTCGGACTTATACTGGAGTTTTGAAATTAGTAATAAAATTTACGTAAAATTATTTTAATTTTTGTTCACGTATATTTACTTAGATTGTTTCGGCTGTGTGGAGGTGCTGGTGTAAGTAAAGCTGATTACAGAAAGTACTTCTTGCCAGGGTGCGATCGAGGTGCTTTAATAGCGATCGCATTCCGCAAAAGTTTCATACATACAAGACACCAAGCAACTCGATATTAGATATTGCTGGTGATGTTCATAAAATTACAGACTCAAAACATTTAACTCAAAGGTATGACAAGCTAGTAGCATATCCTTGACACTAAATTCTCCCAAACAGCTAAATAGGAGCATATATGGAGCCAATCATTGCTATAGTCCTAGCCCTTATAGGTTATGCCTTAGGTTCTGCCAAACTGATTAATCAAGGTAATGAAGCTTTAGTGGAACGCCTGGGACGGTATCATCGAAAACTTAAACCAGGGCTAAACTTTATTGTTCCCTTGGTGGATCAAATTGTCATGGAAGATACCACGCGAGAGCAATATATCGACATCAAGCCCCAAAATGTAATTACCAAAGATAATATTTACGTAGAAGTAGATGCAATTGTATACTGGCGGATTATAGATATTGAGAAAAGCTTTTACGCTATTGAAGATCTCCAAGGAGCATTGGTGCAGCTGGCCACAACCACGTTGCGAGAAATCATTGCTCAAAATACCCTTGAGCAAACCAACGTCTCTAGAGCGGAGATGGATAGAGCTATCTTAAATCAGTTGAATGAAATCACAGCAGATTGGGGAGTACAAATTCTGCGGTTAGATCTTCAAAGAATTACTTTACCTGAGAGTGTACGTAAATCTAGGGAAGATGAGCAAGCTGCTGAAATCAAAAAACGGGCACTAATTACCGAAGCGGAAGGACAAAAAGAAGCCGCCATTCGCAAAGCAGAAGGAACTATGACTTCAGTAGAAATCATTGCTAAAGCCTTACGTTCTAATCCAGAAAGTAAGGAAATTCTGCGGTATCTGGTGGCTCAAGATTACGTCAAAGCCAGCCAACAACTAGGCGAGAGCAATAATGCCAAAATTGTCTTTGTCGATCCGGCTAACTCCACAGAGATGTTTCAGGAATTGATTGCTGAATCAGTGACTAACGAAGATCGCCCCCAAAAATCAGAAAACGGAACTACTTAAGGGAAGTGGGAGTTGCTGACTGTTAATTGTTGACTGTTGACTGCCAACAGTGGAATATTTTTGATTTGGAATCGCTAAAGAGCAACTTGATTGGCGGTGCTTTCTTTTGCTATTCCCTACTCCCCACTCCCTGTATTTGTTAACACTCACCTTGTGCGGTTCGTCGGAATATTGCATCAGCTACCAAAGAAACATCGCGCATTTGTTGGACATCGTGAACCCGGAGGATATCAGCTCCATTTGCGATCGCAGCACAACAAGCTGCTGCGGTTCCCCAAACTCGCGCTTTGGGATCTGGTTGATTGAGAATCTTACCAATGAAGCTTTTACGAGACGCTCCTATTAAAATAGGACAGTCTAATGCCCACAGCGATGGCAATCGCTGAAAAATTTCTAAATTTTGCTCATAATTCTTCGCAAAACCAATACCAGGATCGATAATCACTTTATTTGCATCGATTCCCACAGCAGTTGCAGCAGCAATTTGCTTTTGCAAAAAACTCAAAATCTCTGCCATCAAATCCTGATAATCAGTCATCTGTTGCATGGTTTGTGGCGTTCCTCGGATGTGCATTAAGATAATTGGGACGCCTAAATCGGCTACTGTTGGTAACATTTCCGAATCAAAGCTACCCGCAGAAATATCATTAATCATATCTGCCCCAGCTTCTACAGAAGCCCTGGCCACAGCCGCACGAGTAGTATCCACAGAAATCGGTACTGAAATGGACGGTCTGACTACCTCTAATACAGATAGCACGCGGTGGAGTTCTTCTTCGAGGGTTATTTGCTTTGCCCCTGGTCGAGTTGATTGACCACCCACATCTATGATGTCAGCACCAGCAGCCACCAATGCTTGCGCCTGGACTAAAGCCGCAGAGGTAGTGTTAAATTCGCCCCCATCGCTAAAGCTATCAGGGGTGACATTCAAAATGCCCATCAAATAAGTCCGCTGTCCCCACTCAAAACAGCGTTCTCGAATTATCAAATTACTTGGCATAAAAAATCAGAACTCAGAACTCACAAGTCAGAATTCAGAATATTTCACTTAATAAAGTTAAAAATCGCAGCGAAGGCTAGTTTTGATATTAGCCTTTCCCATGCTATCTGCATGGGAAGGATAAAAGGCACATCAGACTGACTTATAGTTAACAATCCGAGCGAAACTCTCGGCTTCGAGACTTGCTCCTCCCACTAAAACGCCATCAATTTCTGGTTGAGCCATGATTTCATCAATATTATTGGGCTTGACTGAGCCGCCATATTGAATTGATACATTGGGATTGTTCAATTGGCTACGAATTAAGCCAATTATGCGATTAGCTTCTACAGCTTCACAAGTATCACCAGTGCCAATTGCCCAAATCGGTTCATAGGCTATCACCAAATTGTCCTGATCGATATCTACCAAGCCTTTGTCGAGTTGGAGACTAATCAGTGATTCGGTTTCTTTGTTATCTCGTTGTTCTTTGGTTTCGCCAACACAAAGAATCGGGGTTAAACCAAACCTTTGAGCTGTTCGCAGGCGCAGATTAACAGTGGCGTCCGTTTCACCAAAGTATTGGCGTCGTTCGCTATGACCGACAATCACAAAGCGCACGCCAATTTCTATCAGCATCGGGGCAGAAATTTCACCAGTGTAGGCTCCATATTCTTCCCAATGGACATTTTGCGCCCCCAGTTGTACGCGACTACCATGTAAATTCCTAGACAAAACGCTGAGATTAGTGAAAGGAGGGCACAAAAGTACTTCACGTTCTTCAGGCGTTTCCTGTAGGTGGGGCAGAAATCCTTGTAAAAACTCTTCGGACTCTGCCTGGGTTTTGTACATTTTCCAGTTACCGGCAATAACTATTTTTCGCACGGGTAATTTCGTCAAGATCCTAACGCTACTAGATGCATTTTTCAGTCTAGAACTTTTTGGGATGCAATCAGCATTTTAAACAAAAGCTTGACTGCTTTTATTGCTACACGCTTTTTGACAAGCTTGACCGGCTTACCGAATGATTTTTCAGTATCTAAGAATTTGCCCAACTCTTTTAACAGTGGGTTTGTA
>Ga0314812_100065_pt1 | contig 17427 bp, 14 predicted proteins | sample STEome_9_FD_202336 | JGI IMG/M metagenome (GOLD analysis project Ga0314812, IMG submission 202336) | Metatranscriptome of soil surface biofilm microbial communities from soil inoculated with nitrogen-fixing consortium DG1, State College... ...
GTTTCCATTAATTCCACTTCTCAAAAGAGAAGTGGCGGTTTATGAAACATCCAAGTGTCCTCATCGATTAGACTAGAGTTTCCATTAATTCCACTTCTCAAAAGAGAAGTGGCTACATTCCACCAGCCAAGAGTTCTTTAACTAGCATAGGATTAGGTTTCCATTAATTCCACTTCTCAAAAGAGAAGTGGCTCCCACCCATCAGAGAAAAACCATTTAGGTTCATCTGGAGTAGTACAAGTTTCCATTAATTCCACTTCTCAAAAGAGAAGTGGCTAAAGACCCTGGTATTAAACCTAGTGAAGCTAAATCCTCAGGAATGATTTGTTTCCATTAATTCCACTTCTCAAAAGAGAAGTGGCCCCTACTATTTAAACCCTTATACCACCTGATGTCTAGAGGTGATTTGCGACGGGGTTGAAAAATAGAGAAATTTTTACCACATTTACCAAAGATAAAAACGCTGAAATTCTTACACAGCAAGACATCGGCCGGGTCAACGAGAACATAGGCATTTTGAAGTTTTACCGACCCCGCCGCAAGGAAAGTAAAAAAACTTAGTAAAATTCGTCATTCGCATAAAACCACTACCAGAATTTCAAATCAGTCAGTAACTTTAAGGTATAGAGAGAAAACTGCAACAAACATTAATGTATATGTATATATCTTCCCGCGCTGCATTAATTCGTAACCTTGGAGTGGCCTTACTTAATGGCGCTATTACTCTGATTATTTTGTTGATAGCACCTTTAGGACTAACAGCAGTAATCATTAATACAATGTTGGTAACCGCAGCCAGCTTTGTCAACGCCATAGCAGGGGATACTGTAGTGAAATTTTTACAACCATCGCAAATTAAAACAATAATTGAGAATTCAGAAATCAGAATAGAGAAGTCAGAATCTAAAAGATTTTAATACCCACAAGATTTTCAAACCCACGTAGGTGGGTTTCGTCTGTGTAGCCATAAATTTCAATCCCTTTTCAAACAACCTCTAAGGTATTAATTAAGTAAAAGATTATTTGAAAAATCTAAATTAATACCAGCCTTCGCCATTAGAAATTGCGCGCCAGTTGTTCATAGGCAATTTAACTCCCCATTCTTAATTACCAAATTTTTATGCGTACACTCTACATCTCCCGACAAGGTTGTTACATCACCCTCAAGGGCGAAACCTTAATTATCAAACAAGGAGAAACAATTCACAGCGAAGTACAATTACCATTACTAGAACAAATACTAATATTTGGTAAATCTCAAATTACTACCCAAGCAATTCGTAGCTGTTTATGGCGAGATATTCCCATTGCTTACTTATCTCGTATGGGATATTGTTACGGTAGACTAATGCCAATTACCAGAGGATATCGTCAGTTATCTCGTTATCAGCAACAATTAACTGCAATTGAACGCTTGTTAGTAGCAAGAAAAATTGTGCAAGCAAAACTCAAAAATAGCCGCATATTTTTACTGCGACAACAACGACGCAATCCTTCGGAAGCTGCTGAGATTGCCATTAAAAGTTTAGAAATTCTCGCTCAAAAAGCAGGAGAAGCTGAAACAATAGAACGATTGATGGGATTAGAAGGTGCGGGAGCAGCACAATATTTTTCAGCCTTTGGCGAATGTATAAATAATCCCAATTTTATATTTTTAGCGCGTAGCCGTCGCCCCCCAGGAAACCCAGTAAACGCTATGCTGAGTTTTGGTTACCAAATTCTTTGGAATCATTTATTAACAATAATTGAACTTCAAGGATTAGACCCTTATCACGCTTGTCTGCACCAAGGTACAGAACGCCACGCTGCTTTAGCTTCGGATTTAATTGAAGAATTCCGCGCCCCAATTATTGATTCTCTCGTACTTTGGTTAATGAATACCAAAGTTATGGATATTGAAAAAGATTTTGAATATCATGATGGCGGCTGTTATTTAAATAATTTTGGTCGTCCCAAATATATTAAATACTTCTTACAACGCTTAGAAGAGGAAGTACAAAATTTTCACTCAGAAAAACAACCGCGTTGGGATTTAATGACACAACAAATTAAATTATTTAAAGATTTTGTTTATCAACCCAGTAAATTATATCAGCCTTATAAAATTCGTTAAATGCTATTTTATGTAATAGTATATGATATACCTTGCGATAAAAGACGCAAAAAAGTATCTGATTTATTAGAAGGATACGGTCAAAGAGTTCAATATTCAGTATTTGAGTGTATTCTCAATCATAAAAAATACGATGAATTACGAAAAAGGCTTTATAAACAAATAAAAATATCAGAAGATAGCGTGCGATTTTATCCCTTGAGTCAACATACATTTAATCAAATTGAAACTTGGGGAGAGCCGCCAGTCACAGAACCACCAGGCTCAACAATCGTTTAATTTACAGCGTTTTTTAGGTAAATGAAGTACATCGATAGGGGCGCAAGGTTATATAGGATTCGTATTTGATTTTTGAAAAAAACTCAGTAGACTTTGATTCCTTCTTACCTATTCCCCCAACCCTATTCCCTGTTCCCTCAGTACGCAAATAATTTCAGATATCAAACCGGATTCCTATACTAAATCCTTGTTAACTACCCTCTTTTTGAAAAAAGCAGGGGAAGCAGCCGGAGAACAAAGAGGGGTTATAAAAACGGATTTGATATTAAAGGGAAAAGGGAAAATACCAAACCTTTCCCCCTTTCCCCTGCCCCTTTTCCCGACTTCTGCAAGAGACTCCATGAGTGGCGCTCACAAGGAACAATTAAAATACCTCTTCCCTGTTCCCCGTTCCCTATTTTTAAGGCAGGTCTTATACACCAGGAAACAAGCTTTAAAATTGATGATATCTTGTGTGTGATGAAAAGATACTTGAGATTAACGGTTAACAGAACTCATGTCTGGGTAGCGATCGCCTGCTGCGACATTTTTGGGTGCAACTGCTTCAATGCGATTCAATTCTTCTTGTGTCAAAGTAATTTCAGTGGCTGCAATATTCTCCTCTAAGTAAGTCCGGCGTTTTGTACCAGGAATTGGCACAATATCTTCTCCTTGAGCCAAAAGCCACGCTAATGCAAGCTGACTTGCGGTTACTCCTTTTTCGCTGGCAATTTCTTTCACTTGCTCCACTAATTGCAGGTTTTTATAAAAATTTTCACCTTGAAAGCGGGGAGAATTTCTGCGATAGTCATCAGCAGGAAGATCCTCAGGACTTGTAATTGCACCTGATAAAAATCCTCTGCCTAATGGACTATAGGGAACAAACCCAATTCCTAATTCCCGCACTGTAGGTAAAATTTCGTCCTCCGGTTCTCGACTCCAAAGAGAGTATTCTGTTTGCAGTGCGCTAATGGGGTGAACTGCTTGCGCTCGTCTAATCGTAGCCGGAGCAGCTTCGGAAAGTCCTAAATAACGTACTTTTCCTTGTTTAACTAATTCTGCCATTGCCCCCACAGTATCTTCAATGGGTACAGTTGGATCTACGCGATGTTGATAATAAAGGTCAATAACTTCAACTCCCAGGCGTTTGAGGGAAGCATCGCAAGCTTGACGGACGTATTCTGGTTTACCACTAATGCCTTGCCAACCACCATCCTCAGTGCGGACGTTGCCAAATTTAGTTGCTAAAACTACTTGGTCGCGACGGTCTTTAATTGCTCTACCTACTAATTGTTCGTTAGTAAAAGGGCCGTACATATCAGCAGTATCAAGAAAATTAACTCCAAGTTCTAATGCTCGATGAATTGTAGCAATGGCTTCAACTTCATCACGACCGCTATAAAACTCAGACATTCCCATGCAACCAAGTCCAATAGTTGAAACTTCTAAACCTTGTTTGCCTAGCTTTCTAATTTTCATCAACTAATCTCCTAAGTAATTGGGAAGACAAATTACACCCTTGTGTATTATCTCTTTCTCAATTATGAAGTCATCTATTATGAGAAATATTCCTTGGGTAATTCCAAAATCGGTTGAAGCGTTGATTGTTGACTGTTGACAGTTCACAGTTCACAGTCAACGGTCAACAATAGTAATTGTAAGGGCGAACGGCCGTACCCTACGGTAAAGCAAAGCCTACGCCCCTACATATATACTTGATTTACCTAAACAACGCTGTATATTCTGACTCCTGACTCCTGACTCCTGAATTCTGACTCCTGAATTCTGACTCCTTACTTCAACTGCACTATAGATAAAACTTGATAACCTTCACCTTGGGGCATACATTGTCCATTAAACTCAATAGGACAAGCACTTTCGTTAGGTGCAGGACGAGTACCTGCAACATGCACGGCTGTGATTTCCACTTGTTGATTATTAAATGATTGCAATTGAGAATGAGAAACTCGAATAGATGGACGCAACACTAACCGATTTTGTTTGGGTGAGTTAGTAATCAGAAAAAATTCGTTGCCTTCATAAGCTCTAGTTGACATCACAGGAGGAATTTCTTCATAAATTAATTTTCCCCGCCAAGTAGATGTTTTTGATTCGTTCATACTTTTTTTTGATTGCTGCCACAATCCTAATCCTTTGTTTTTAGCGTTAGCTTCGCCAATCAAATATTGAATTTGGTTTTCATAGCAATTAGATAAAGATGGTTTGTCAACTACAGCGTTACCTTCCTGTACCAAAAGTAAATTAACTGAGCGATTATCCAAAAATACTTCGCCAAGGGTGCGACCATTGTTGACTGGTTCTATATTTTTAATAACTATAGAACTTTGAGGCGGTAGTAGTTGTTTTAATCTTTGTGTTGTTACTAGGTTTACTTGGCGATTAGTTGTTTTTGATGGATTAATACACGCCAATTTTACTGTAATTGGTTGTCCGGTGTTATCCTTAACCAAAATTGTATTTCCATCTACAACGCCAACTACTATAGCTAGCACCAACATTAATTCTAGTAAATCCATCATTTTATCTCTGGTAATTCATAATTTAGAAGATGTTTGAAAAATCTGTAGTGGTGTATCAAATATTTTTACCCCACCCTAACCCTCCCCTTATGAAGGGGAGGGAATTGGATTTTCTTGTTTTCCACTTTGTAAAAGGGGAGGGAATTGGATTTTCTTGTTTCCACCCTTGAAAGGGGGGATTAAGGGGGGTAAATATCTGATTTTCATCACAGCAAAATACTTTTCAAACATCCTCTAAGAGGTGATTTATAATTTCACATTAATTTAACTACTTGATGAAAACTTTGTAGTTTTCAATTTTGCTAACCAAGCGCGATGCCAGGAATGGACTTGCATCTTTCAAGGTTTCATAAATTTCAATTCCTTGTTCTCGATAGCGAATAATTTTCTCTTGATTCCAATAATGTGGCGGCGCTTGTAGGTTGCTAATTCTATCAGCTAGTTTTACCATCCATATTTCTGGCGGTTGCTTTTTGATTCTCCGCAAACTATCTGTCATTTGCAAATCTTTGGGAATGGAATTATCTTTAGTTAGTGCAAGTACGCCATTGGCGATCGCTTCTCCAAATTCAGTTTTGATTTCTTCAAAGGTTGTCACTGTGTCTTCAATGATGTCATGCAAAATTGCACATTGAATTGCTAAATTGCCGTCACGTTCATTTTCGACATATAAAGCAGCAATTACTTCCATACTCACAAAATTCAAGTGCATAATATAAGGTATTTCTGAACCTGGAATTTTCTGCCCTTGATGTGCCTGCGCTGCTTTATTGAAGGCTTTGATATAACTTTCCTGCGACCAATTTTTTTGCATATTTAACGCTCTAATTTAATCATCTGGAAATTGCCAAGATGAAATACTTTCTACATCTTTGCTACCGCATTCAACGCAAGTAACATCAAATGTGGAATCTATCCATTCATAACCGCAACTACGACAGTGACAAAAAATATTATTGCGGTTCGCTTGTTTTATACCCTCGTGCCATTTCTGTAGTTTATCAGCAGAAAAAAACGAAAATTTATCATACACAATTGCAATCAATCCTTTGTATAAACGATGATTTATGGCATTTTTGCCATGTTACAATTCCAGAATGAAACTATCTCGCAAATGAAAATCAGCCTCTGCACCCCGATGAGTTAATCCCCAGTAACTAAAGCCACCATCTTTGTATTGAATAACAGTGGTAATGGCAACTTCAATTATTTTTTCTGGAGAGATAATTTTATCCAAATCAATGTTTAATGTAAGTACTAATTTATTCGGTTGATTTGTAACATTAAATGCAAGTATTGTCAAGGCTGCTTCTTCCCTCATTCCTTGACGATAGCCATCAAAACGATAGACATTCCAGTGTCCCGCGGGGGAGAGATTGAATTCCCAATATTGTTGAGAATTTTTAATGCTCAGGAAAAACTCAAAACAAGTATTTTCCCACAGTTGATGCTGGCGCGATGGCGTGTTTGATGGTGGAGCAATGGCAATTTGATTTAAATCTCCTATCAGGTTATAACTGATGCTAAATTGATTAATATTTCGGCTGATATCACCTGTAATTTCCAAATTAGCTAGAGATTCGCTAGAAGGAAATGGTTGCAAAGAAAATATCTGGTTATTCATTTGTTTATGGTTGATGGTTGACGGTTGACGGTTGACGGTACGAGGATGTTTTAAAAGTCTTTTTGTTGGTAGAAAAACGTTTTATATCCCCCTAATACCAATTCACGCATTATGTGGATTAGACACTAAAACCCTTTATTTCTCGTTGTAGAGACGTTACATTGCAACATCTCTACAGGGCGTACTCACATCATGTCCGCATAATTTAGTTATGATTCCCACAGTTATTGCACCCCACCCCTTAATCTCCTCAGAGCCTGCTCTGAGGGGAGACAAAGCGTAGCTTTGGCTCTTTGGTGTTTTTTTGGGTTTAATAAGTAATCAAGCGGACACAATATCACATCAGACGTAATTCAAAATCTAAAATTCAAAAAGTGAAATATAGCAACTCAACAGTCAACAGCCAACCCTAAAATAATTTTTTTTTGCCCTTCTTGAATATCTTCGATAATTTTACGAATCTGCGTTTCTTGGGATTCGATACTCTCGGTGAGTTTAAACTGAACCATCGCCCTTGCTAAATTATGTTCTGGATACTTGACTTTGAAATAGACATTTCCTGCTAAATAATCGGTAAAAAATCTTAATCCTAATTCAAAGGTAATCAGACGAATTGCATCGTAGATATAAGCATAGTCATTTGCGGTGAGAAAAGCCTTAGCCACACTCAGATAACCTGCTAAAATTCTTTGACACAAGTCGGTGTCGAAATAAACACTTTGGAAATTCTGGGTTTCTTCTCCAACGGGATTGCAACCGGAACGCAAACAATCGCCGATATCGTAATGTACTAAACCGGGTTTTACGGTGTCGAGGTCGATGACGCTGACGGCTTGCTGGGTAGCAGTGTCGAACATGACATTATTGATTTTTGGATCGCCGTGCATCAAACGCAGTGGGAGAATTCCTTGTGTTTTGGCATTTTCTAGGATGTGTGCAAAGGTTTGGCGATCGCTAACAAATTCCAAGCAATAATTAACTTCAGGAGTTTTCGGCACTTTGGTTGTGGCTAAAGCTTGATTGTATTGCTGGAGATAAAGGGGTGTAATATGAAATCCTTGCAGAGTATCGGCGAGTTTTTCTGGTGGTAAATCGCTAATCAGATTGTGGAACATACCCAACGCATAACCGATTTCTTGTGCATGTGAGCGTTCGTGCATGGTATCAAAGGATTGTGAATCTTCAATAAAGCTAATGGCCCGCCAAAAGGAACCGTCAGCATCTCGCCAGTGGTCTTCTTCGTTTTTAGTCAATAGTACTTGCGGTACTTCCCAGCGACGATTCAAAGGAGTAGATTGTAATTTTTGGCGAACATGCTCAGTGAAGATACACATGTTCTGCATAATCAATTTAGGCTGGCGAAATACTTGTGTATTGATACGTTGTAAAACAAAATGCTGTTGTTCTGAAGAATCTAAAGTTACTAAAAAAGTGTCATTTATATTACCACTACCGAAGGCTTTTGTCGCTGTAACCTTTCCCAGTCTGGCGAATTGATTGGCGATCGCAACTAGATTTTCTGTACCTTGTTTATTAAGTTCTTCGATCATATTCGTGTTTATCCTGACTCCTCCTCACCTACATTGCACAAAGGCAATAGGGGATATCGTAGCGCAAGTATCAAGAGAATTCGTAATTCGTAATTTTTAATTTTTTTCAGTCACAGTGATGTGGGGAATTATTTGTCAATGATGAATTGGCAAAAATGCTGTCTGGGAATACGGGGTGTGAGTACCCCGTATTCATTATACTTTTTGCATAAGTCGGGAAAAGGGTAAGGGGAAAGGGGGAAAGGTTTTGTGTTTTCCCTGTCCGCTTTTTCCATCTCTTACAAACAGCACTTTTGCAAGAGGTCTATTCACTAGTTAGCGAATTTCGTCGCTATCAACCCACTCATCATAAGATGAGTCATAACCGATGTAGCGAAGATAGTATTGGTGACCTTGGACTTGTTGAATGGTGGCAGAATACCAAGCTTCTTGGTCATCATCCCAACATTTTACTTTTTGACCAACAGCATATCCATTATCATCAGCAGAGCGAAGATCGCGAGTACGAATGTCATCTTCACCTACCCATTCATCATAAGATGAACCATAACCAAGGTAATGAATATAGAATTGGTCATTTTGAACTTTTTCAATTGTTCCTTGATACCAATCTTCGTCATCGTTATCCCAGACTTCCACTGTGCTGCTGAGTGCATATTGATTGTTATTTGACGATTTCGCAGCAGATGAAACATCTTGAATAGGCTTTTGAGGTTGTTGCTTAATTTCCTCTTTCACTAAAGTATGTGCTTGCAAAATCACACTGCGAGCAACAGTTTGAATACCTGTATGTTCGTAGTAATTTGTAGTTTGGTCTAAAAATGCTGCTACAAAATCTAAATTATCATCAGCAATTTGAATAAAATTACCCAAATGACTAGAAATTGATTGCGGTGTGATGCCTGTTTTAGCTACTAAGCCATTCATCCACCCTTGCACAGAGTTGAAACTTTGATTAATAAAACCAAGTTTATCAGAGGGGGTATTGCCTGGTAGAGAGTTATTGACAGCTAAGAAAACAGGATTTTGAGCAACTACGCCAGTATCAACGCCACTAATAACTGAGTGAATTTTTCCTAAGAAATCTGGCCCTAAAGGTAAAATTCCATCGATACAAACTAAAGCAACCATCCGCATCAGAGATGCATTTTGATAGTTGTTAGCTAGGGAATTGGCAAATTGTTGCGGGTTTGGTTGAGGAATGCCATTTAGTTTGCAAAAAGCGATGATTTCCACAGCAATTTTCAGTGCTAAATCAATCGATTGAGTGACATCGGCTTTGGGAGTAACGTTACTTAAAAAAGAAAGAAAACCAATTTTCTCACCAACTTTATTAGCTAAAGCCGCCGTGGCCATAGCTGTATCTGCTTTATCAATTATTTGATAAACTTTGATTGCAGCTTGATAGCCGTTTTGAGGATCGTGATATAAGGAAACAGCGCGATCGCGAATTTTTTGGATTATTTGAGGATCTGTTTCTCCAGTGATGGTACGGATGTTATTGTCAAACCCCACCAAATTGTTCCATTCACCTGGTGCTACGTAATCAAGAGCTTTTAAAACTTTAACAGTGATATTGTCAGATGGTAATTCATCAACCAACTGAATAATGGATTTATCCATCAGCCGCTCCTCAAAACTCTAAATGATTTTTACAATTCGGTTCGTAACTCCATAGGTTAAAAGTATAAAAAGCTACTAAAAAATTAGCTATTATAGTCAACGCTGCGTGAATTACTGAACCGTATTAATAGAGTTCCCAGAATCGGCGAAAAAATAACTATTCTCAAATATTCTGCTGATTCCTCAGCTATTCTGACTCCTGAGTTCTTAGATTCAATCTTCGCTCCAATCTTCACGACCCAAGAGGTCTATAATTTTATCTCGGAGTAAAAATTCATTTTTTTCTAGCTCAAGTTCCACGCAAACCCAATCACGACCAGGAATATATCTACACAAAGCGTAAATTGGTTCGTTACGACGAATTACTCCTTTTTTAACCAATTCCCGCGCTTCATCTTTGATAACTTCAATATCATATTTAACAAGAGTATCCATAACAAAACCCCCGGATGTTTACGACGCAAGTTGAGCCTAAGTATTGACACTTGGACTCTAACTTCAATTTATCGAAAGTATTTGAGGATTTTGTGAAGACGTAAATTAAACAGGACTTACACAGCGAGATTAATGGTTATTGGGCATTGGGCATGGGGCATTGGGCATGGGGCATGGAGCATTGGGCATTGGGCAGAGGGGAAAAACTCATCTCCCCTTTCCCCTTTCCCCTTTCCCCTTCCCCCTTTCCCCCTCATCTCCCCATACCCTTCCATAACTTCCGTAAAATTTGAAGCGAATGTGTAGTTTTACTGTAGTCGAATATTCCTGTCAGGGAGTAGCGATACAATCACTATACACATTTATGAGTATCATCAACAGCACATGATTACTAATTTGTAAAGGATTTAACTAAGGATTATTAGGCATTATTTGAAGAGGAGTCAGTGGTTGATGAGTAGACAACAGCTAGAGTTGGTAAAGCAATTGCAAACCACGTTGAATAAAATGGAAGTCACACTGGATGCGATCGCTGATGCTGTAGTCTGGGTGGGAGCAGACCAATGTATTCAATGGTGCAATTCTAGCTTTGAATTTCTAATTAACCAAGCCCACGGTGGTGTTTGTGGTTTGAGGTTAATTGACTTGCTACCTTTGGTGCAAGCTGGACAGTTAGTTGCTTTGTCAGCCTATCCGGATATCAAAATCCTCAATGGGGAGTATGAAACAACAAATTATCAGTTGCGGCGCTCTCAAGGAACTTTAACATTACAAATTTCTGGTAGCTGTATCGGATTAACTGATGAAAAATGTGCAATATTGGTGATTCGCGATATTACTGAGACGATAGAAGCTCAAGAATCTTTGCAAGAAGTTGAGGAACAGTTAAATACATTAATTAACGCGACACCGGATATCATCTGTTTAAAAGATGGCGAGGGCAAATGGTTGCTCTCAAACCAAGCTAACTTGGAATTTTTAGAGCTAGAAGGTGTTGATTATCGAGGCAAAACTGATTCCGAACTGGCAGAATTTAGCAATTTTTATCGCGATGCCTTACTTTATTGCAGCGAAACAGATGAACAATCTTGGCAACTGGGATCTGTGCATCGGGTAGAAGAAATTGTACCCCGACCTGATGGCACAACGAGCAGTTTAGATATGATTAAAGCTCCCTTGTTTCACCAGGATGGTAGACGCAAGGCCTTGCTTGTTTTGGGACGGGATATTACAGAGCGCAAAAACACCCAGCTGGCTCTAGAAAATTCTTTATCTTTGCTCAATGCTATCTTTGAATCAATTCAAGATGGTATTTTAGTAGTCAATACTTTTAGTAATATCACTAGTTATAATCAAAAGTTCTTAGAAATGTGGTCGATTCCACCAGAACTTTTGAGCGAACCAAGTCATCCTCGGCGACTAGCGCATCTAGCAGACCAGTTAAAAGACCCCGATGCATTTTTACAACGTGTGCGGGAATTATACCAAAACCCGGAAGTTGTGAGTCATGACTGGTTAGAACTGTGCGATGGCAGAATATTTGAGCGCTACTCGTGTCCTCAGCGTGTCGGCGAACAGATTATTGGCAGAGTTTGGAGTTTCCGCGATGTGACTCAACGCCATAGGGCAGAAGAAGCACTGCGACAAAGTGAGTTGGAATACCGCAGTATTTTTGAAGCTATCAATGACGGACTATTTCTTACTGAAATCGAAACTGAAACAGTCGTTGAAATTAATCCTGCTGCTTACCAGATGCACGGCTATAGCTATGAAGAATTTATAGGTTTGCATCCATCTGCTTATATTCACCCAGATTCATATGGTGTTTTTAATGAGTTTGTAGAAAAAACACGAGCTGGCGAGCAATTTTACGGACAAGCAGTTGATATCTGCAAAGATGGCAGTTTAATCGATGTGGAAGTCAAAGGAACGATTTGTATTTATCATGGCAAGCCACATATCTTAGCAATAGTGCGGGATATTACCGCTCGCAAACGCACTCAGGAAGCCTTGCGCCAAAGTGAAGCACAATATCGCGATTTGGTACAAACGGCGAATTGTATCATTCTGCGTTGGGATGGCAATGGTGACGTTATATTTTTGAATGACTACGGTCAAAGACTTTTTGGTTTCGATTTAGATGAAATTACAGGACGTAATGTTGTCGGTACAATTGTTCCGGAAACGGAAACTTCTGGACGGGACTTGCAGGCTTTGATGGTGGATATTTGCCTGCACCCAGAAAAATATCTATTTAACGAAAACGAGAACTTGTGTAAAAATGGCGATCGCGTTTGGATAGTCTGGGCAAATAAACCCATTTTAGATGAACAAGGAAACTTAGTCGAAATTCTTTCGGTGGGAACCGATGCCACAGAACGCAAACGCGTCCAAGCAGCGTTGCAAGAAAATGAGTTAAAATTCCGCAGCATTGTGGAAAATGCCAATGATTTGATATTTATTCTCTCACCACAGGGAATTTTTACTTATCACTCGCCGAATGTAACGGCAATCATGGGTTACAGTTTGGAGGAAATCGAAGGTCATTCAGTGGTAGAGTTTACCCATCCTGAAGATTTACCAACTAGCACCATCGGTTTACAAAGGGCGATAACTGGGGAAAAACTCACTGATATTGAAGTGCGATTGCAACACAAAGATGGTAGCTGGCGATGGTTTAACTTTAATACTTCCACAATTCATACTTCCAGTGGTGAAATTGCGATCGCAGGTGTAGGAAGAGATATCACAGAACGCAAGCAAGCAGAAGAAGCCTTGCGTCGTAGTGAAATGAAATACCGCAACATCTTTGAGAATTCCCAAGTGGGAATTTTCCGCACCCGTCGAAAGGATGGATTAATTCTCGATGCTAACGATCATGGCGCACATATCGTGGGTTTTGCTTGTGCTTCTGATTTAATTGGCAATTATTTGACAACTGATTTTTACCTCAATCCCAGCGAACGCGCCATAATTTTAAAACAGATAGAAGAACATGGCGAAGTATGCAATTATGAATTACCATTGCGTCGCCCCGATGGTTCTGTGGTCTGGCTATTATTGTCACTGCGCCTCAACTCAGAAGAATCTTGTCTGGATTGCGTGTTTACGGATATTAGCGTCCGCAAACAACAAGAACAAGCTTTACGCTTAATTGTTGAAGGCACAGCAGCTAAAACCGGTGATGAATTCTTTAATTCCTGCGTTCGTTACCTAGCCGAAGTGTTGCAAGTCCAATATGCCCTAGTCACTGAATTTAATGATGAGCCAAAAACCAAAGTCCACACTTTGGCATTTTGGTGTTGTGGAAATATTGGCGACAACTTGGAATATGATTTGCGCGGTACTCCTTGTCAACATACCTTGCAAGGCAATATGTGTCACTATCCCCAAGGAGTGCAAGGCGCTTTCCCCGAAGATGCAGATTTAATCAGGATGAATGCCGAAAGTTTTCTCGGCGTTCCTCTTACCAGTTCATCCGGCGAAATTATTGGACATCTAGCAGTAATAGATGTCAAACCAATGCAGCCCGATCCCGGACGAGAACTAATAATGAAAATTTTTGCTGCCCGTGCCGGTGCTGAATTGGAACGCAAACAAGCAGAAGCCGCTTTACAACAAAGCGAATTAAAGTTTCGTACCATCGTGGAAACAGTAAATGATGTGCTATTTGCGATGAATGCTGATGGAGCTTTCAACTATATTTCCCCAAATATTTTAAAGACCACCGGATTTGCCCCTAGCGAAATCGAGGGTAATTCCTTGGCATTATTTACTCATCCCGATGATGTGCCCAAATGTCTAGAAGTTGCCCAAAAAGTTCTGGCAACAGGTGAAGGAGTTTCCAATACTGAGTTTCGTGGCAGACATCGCAATGGGGGCTGGGTTTGGCAAACTGCTAATATAGCCCGCACCCAAGACGCCCAAGGTAACTTTCAGATTGTGGGTGTAGCTCGTGATATTAACGATCGCAAACTAGCAGAAGCAGCCCTGCAACGTCGTACTCAAGCGGAAACTTTAATCAGCAGCATTTCTCGGCAATTTATTGACCAAGATTTAGAAACAGCAATTAACTTTACACTCAAAGCGATCGCTGAATTTATTAACGCCGAACACAGTTGCATCTTTGAATGTTCCAACGAGCAAAAGGAATTTTACCTGATTCATGAATGGTGCAGCGAACATGTTCCACCATTAATTGATATTGCCAGAGGTTCGCCTGTGGAAGTTTTTCCGTATTTCTACGAGCCGATTCTCCGTGGGAAACATCGCCAAATCTCTCACGTGGAAGAACTACCAGCCCATCTACCAGAGCGACAACTGTTTGAAACTATGTCGTTTCAATCTTTACTGGCTGTACCGATGGTTCATACTGGCAAAGTCGTTGGATTTGTCGGTGCAGCCATGATTCGCTCCTCGAAAACCTGGAATCAAGAAGATATTAATTTCTTGAAACTGGTTGGTGAAATCATAGCCATTGGTAGAGCCAGACATCAAGCAGAAGAAGCTTTGAGAATTGCCAAAGAAGCCGCCGAAACAGCCAACCGAGCAAAAAGCGCTTTCTTGGCTAACATGAGTCACGAACTCCGCACACCCTTAAATGCAATTCTCGGCTTTTCCCAATTAATGGAACGAGACACCAGCCTCAACTCTAATCAACGTGAATCCCTAGCTACCATTAACCGTAGTGGAGAACATTTACTCAACTTGATTAACGATGTCTTGGAAATGTCCAAAATTGAAGCCGGACAAATTATTTTCAACCCCGAAGACTTCGACCTTCATTTCTTGTTGCAAACATTACAAGAAATGTTCCAGGTGCGGACACAAGCCAAGCAATTATTCCTCAAATTTGAAATGTCCCCCAATCTCCCCCGTTACATCCAAACAGATGAAGGTAAACTGCGCCAAATCCTAATTAACCTTTTGGGTAATGCCGTTAAGTTTACCCAAACAGGCGGGGTAACCTTGCGGGTGAGGATGGGGAAATGGGGAGATGGGGAGATGGAGGAGATGACGGGACAAGGGGACAAGGGGACTAGGGGACTAGAGAATATTCTTAACTCCTCACTCCTCACTCCTCACTCCCAATGCCCAATGCCCCAATCCCTAATCTTTGAAATCGAAGACACCGGACGGGGAATAGCACAACAAGAAATGGATAATTTATTTCAGCCTTTTGTGCAGACATCAAGTGGTATCCAAACGAAGGAGGGCACTGGGTTGGGGTTAACCATTAGCCGCCAGTTTGTGCGCTTGTTGGGAGGTGACATTCACATTACCAGCACCCCTGGGCAAGGATCTATTTTTAGCTTTGACATCCAAGTGAATTTAGTTGCAGCCTTAAAAGCTACACCTAAATTAAGTAAAGGACGGGTGATTCAACTAGCACCAAACCAACCAGATTACCGAATTTTGGTGGTGGATGACCGCAAAGAAAACTGCAATTTAATTGTACAATTGCTTGGTAGTGTTGGTTTTAATACCAAAATTGCTAATAATGGACAGGAAGCGATCGCTATTTGGCAAAATTGGCAACCCCACTTAATTTGGATGGATATGCGAATGCCTGTAATGAACGGCTATGACGCAACTAAAGAAATTAGAGCCAGAGAAAGAAGAGATGCAGAGATTAAAAGAGGCGGTGACACAAAGAGCGACAATGTCAGTGCGTCAGTGCGCCAGTGCGTCCCCGTGTCCTCTTTCCGTACTGTAATTATCGCCCTCACTGCCAGCGCTTTTGAAGAACAACAAGCAAGTATCTTAGCCGCAGGTTGCGACGACTTAGTTCGTAAGCCATTCCGAGAACAGGTCATTTTTGAAAAAATCGCTGAATATTTGGATGTCGATTATATTTATGCAGAAGAAAGCCGTGAAAATTTCACAGACAAAAAATTAGATAATGCTCAACCTGCTAGCTTGGATATTGACTCTGCAATTAAGCTGATGCCTGCTGAATGGATAGCACAATTAAATCAAGCAGCCATTGAAGTTGATGCTGAGCGAATTTTGCAACTAATTCAACAAATTGAGCCGACTCATTCTCACTTGGCAGAAAATTTGGCAAATTTAGTCCGTAACTTCTGCTTCGATGAAATTATCGATATTAGCTTGCAGGTAGATAAATAAGGAGAAATTGCAATTAGTTAGCTGTGTTTAGTTACCTTCGATACGTTCAAGGAGGAAATTATCCAATGGATTCACTGAAGATTGACTATAGCCACATTGTGGAAAAAGTGCTGAAAGAGTATGCTGATTTTTTGGGTAGCGACGAAGAAGTTAAACTGGAATTGGTGTTTGATAAAGAAAGCGCTCGCTACCTTTTAGTGGAAGCTGGGTGGCAAGATGGATATCGTATCTACGGAACTTTGTTACACATTGATATTATTGATAATAAACTTTGGATTCAGCACGATGGCACAGAAGAAGGTGTTGCTGTAGATTTAGTTGCTGCGGGAATTCCTAAAGAACAGATTGTTTTAGCTTTTAGAAGCCCTGAACAACGAAAACATACAGAGTTTGCAGTTTCGTAATCAATTGAGTTAATGGATTTACAGCAGTTTTCATCTATTTGAAATATATCTGTATAAAACGTAAAAAGTAAAAAGTAAAAGAAATACTGAATTCATCTTTTTTTTACTTTTTAACTTTTTACTTTTACTTTATGAAGTTTGAACAATTACTGCTTTAAGCGAGGTATATTCGGTACAACAAAGGTAGTTGCAGAATTAGTGGTTCGAGCATTAGCGGCTGAGGAATTAGTTGTTGGAGAACTGAGATTTAAGAAATCAATCAGTTTGAGATTCAGATTACGGATTTTCCAACGCCCATTTCTATTGACGACTTCATCTTCATAAGTGCCATTCGCAACATCAATGCTAGTTTCTGAACGTTTATGAGTGGCATGAAGATAAGCAATCATCGTTGCTTTATTATTATTATTTTCAAATGAGACGTTTATCGAACCCATCAAGTGTTGGGTAGCTAGATAACCATTTTGTTGAAATATCGCATAAACAAAATCTGCCCATGAATCTGTTCCAATACGTGTTTCGGTTGCTCCATCAGGAAAAACTACAGTGAAAACTGCATCTTGAGTAAAACAATTCCGATAAATTTTCTTTCCTTCTAAAATATTTCCCGTACCAATGGTGTCAGTTCCCAGAGCATAACAGCTTGCTAATCTTTGAATGTCCAATTCTGCATTAGGTTGACTTGCATTTGCTATTTCAAACCTACCTCCAATAAATAAGACAAGAGTAACAGCAAGCACCATCAAAGTTA
>Ga0314812_100067_pt1 | contig 17212 bp, 10 predicted proteins | sample STEome_9_FD_202336 | JGI IMG/M metagenome (GOLD analysis project Ga0314812, IMG submission 202336) | Metatranscriptome of soil surface biofilm microbial communities from soil inoculated with nitrogen-fixing consortium DG1, State College... ...
ATTTCCATGTTGGGGGTATATATTCATTTTAAGTCATGCAGTATAATCTCTCTTGTTAGTTAATCTTACTGAAACACCATACAAATCGCTAATTTCCTTACCTCATCAGGTATTCCACAATTTACATAGCTTGAAAAAAGTTGCGATCGCACTATGCCTTTTCAGCAATTGATTGGCATTAATTCCACATATCTATACATGTATGTATTCTCCGTTTAAGAGTCAGACACCATCGCCTGAGTTACACAAAAATATCTCGACAAAAATCCGAAAAGCTGTAATTTCAATTTGGAGGTCAGTATATACCTACCAACTTGGAATTAACTCTGGTGGTCTAAATTGAAATCAGAATTCAGAATTCAGAATTCAGAAATCAGAATTCAGGTGTCAGAAATTTAAATTCAATTTAGTCTGCACAAAATTTCAACTTGATTTTACTGGGGTAAAAACAGGAACAATTAAATTTCTTCCTAAAATATCAAATTTTCAGCAAAACTAGGAGCATAATTATGCTAAGAGAAAACAACAGCTATCGTCACAAATTAAATCAATTTTTAATTTGTTGTTTGAGTAGTAGTTTGTTCATCGCAAGTAATGGGCTACCTATCAGCGCTTTAGGAAAACCTCAAAATTCGCAAAACTTTTTAATTGCTAAATCTCCAGATGAGAGACAGCCAGAAGCAGTAAAGAAAGGAATTGAGCAAATTCCTGTTTCTAATGCGGCAGTATCTCCCAGAAAAAAACAATCTGTTGAATCACCAATACAACAACAAACTCCTCGGATATCCTCTAACACAGGAAGTTCCCAGCGTTCCTATAGTAGTGCAAATAGTAGCTCCGGTTCTAGATCTTCCGGACGTAGAACTAATAATTCTAATTCCAACAATAATCGTGCTAGTAATAGCTCTGGTTCTAGATCTTCTGGAGGGAGAGTTGCTAATCGTTCTAATAATCGCCCAGCTAGAGTTCAGCAGACAAGTAGCAATGTAGCTGTCAACAACCAAAATATTCAGGAGTCACCAGCACCGATTTACAAAGAAATTAATTTTGTAGATGTGGCGTTGGGTATTTTGGATAGAAATGACTTCCAATCTCAAGGTAGATATTTCCATTTCTACGAGTTTGAAGGTAGAGAAAATCAATTAGTCCAAATTAGACTTGTTGGCAGTAACGATAACCGCAGAACAAATAATTTAAGTTTAAAACCGTTATTATTTTTGCACGATCCCGATAATAATATCATCGTCAAAAAAAGTGCTTTAGACAAAAATAGTGGTGGCGATGATGCCTTCATTTTTGCACGATTACCGGTGAATGGCACTTACAAAATTGCAGTTACTAGCCAAAACCCCGGAGAAATAGGTCGCTATAGTTTAGCTTTGAGGAATGATAGAGCTAGCTATACTATAGATGAATCCGGTCAACTAAACGCTAAAAGTTCCACCTTAAAACAAAATGGAGGAGCTTACAATGTTTCCAATTTTCAAGGTAAAAAAAATCAGCTAATCAGCATTCGCGTAGATAGTGTTGACGAAGAATTTTCTCCTTACGTCACCTTACTCAATTCCAAAGGGCAACCCGTAGCCATAGATCAAAACAAAGACAAAGGTGATGTATATACTGCTTTAATTGACAGAGCTAGGTTACCTGAGGATGATACTTACTATATAGTTGTTACTTCCAAGAATCCACAGGAACTTGGTAAATATAGATTGACTATTTTTTAAATTGGGCATTGGGCATTGGGCATGGGGCATTGGGCATTGGGCATGGGGCATGGGGCATTGGGCATGGGGCAGAAGAGGCGGAGGAGAAAAACTCATCTCCCCATCTCCCCAACTCCCCATCTCCCCATCTCCCCATCTCCCTCATCTCCCCAATACCCACTCCCCACTCCCCACTTGCTTTTCACAGGTATACATGGCGGCGTATCGTCCATTGAAGCGCAGCAGTTGTTTGTGCGTGCCTTGTTCTAAAATTCGGCCGTTTTCGATGTAAAAAATTAAATCGGCTTGTTCGATCGCTCTGAGGTTATGGGACACTACAAAGGTGGTGCGTTTGTGAGTTAAGCGATCGAGTGCTTCGTTGACGGCGCGTTCGTTTTCGTTGTCTAAGCCAGTGGTCGGCTCATCTAATATGACGATGGCGGCTTGACGAATGGCAGCACGAGCAATGGAAATTCTCTGCCGTTGTCCTCCGGAAAGTGTCGCCCCTCTTTCTCCCAATACTGTTTCGTAGCCTTCGGGTAGCGCCATGATAAAATCGTGGGCGTTTGCTAAACGCGCAGCTTTTTCTATTGCTTCGTCAGAAGCTCCCAAACAACCGTAGGCGATGTTATCTCTGACGCTGGCAGCAAATAAAATTGTATCTTGTAGGACGACGCTAATTTGTCGGCGAATGGATTGCAATTTGTACTGGCGCAAGTCGCCGCCATCAACTAAAATTTTTCCTTCTATTGGGTCATAAAGGCGTAACAGTAAACTAACTAAGGTGGATTTACCACCGCCGGATGGCCCCACTAAGGCAATGCGTTGACCTGGTTGCACCTCAAAAGTGATGTTGTGCAAGATTCTGTTTGTGGGTTCGTAGGCAAAGCTGACATTTTCAAAGCGGACGCTTCCCCGCAAAGGTGGTGCTTCCGTTGCTCCCCGCACATCGCGGATGTCTGGTACTGTGTCTAAGACATCTAAGATGCGTTCGCCGGAGGCGGTAGCTTTAGCGATTTGTCCGGTATACTTGGCAAGTTGGCGCATGGGCTTAAAAGCAATCCGCAGATAGTTGACAAATACCAGTAAATCCCCTGGTGTGATTGCTTGCTTCAATACTAGTTGTACGCCCCGCCATAACACCAAAGCAGTGGCAATACCCACTAGCAGTTCCACCATCCTCTCTAAACCGGCTGCTAATCTTTGAGCTTTGGCACTTTCTTTTAAACTTTGGCGGTTATGGCGAGAAAAGCTATTCTCTAACATATTTTGCAGAGATAGGGCTTGGACAACTTTAATTGCGCCAATGGATTCTGCTGCTGTTGCTGCCATTGCCCCTTCCCGTTGACGTTGCGATCGCACTACTTGTCTGATGCGTTTTGTCAACCGTATGGTACAAAAAACAAACAAAGGAAAAACGGCGACGGCTATCAGCGCTAGTTCCCAGTGCAGCCAGAACATCACAAATATCATCCCCACCAAAGTCAGGGAATGGGCAATCAAAGGTAATACCGCCATCACCGTCACCTCCCGCAGTCTTTCGATGTCGGAGGTAACGCGGGTAATTAAGTCCCCTGTCTTGGCTTTGTGATGAAATGACAGCGAGAGATTTTGCAGATGACTGTAAAGTTCAGAGCGAATTTCAGTCAACACATGGCTAGCTGCTAGCGCCATTCCCACTACACTAAAGTAAGCAGCAGTAGCCCGCAGTAAAGCGATCGCTACTAACCCCAAAGTCAAAGCTGTTAATAGGCCAAACTGTCCCATTCCTGATAACACAGGAATTCCCAAAGACTGGGGCTGAAAACCAGGCACAAGAATATAGTCAAAAATGAACTTTAGCGGCCAGGGTTCCAGCAAATGTAAGAAAATTTCAGCCATCAATGCCACAAAAGAGGCAATCAGCAGCGTCTTTTGTTTACTCAACTGGGGCGCAAATCGCCGCAAAATCCGGACAATTCCCGGTAAAGCTGCCCTGAGACTTTTAGAATCTTTAGCCGCCATTATAATAATTGGTAATTCGTAATTAATAGCAAATTGGTATGGAAAGTATTGTTAGAAATTTGGAACTTTCTAGTAAAGTTTTTTAATCCAAAATCCCAAATTTCAATGTATTGTTGACGGTTCACAGTCAACAGTCAACAGTCAACCATTAACAACCAACTTGGTTTTGAGTGTAGCGATCGCTAATATAATAATTGAGTTTTTTTTCTAGAGCGATGGCTATTTTTTCTAACCACAAGGGATTGTATCCAAAGGTCAGGCGGTTTAACAACGGCTTCAAAAATCCCTGATGGCGACGGTGTCCCATCCTTTGATAACGCTTTTGAAAATACTTGTCTTTCACTGTCAAATGCCACTTTTGGGCGAAGTGTTCTAAACTGGCAGTTTCCCAAGCATTACTCCAACGCAGCATAAAAAATGCCAGTTCTGACAATTCAAACTTTAGTCCTGGTACATAGGTAACCACCGAAGTCGGTTCGCAGTAAAAAGTCCCTCCAGCCTCAGCCACCGTCAGACAAAAATCGATATGTTCCCGCGTACTCAGCAATTTTTCGTCTAACAATCCGATTTGCTGGAAAATCTCAGCGCGAACTAACATACAATGAAACTCGGCAAACTCGCATTGTTGGCGATAAAGTTGATGGCGGATTTCAACAACTTTGCGATTGACAAAGTAATGTTTTTCATGTAACCGTCGTTTGACTTTACTTTCCTTTTGTTCCACAACAATATGAGCTTCACCACCCGCCAGATGTACTGTTTCTCCTAAAGGTTTACCGATACAAGTCAACGGACACACTACAGTGGCTTTTGTTTCTTGGGCGCATTCCACTAAGGAGTTTAGCCAGCCCGGACTGACAATTACATCGTTGTCGATAAATACTAAATACTCAGTTTCAACTTGTTGTAAACCCAAGTTGCGGGCTTGGTTTGGTGAAAGGTAATGTTCTATGCGGATTAATTGAAATTTTTTTTCTTGGGCTTGTTGTTGCAAGTAGCGGTGGACGTGTTGCGGCGAACCACCATCTACATAAATTAAAGAAAAAGGTAGTTCAGTGTGTTGGTAAATGCTTTCTAGGGATTCGCGGGTGTAACTAAATCGCTCCCGTTGGGAAACAATTATAGTGATTTGTGGTTTGTTCATAGTGGCGAATAGAAAATAGGGAATGTATGGAGACAGGATTTATCTGACAACTGGGATAAAATCTGGAGTTGCTGGATAGTGCTGTCAATTTTTAAGTGGACGAAATTTGATTGCAAGGCGACGCAATTGAGTTGCGATGGACGCAATTGAGTTGCAAGGCGACGCAATTGAGTTGTGAGGCGATGCAATTGAGTTGTTAGGCGATGCAATTGAGTTGTGATGCGATGCAATTGAGTTGCTAGGCGATGCAATTGAGTTGCTAGGCGATGCAATTGAGTTGCTAGGTCTAAATTACCGCTTCAAACGCATTACACAAGGGATATTTTGCCTAACAAAACAGCTTCAGATCTCCCCAAGGCTCGTTGGTAAACATTTATCCAGTTTTGGAATTCCACTGATGGAGTCAGCTGTTGAGTTACTTTTGTTTTGGCTGCTGCACCTAACTTTTGCCGTAGTAGTGGTTGAGTGGCTAGATATCGTATTGCGGCGGTTAACTCTTGTGTATTGCCGGGGTTGACTAGCAAACCGTCTACACCGTGTTCTATAATTTCAGCGATCGCATCTACACGAGTGCCAATTATTGCTCTACTGGCTAACATTGCTTCTAAGAGTGTATTCGGACAACCGTCATGCACTGACGGAATAGCAAAAATATCCAGGTATGGCAGATATGCTAAAGCTTCTTGACGGCTGGTAATTCCAGTGATGCGGAGGCGATGGCCAATTTGACTTTGCTGTATTTGCTGCTGCCAATATTCTCGCTCTTTATCAATAAAATCACCTACCAACAAAAGTGTTAAATCTAACTCTTGACCCAACTCTGCACAAGCATCAAGGAGAAATTCAATTCCCTTTTTGTCTCGGAACCTACCCAATGAACCGACAACAATACCTGATAATTCCTTTACTAAAGATGGCGTAGGGAGTTGTTCAAAGTTGATGGGTGCAATGGAATTCCAAAAAGCTGATGATTTTAACTTGACACTTGGAGCAATAATACTAGCTCTTTTGAGCAAATCGCCACTAACAAATGTTACCCAATCAGAATTTTCTAAAATCCACGCTATTTGAGCGTGATGTTTAGGATGAAAAATATGCTTATGCAAATCATTACCGCGAACGCTATTGATTACCGGAACATCATTTTCTTTTGCTAAAAGGGTGGTTATATAACCTGTTTCATTGAGAAAAAAAGCGTGAAATAAATTAAAATTGTATTTTTGATGTAAATATTTGAGTTGTAAATAAATTTCGCTAAAAAAATCTTGAATTTCTGTAACATTGTTGCGAATTGCTGATTGAATCCGATGTACAAATACTCCATTTTGCAGCATTGTTGTACAACCAGCCCGCCTACGAATTCCCTCAGCAGCTAAGCGTTGTTTTGAGCGAAAAACTACAACATGAACTTCATAACCGCGAGTAATTAGCATCTTAGCAATTCGATGCACTGATTCCCCAACACCGCCAATGTCTGGGGGATATTCAAGCGTGGTAATGCAGATTTTAGTTCTATCCATGATTTTAATTTGGGGTTGTGGTTGGGAGTTGGGAGTTGGGAGTTGGGAGTTGGGAGTTAGGAGTTAGGAGTTAGGAGTTAGGAGTTAAAAGTTTGTAGTAAGGACTTTAGTCCTTTCAAAGGAGAGTAGTCCTTACTACGAACTATTTAGACCAAGCTTTTTATTTTTACATTACTGACCATAGTTTGGTCTTTTCAAATCGTTCTACTAATTCTGAATTCTGACTCCTGACTCCTGACTCCTGACTCCTGAATTCTCCACACTAAGCAATTTGTTGTTTAACTACCAAATTCTTTAAGATACTTGTAGTTTTCTCAACTCCAGAGAAATCAACACTAATTTTAAAGTGTTGCTCCTTGAGATAATTGATAATATTAATAGCCAAATAATCAGGTTGTAAATCACGAGGATTGAGAAGTTTAACAATGCCTAAATCGCTTAATTTTTCGGCTCTGATGGTTTGTTCTCGATCTTCGTTACCTGTAAAGGGAAGAATCATTGCTTTCACACCAGTGGTTAAAATGTTCATTGTGGTGTTATAGCCAGACATATTAATAGAGAGTTCTGCTTTTTTCATGTAACTTAGCAAGTAAGGAGTATAGCGGCGGATGTGAATATTTTTGTAATCTCTTGCCAATGCTTGCAGTTCATGAAATTTTGCATCTGGGATAAATGGGCCTGTGAAAACCTGAATATTATGTGGCAGTCTTTTCTCTAAAAATGGCGCTGTTTTCACTACACAATCAAGTAGTTCATGGCCAAATCTGCCACCTCCAACGCTGGTTAAAATCAGAGGTTTGTCTGATTTGAGAATTGCTTTATCTTCATAAGTAAACACAGGATTGCTCGGTTGTTCCTGCACCACGTATCCAGTGTAATAAACTTGACATTTTAGGTCATCGACTCTAGAAAATGTTTCTTCTAATGGAACAAATTCCGGGTCGCTATGAACCAATAACACATCAAAATATTTATTGATTAAATGACAAACTTTTTCTTCGTTTTTTGCTTGTTTGTGTTGTTTGGTAACTACAATATCTCGCAAGCTAGAAACAATTTTTGTGTGACTTTTGTTTGATTTCGCTAATTCTAGTAAAGGAATCAACTCAAAAGAAAACCGTCTTCTGCCAAAAGGAAATAATTCTACTACTAAAATATCAGGCTGGAATTCATTAAAGATTTTCAGCAGGAGATTTTTTCTGATTTCTTTGACTTCGTTGAGACTAAAAGCGTCATCTACTACTTCCAGTTCTGTAAATTGAGGATCGGTTTTAATTGCAGGGAGGTTAATAACTTCTACACCAGCAGGAATTTCAAATCCTTGAATTATTTCACCGCCATTAATAAAACAAATTTGGAAATCTTTGGTTAAACCGCGTACAATTTCCCTGCTGCGAACCAGATGCCCCATACCTAAAATATGTTGGCAGTAAAACATCAGACGTTTCATGAAATTTTACCTCTACGAATTTTTAGTGAATGAATCAATGACAGGTTAAAAGGCAAAAGAAAGATGAAATAAATACTTTCTACTTCAACTCGTCGCTAAATCAGGAAATTGTTCTGGTTAGTTATAGCAAAATGGAATCAGACTGTTTTTTTTGACCAGTAAGGTGGAGATGTATTGACTAATTTTGGGTAAGGCGTTGAGATTAATTTCGGGAATGGAAATCTGGGAAATATGCAGTTGTTGTAACAGCGATCGCAGTAATATATCTGGAGTTAGATCCTTTGGATGAATAGTTGTGAAAAAACCGAGTTTTGCTAAGTGTTCTGCACGAATGTACTGTTCTTGCGAAGGCTTTATTCTGGGTACTATAACTGCTGGTTTATTCACAGAAAGAATTTCACACGTTGTGTTATATCCACCCATCGCTACTATCACATCTGCGGCGGCGATGTAACTCATTAAATCATTAGTAAATTCGGTTATCTGCACCTCAGGATATGCAGCTGCTTTTTGTTTGAGTTCAGCTTGCTGTTCTAGTGGCATTTCAGGGCCAGATATAATAAAACTTCGCAATTTATAACCCTTAGGCAATAATGCCAAACTTGATAGATAAGTGTCAATTAAATTGTAACCATCTTCACCACCTCCAGGGGTAACTAAAACTAGTTTTTCTTCTTTGGTGAGTTTTAATTCACTCCGAATTAAATTTGGACTTTTGTGTCCTAATTGTTGGCGGATGTAGCCACAAAATTGCACCTTTTGAGCTACCATTGGCGGTAGTTGATATTCTTGCCGGATGTCAAAAATTTCTGGAGTACCAACAACAAGCACGCGGTCATAAAATTTTTCAATTGCTTCGTAGTAACCTTGGTTTTGCCATTCTGGAATGATTACATCTGGGCGATCCAAAATATCCCGTAAGATTAAAATTAAAGGACTTGCCGGCAATTTTGTTTTCAAATATTCAACAGCCGCTTTCAATTCATTGCCAATACCGTAGGGCTTTTTGTCTACGAGAAACATGTCTGGTTGAAAATTAGCGATCGCTGATAAAATTAGCTCTGAACGCAATTTGACTACTTCATCAATTTCTATCCCCAGATACTTGACAGACATTTCACCAGATATCCCCCGATTTAAACAGGGTAATTTGATGTAATCCAGTCTTTTCGGCAGTCGAAAATTATGCAGTACTGGCGAACCAGAAACTACTAAAATTGAAAGTTTATCAATAGAATCTAATAAATGAGTGCAGATGCCTAGCATTCTGCGAATATTACCAATACCGAAGCCATCGTGGGAATATACCATCAATTTCATGGCCAAATATCCCTCAAGTATTCAGTGGAGTTTGTCCTGTGGAATCAGAAAAAATTATGTAGAATTTCTGCATACATAAGTTAAGTGGGTGTCAAGCCAATTTCAATTTGGATTCAGAATCTAAAATCCTGACTTAACTAAGTTCTCAATGTTGAATGAATCTTTTATGAACCTTTTATGAGAAAATTCTCATGATGAAAATTGGGCATTAGACATGAGAAGATTGATTTTTAGGGAACTCCAAAAAATAAATTGTTCTGATTCAGGTTGTTGACTGTTCGCTGTTGACCCTTCGACTTCGCTCAGGGTCAAGGCTGAGCGGAGTCGAAGCCTTGAGTGCTGACTGTCAACGCTCAACAGTCAATACGCTTCGGATAAGCAGTATGAACTTCCCTTGTGGTCTGGGAAAAGGTTAAAGAAGTCGGAAGTCGAAAGTCGTTTGTCTGAAGTACAGTTTTGTAATGGGGATTTATACCCCGCAAACACATACTTGGGGCTTGATAGAAGCCGGGGACTGTGACAAAGAGTTTTAACCTTAATCCAAGCGTATTGAGTTATAAATTATTATCTTCCTGCGCCTTTGTTGTTTGCTGATTTTTCACGAGATTTGCTTGAGTAGAACGTAATTCTTCTAAAGCTAATTCTAGGCTTTGGTTTTTTTCATTTAATTCCTGTGTCCGTTCCTGCACCTTTTTTTCTAGTACTTGGCTGTATACTTCTAGCTGTTCGTTAATATCCTTTTGGGCTTTGATGAGTTGCTGAACTTCTTGGATGAGACGATTAAGGGAAGTAGCTAAGATACCAACTTCATCATTAGTCTTGACCGGTGCTTGTAAATCGAAGTTAGATTCTTCTGTAACTTGCTGGGCAATATGAGTAACTGCTTGAATAGGATGGGCAATGGCACGACTGGTGTAAATTGCCAGTAATGTGGCGATGGCAATTGATAATGATAGACTACCAACTATAATATATAAACGTAATTTTTCCGCAGTTTGTAATTGCTGCTTAGCTTGCTCATAATCTTTGGCTGTCACTTCCACGAGATTTGTAATGTCATCGAGAAAGTTATCCATCAAAAAAACTGAGGAGCCATGCATAAAATTAAACAATTGAGTTTGTGCTGTCTTAATTTTATCTGCTGATAATTTATTGGGATTATTATCTTCAAAAAAAGCTTCTGTGAGCTGTAAGTAAGCATTAAAATTTTTATAATTTTGTAATAGAAGGTAGAATTTTCTTTGTTTATTTACAGCATTATATTTTATGGGCTTTTGAATGCTGTAATTTACTCTTAACTCAGACCAAACTTGTCGGGCTTGGGCAACATACTCCAACAATTGAGCATAATTTTTTTCCCACAGCTGTGGTCTATCCATGTAGAGAATAAGTTGGTGTTGAGTGGTGCGTACATAAAACACACTGGTTTTCAATTGAGACGCCTGATATAATTCTTGAAACGCTGCTACTTCTCGTTTTTGCGCCTTGAGTTGGTAACGCTCTGCAATTACAAAACCCATAGTAGTCCCCAGCACAGCAATACTGACAACTAGTGCATATCCAACACCTATTTTTTGACCAACTTTCAGATGACTGAACCAATACCCAAAGTTATTTAATGGCTGGACGCCAGTGTTTGACCATCCACCAGCCAATTTATCAAAATTCTTGTGCCGCTTCATATCAGGTTCGGTTGAATAGTTATAATTATGACTGACGCGGGGACGGAGAGACACGGAGACAAGGGAGAGTTTTGAATTATAAGTGATTATCCGAACTTGATATCATACTCAATCACGAGTAAGGACGAACAGCCGTTCGCCCGTACAAGTTATTGTATGTGTATCAATATTTTGGTGAATTGGTATTACTTGCGATGGTCTTTATTGGCTGCTTTATCTCCAACAACAATTTGGTATTGCATATTATGTCTTCAAACGATAACCCATCCCTCTAACTGTTTCAATGATGTCGCTGCCTAGTTTCTTACGGAGATAACCAACATAGACATCGACAATATTAGAACCTGGATTATAGTCGTAGCCCCAAACATAATCTAGCAGTTGTTCGCGACTGATAACTTGTCCGGGATGGCGGCAAAACATCTCTGCCATTGTAAATTCACGAGCTGGTAATTCCACCAAGCGATCGCCTACTTTCACTTGTCGAGTCCGCAAATCTAATACCACATTACCTGCACTCAAGGTAAACTCTTGGGTATCTCTCACCGGTCTAGTAGATCGCAAACGCAACTTTACCCGCGCCAACAGTTCTTCAAATCGAAAGGGTTTAGTGACATAATCATCTGCACCCCCTTCTAACCCAGCGACTTTATCATGAATATCACTGCGAGCCGAGAGAATAATTACAGGTAAATCCTCACCCTGTCCCCGCAATTCTTCCAACACCTGAAATCCATCTTTTCCAGGCAAACCCAAATCCAAAATTAATAAATCAAAAGCTCCATTGTGTACAACATCTACCACATACAGTCCGTCGGCAACTGTTGTTGTGGTAAATCCTTGCGATCGCAATCCTTTTTCAATAAACGAAGCAATCCGTGGTTCATCTTCAGCGATGAGAATGTGAGGCATAGGGGTGCAGGGGAGAATAATCAGTCATCAGTCAACAGTCATCAGTCAACACTCACCAACTTCAAACAGAATAATTGATTTCTTGAAATTCCCTCTTTGGAGGATCGAGGGGTAAAACGATGGTAAACATCGAACCTTTTCCTAGTTGACTCCGCAGTAATACTTGTCCATTGTGTGCTTCGGCGATGGCTCGGACAATTGCCAACCCCAACCCTGCGCCCTCAGAACGGCGACGACTGTTAGAAGTTCGAGCAAAACGTTCAAAAATCCGTTTTTGATCCACAAGGGGAATGCCTTCGCCTGTATCCCTTACCCAGAAATGCACTTTTCCCCTAGCGATGGTTGAACCAATGGAAATTGTATCAGTCTTGGTGGTATGCTGAGTTGCATTTTGCGCCAAATTCATTACAGCCTCAGTAATTCTTTGGCGATCGACTATAATCTGACCCCTTGCCACGGCGTCTATTTGCCAATCTCGTTCTCCTAGTGCTTGAGCTTTGACAAATAACTCTTGGGTTAACTGTGCGACATTCACCGTCGCTAACTGCAAAAAGTCTAGGCGTTCTGCTTTTGCCAACAAAATCAAATCATCTACTAAACGGCTCATCCTGTCTAATTCCCCCATCACCAAGGCCAAGGTTTCTTTTTGTTCTTGGGGGTCATCTCCCATCAATTCCAGATGTCCGCGAATAATGGTAATGGGTGTCCGAATTTCATGCCCAGCATCGTTGACAAATTCCCGTTGTGTGGCAAAAGCTGACTCTAGCCTGTCCATCATTTCATTGAAGGTTGTTGCTAGTTCTGCTAATTCTCCTTTGCCTTGTACTGGCAATCTTTGGGTTAAATCTGATTCACTAATTGCATGGGCTGTATTAGTAATTATACGCAAGGGAGCTAACACCCGTCCCGCCGCAAACCAAGCTAGAATCAACGACACCACAAACACAAAGCTGGAAACTTCAATAATTACGGAAACTGCTTCTAAAGTCTCTGCTCGCTGCCCGGTTGTATTGTGGGCTACCACAAACACTCCCTCAGTTTTGCCATTAATTTTAATTGGTTCCACCATGTAAAGAATTTTACTAACATCTGGGTCAGAAAATTCTTTTTCTCCCTGCTCTGGTTGGGTTTGTTTTGCCCACCGTTGCATCAGTGGTGATTCCTTGGCAAGGGGTTTAGGACGCGCTCTAGGACTAGATTTGTAAAATTTACCATTAACAAAGGTGATGAAATAAGAGTCATCCTCTGGTAGTCGATACAACAGATAAGCTCTGAAAAGCCTGATTAAATCTTCTTGGGAAGCCGGAGGAGCGATTTGTTTTTTTCCGGCCAGTAACCATTTCAACTGCTCTGGTTCAATTACGATATCTTCTGAACCATCTTCAGTCAGTGGATCTTCTGGAGCAAAGGTTTCACCCTTAATCAACGCATTAAAAGCCGCCATATCTTCCAGCATATCTTGACGAACGCGTTCATCAATGCGTTGGTAGAGATGATAGCGAAAAGCTGGAATGGCAATTAAAAATGCGATCGCTAAAATCAGCAAATACCAAAATAAAATTCGGGTACGCGCTTCTTTAAATACTTGCTGCCAACCAAACAACAGCTTTGGTATTTTACCCCTAGAACTGCGATCGCCACGATAGCCGGTGATAATGCTCATTTTCACCCCTGCTCACTCTTTGAGACAGTGTATCGTAATTAGGGAGATGAGGGAGATGGGGAGATAAGGGAGATGGGGAGATGGGGAGAATAATTTCTCAGTCATCAGTCAACAGTCATCAGTCAACAGTCATCAGTCATCAGTCATCAGTCAAACAACCGCCAAATCTTAATAGTATTGTCATCGCTACTGCTGACAAGGGTTTTGCTATCAGGAGTGAAGGCAACAGATGTTACGGTGTTGGTGTGGGCTGGCAATGTGAGAATTTCTTCTCCTGTGGCAATATTCCAAAGTTTAATGGTGCGATCGCGGCTACCACTAGCAAGAATTTGACCATCGGTACTAAAAGCTAGGCTGGTGACTGTGTTCTCATGTCCTACGAAGGTGCGAATTTGTCTGCCGGTGGTGATGTTCCAAAGTCTGATGGTGCGATCGCGGCTACCACTGGCTAAAGTTTTACCATCTGGGCTAATGGCTACGTTTGTGATTGTTTGAGAATTTCCCGCTAGTGTGCGGATGGAATATCCTTTTGCTAAATTCCAGATTTTGATGGTTTTGTCGAAGCTGCCACTGGCAAGAATTACACCATCGGGACTGATGGCTACTGACCGTACCCAAAATGTATGCCCTGTGAGTGTTTTAATTTGCTCTCCGGTTGCTAAATCCCAAATTTTGATGGTGTTGTCATCACTACCACTAATTAAAGTCTGGCTATCAGGGCTGATGGCTAGGGTATGAACTGAGTCAGAATGTCCTGTGAGGGTGCGAATTTGCCTTCCTGTTGCCAAATTCCAAATTTTGATGCTGCTGTCATCATTACCGGTTACTAGAGTTTTGCCATTTGGGCTAATAATCACGACATTCACTTGCCCAGAATAGGTATTGAATGAAGAGATTTGTTTTCCTGTTGCTAGATTCCAAAGTTTAATTTTGCCGTCGTCGCCACTGCTGGCAATGGTTTTGCCATCGGGGCTAATGGTGATGGATAAAACTGAGTTTTCGTGTCCTTGGAGGCTATTAACTAAGGAAACTCTGCCGAAGGTAATTTTTGGGGCTGGAGATACAAGCGGGTTATTTGTCCTGGGACTATTCTGAATTAGCCTGGAAGACAAACTAGTTTGAATCTGGCGAAAATGTTTATACCAAGATTCGCTAAATCCAAACAACATCACAAAAGCACTTACCAAAATTACGGTTCTCAATAAGCCGTAAATTTTTGGTAATTTTGATGCTTTAGTTAATGGGATTGTAGCTGTTGAATTTCGTGCTGGTGGTAATGCTAGCGGTTGTTTTTGCATCAAGTCTTTTAGGACTTCATCAACTGATTGATAACGTTGTTGAATGTCTTTTTTCAAAAGCTTGTCAATTACCGAATCCAATTCAGCATTTAATGGAGTGCGTAAATATTGCCGCCAATTACTCACCCAGGCATAGCCGCATTCCATCCACAATTGAAAAGGGGAAGTTCCAGTCAGCAGGTGAAAGCAAGTAGCGCCTAAACCGAACAAGTCGCTGGCGGCGAAAGCTTTACCATCTCTAATTTGTTCTAGGGGAGAATAACCGTGAGAACCAATGGATGTGCCAGATTTATTTTGAACTTTGGCGGTAAATTGCTTGGAAGAACCAAAATCAATCAAGCTTAATCGTCCATCGTTTTTATGCCGGATAATATTTTCTGGCTTGATGTCTCGATGAATCACATTGCGATCGTGAATAAACTTAAGTACAGGCAATAAATCCAGCAAAATACTTTGAATTTCCCTAGAATTATATGGCTTTTTGCGTTGTTGCAACTCCTTTAATAAATTGTCCCCATTGACAAACTGCTGCACTAAATACAAACAGCCGTCTTGCTCAAAGTAAGCCAACAAAGTGGGAATTTGCGGATGTTCTCCAAGTTCTTGTAGTCGCTGCGCTTCTTGGGCAAACAACTCCATCGCTTTTTTTTGCGACCAAGTTCCTTGGAATTTTGGAGCTAATTGCTTGACTACACAACGTTCATTGAGTTTATCTATGTCTTCTGATAGATAAGTTCTGCCAAATCCCCCTTCATCTGAAAGGACTCGGATAACACGGAAGCGATTTCTCAAAAGCGACACCAGGGGGGTGCCACAACTTTGGCAAAATTTCTTTCCATTGGGATTTAGGGGGTTTGGGCAATCGGGATTTAAGCAGCAGATCATGATCTGACAGGCGCGACTGCATGACAACTTAAGCTAAGCTTGCCCCGTATTTACCCTTAAAATAATTGACTCTCGCTTACTTGTGGTAGAAAAACCCTGTTCTGGGGATTGGGGAATTACTTATATTGTTGGCCTTTGTAAATAGCATGTTTAGTCATTAGTCATTAGTCATTGGTCATTAGTCATTAATCAATGCCCCGTGCCCAATGTCCCATGCCCAATGCAAATTTATGCTATTTTCAGGGCTGTAGTTTAGTCAGTCTTCCTAATTTCGGGAAAACTACGAGAGCCATTAGGATTAATTATTCTTCCGATTATATAGTAATCTGAAAAAAAATTTTGGAAACTCTTAGCTTTAGTACTTTTTCTTGTATATTTGCCATCAATAAATTACTAAGTATTAAAGACTAAGACCGATTAATTAATCATTACTGACTCTAGAATTTAGTCAAAATGCTTACTAAATTTTTTTTGTATGTTTTCTATTTTCCTGGGTCAAATCAAGTGTATGGGATTGTTCATTTTAGCCTTGCTCTCCATTTGCGAATGGCGTTAGCAGTTCTCACTACAGGCGGCATGTATACCTCAGAATTTTCAGACTCTGTAATCTGGGGATGCTTAATTTGACAATTGGTAGTTTCCCAATCTATAATTTTTTGATGTATAAGATTTTTCTTTTTCAATGTTTGGTTAGTTAGGCAATTTGCCAAGTTGGGGAAAAAGTTTTCCTTACCTAAAGCTTTGACCACTTCATCAGTAGTTTTAAAGCGATCGTGTAAAGAAAATTTCACCATTTTGCTTAAAACTTTGGCAAAATCATCGCTGATATTCACCTCTTTTTGCCAGGAAATTTCATCAGTAGTAGGATCTTGGTCGAATTCTAAGGGACTTTTACCAGTCAACATATAAATACAAGTAACACCTAGTGCATAAATATCACTGGCATAAACTGGACGTAAAGAAAGCTGTTCTGGTGGTGCAAATCCCATCGTCCCAACAAAATTAGTCTTTGCAGATAAATTAATTGAGTTTTCACAACTATCAATTAATTGTTCTTTTACTGCACCAAAATCTATGAGTACCACTCGTTTGTCATTTTCACGGCGCAATAAATTTTGCGGTTTGATATCTCGATGAATTACACCATGTTGGTGAAGATACTGTAATATCGGCAAAAATTCTTGTAAAAACTGTTTAACTGAAGCTTCGCTTTGAGGCCCGTGTCGGCGCACTTCCCGTGCCAAAGTCAAGCCGGGTATGTATTCTTGAACTAAATAAAATTCTCTATTGATTTGAAAATAGTCCAATAACATAGGAACTTGAGAATGGCTACCGAGTAAAGCCAAGGTTTGTGCTTCTTTTTCAAAGCGCGTACATGCCTTTTGCCAGCTTTGACCACTAGTGACTTTTGGTGATAGCTGTTTAATTACGCATAGAGGATTCCCTGGTAATAGGGCATTTTTCGCTAAAAATGTGATGCCAAAACCACCTCTACCCAGAACTTGGAGTATTTTATAGCGATCGCGAAGTAACTGCTTACCACCAGAAACGCGGCTTAACTCAATCTGCTGTGAAATGCTATCGTAGGAACCCGTATTTTTTTGAGAAAAGCGATTCATTATCGGATC
>Ga0314812_100069_pt1 | contig 16766 bp, 11 predicted proteins | sample STEome_9_FD_202336 | JGI IMG/M metagenome (GOLD analysis project Ga0314812, IMG submission 202336) | Metatranscriptome of soil surface biofilm microbial communities from soil inoculated with nitrogen-fixing consortium DG1, State College... ...
GGGGAGATGGGGAGACTTGTACTGAGCGGAGCCGAAGTATGGGGTGATAAGGGGGCAGGTTTTAACCAAATCTTAAGAGTCTTGAATGGGAAATAAATGCTTAAAAAGCTCATTTTTATGTTCTGAGACTTTCAGACTTACTCCACGATCTTGTAATCTAAAACAAGAAAGCTAACAATCATTGGCTCAAGAGGGCATTGGGCATTAAAAAGAGGACACGAGAACAAAGAAAATTAGGAACACAGGGAAAGACTTGTTACAAACTGTCTCCCCATCTCCCCACCCCCCCACTCCCTACTCCTAAGTCATTTGCCGCTGAGCTTCGTACAACATTAAGGCAGCTGCGATCGCTACGTTCAAAGACTCTACCCCAGGACTCAGGGGAATTCTCACTTGCTTGTCTGCCATCGCAGCTAAGTCTGCTGACAAACCAGCACCTTCGTTTCCCAGTAATATTAAACTCGGTTTTCGCCAGTCCACTTGCCAATAAGTTAAGCTTGCATTCGGCAATGTTGCTATTACCTGCATTCCTGCTTGCTGGCTTTGTTGTACTATCGCTTTTAAATCTTCGGTGACTCCGGTTGCTAGGCGGAACCATTGCCCTGCTGAAGCACGTAGCACTTTGGGGTTATCTAAATCGACGCTATCTCCAGTGAGCCACAACCCGGACGCTCCAGCGGCCGCCGCAGTACGAATCATCGTACCCAGGTTACCAGGATCTTGTACTGTTTCTAAAGCTAGGACTAAACCAGTAAATGGTACTTGAGTTTGACCATTGCTGCGTTTTGCTGTTGCTACCACACCATCGGGTTGCACTGTGGTGGCGATGGCATCTAAAATCTCTTTACTGACAATTTCGGCGCGGCTGCATCGCCTACAAGCTTCCTCCCACAATGACGGGTGGTTTGCTTGCCAATCTGGGGTACAACACACCGTTTCTAGGGGGTAATTCACCGCACAAGCTTCCTCTAACAGGTGCGTCCCTTCCAGCAAAAATAACTCCTGCTTGTGGCGCTCCTTGGTAGAGTGTAACTTGCGGATTTGCTTGACTAAAGGATTTTGTAAGCTGGTCAACATGATTTTAGATTTTAGATTTTAGATTTTAGATTAATCCAAAATCCAAAATCCAAAATTGATTATGCGGAACCCGGGACTTGAACCCGGAAGCCTTGCGGCACTAGAACCTGAATCTAGCGCGTCTGCCAATTCCGCCAGTTCCGCTGGCAATTATCTTTATCCACAATTTCTAATTGTTACGTATTTTTTTACCTTTGTCAAGTGCAAAAAAGCGAAAGTTAAAAGGCAAAAGAAAGAATAATAGAGTATTTCTTTTTACTTTTATCTTTTGATAGCAGTTGCCGTTAAAACTCGGATACCAACTTCCCTGTTTGCTCTTCTCTGCTATATTTTTTAAGGAACTAACCCTGCACGTAAAGCACGCACAGCAGCTTGTGTACGGTCAGCAACACAGAGTTTATTGAGAATACCACGTACGTGAGTTTTGACAGTGCCCACTGTGAGATACAGTCTTTTGGCGATTTCTGCATTGTCACATCCTGCGACAATCAACTCTAAAACATCCATTTCCCGTTGAGTTAAAGGATAACTGACGATAGTTTTTTCGATATCTGGGTCAATACCTTCAATCAACACTCTTTTGGTTGCCGATCCTCTGCTAGCATCGGGGAAATCTTGACGTATTTGCTGGAGTACAAGGTCTGCGATCGCCGGATCGATCCATGAGCTACCTGCATGGGTTGTTCGCACAGCCTCTATTAGTCTTTCACTTTCGATATCCTTCATACAATAGGAATCAGCCCCTGCTGCAAATGCAGCTAACACTGCCTGCTCGCTATTCTGCATTGTTAAAATCAGCAGTTTTGTTGTATAATCTTCTGTCTCTGCTTGATATTGCCTAATTGTCCGCGTTAGCTCGATACCATCCATATCCGGCAAACCAATGTCAATAGTAGCAATATCAGGTTTGAGACTTTTCACAAGCTCGATTCCATCTGCGGCATTGGCGGCTTCACCAACAATGTTAACTTCTGGCTGAGTTTGTAAGGCAGCCCGCAAACCGATTCTCGTAAGGTTATGATCTTCAATGACGAGGATCTTGATTTCATCCATAGTTGCTTAACTTTACTGTTATCTATCTAGAGTACACATTAAAATAATCCTGTTCTCCAATTCAGGATTTTATACAAAAAGCAATATGTTTGCTATTGTTTCCAGGAGCGCATCTACCATTAGACATTAAATAACCTTATCTTGTAGGTTTTTCTAGAGGCAAGAGTTTCATCTAAACAATACAATTCAATCAAAAAACTATTTTTGTCCATTCTTGCCAAGATGTATGTTTTATGCGCTACAACTGATTTTCCAAATCTGATAGCAACTACGAATCGCTTAATGTTCCATCGTCGATCCTTGCTGTAGCACTAATGATGCACATAAAATGAATCACTAAGCTACTTCAATGTTACACCAATTTTAAAAAAGAGTGCCACAGATACACCGTCCGAAACCCTTGTTCTATAGGCTTTTTTCATGGATGAATTTTGGAGCTTTAGCTTACCTTAGGGTATGCGTAAATTGGGAATTTGTATTACATTCTACTTACAGATTTCATTAGGCGAACAATATGCTGAACAACAAGTAACATTTATTACTTTTAATACTGAAATAAGCAAGAAAATAGTATAATTATTCAAAAAAGATGTCGAAAATTCAGGAAAGTTTAAAGGAAAATGTGAAATTTTAATTATGTCAACACTATTGGAGTAAGCTATTACTAGATTTGCGAGGAATAGCCAAGCACTTCTTATTATATTTAGCCATGTCCTTAACTAAAACTGTTAAAAAAGATAAAATTCTCGTTGTCGATGACATATTTGACAATTTACTGATATTAGAAGCAGTCCTACAAGATAACGACTATGAACTGAGCTTGGTGGAAGATAGTAAAGTTGCTCTAGATATGGTTGAGCAATCACCACCAGATTTAATTCTGTTAGATGTGATGATGCCAGGGATAGATGGTTATGAATTTACTCGACGCATCCGCAAAAATCAAGCGTTGCCGTTTATCCCGATTTTGTTGATTACCGCTCACTATGAATCCAGCGTTGTGCAAGGACTGGATGCTGGTGCAGATGACTTTATTCGGAAACCATTCGATCCTGATGAACTACATGCACGAGTGCGATCGCTGCTCCGCCTCAAGCATAGCATTGACGAACGAGATCAAATGGCGAATTTGCGGGCAGATTTTGTCTCGCGTTTTACCCACGATTTACGCATACCCCTAGTAGCCTCCAATCGGATTTTAAAATTACTACTGGAAGGGAGGTTTTGCGACGTTTCGCCACAATTACAAGAAATAATTAATACCATGATTGGCAGTAATCAAGACCTGCTAGAAATGGTAAATACTTTGTTAGAAGTTTATCGTCATGAAGCGGGCTGCAAAACATTAAAAATTGCACCTTGTAATCTTCAGGAATTAGTTAATGAAGTCGCCCAAGAATTAACTCCTTTAGCTGAAGAAAAAGGGTTAGCCGTCAACATTGATAAAAGCGAAACTACAAGTACGGTAATGGGCGATCGCGTAGAACTGCGACGAGTTTTAACAAACATCATCGGCAATGCCATCAAATTTACAGACAAAGGTTCTGTAAATATTCGCTGCGATGTTAATTTGCCAGAGGTAATTATTAGTATCCAGGATACAGGGCCGGGAATTTCCAAACAAGACCAAGCAATTTTATTCGAGCGATTTCGCCAAGGTAAACACCAACGTTCTGGTAGTGGTTTAGGACTATATCTATCTCGTTGCATCATTGAAGCACATCAAGGCACAATCGATGTCACATCTGAACCAGGGCAAGGTAGTACATTTACAATCCGTGTCCCTTTGGCTGGTGAAAACTGAAAAGTTTGTTGACTGTTGACTGTGAACCGTCAACAGTTGACCCTGAGCGGAGTCGAAGGGTCAACGGTCAACACTTTAACCTTTTTTCTGAGACGCTGCTAAAAGTTCCAGAATCACCCCATTTGTCCAGCCGAAACCCACTTCGTTAGAACTATATCCAAAACAGATTTCACTGGAAACGTTGGCGGAACAGCGTTGGACATCATATTTTTCCACTAAAGTGTTGTGACGCCCGAATTCCTTGACCACCATAGCGAGGAATTTGTTGGCAATGCGATCGCCTTCTGTATGATATCCATAGCGGTGAAGTCCTTGGACAGCAATTAAGGTCAATGGTGCCCAGCCAAAGGGGGCGTCCCACTGGTTGCCGGTAACACGAGTACTGGTAAAAATACCACCTGGGGCTTCAAACAAAGAAAGATTTTCTACCAAGCGCTGGGCTTGGGATGGAGAAGCAATTCCCAGCCAAAGGGGATAAAATGTCGTGGCAAATTCATAACGGCGGCGTTCGCCACTCTGGAGGTGATAGTCGAGATAAAGCCCGTGTTCTTCATCCCAAAGAAACTGGTCGATGCGTTGGCGGCGAATTTCTGCACGTTCGCGCCATTGTTGCACTAGATCTTCGTTGCCGAAAATCTCATTTATTTGTACTAAGTCTTGTTCCATCTGATACAGCAAACTGTTCAGACACACAGGAGCGTAATGGAGGATGTCAGCGCTGAAGGGGCCAAATCGGTTAGTGATATCAAAACCGGACTCGCGCATGGTACGATCGCCTTTATAAAATAGGCTGGTTAATTCGTCCTTTTCGCGATCGTAGTAAAGATTAACATCATAATCTTCAATTTCAAAGGTTTGATAGTACTCCTTAACGCGGTCGTAATGGCTTCTTCCCTGTTCATCTCGTTCGGAAAACAAAACTTCTGGTGCAGGGCCTTCGCCAAAAGCATAAAATCTCGATAAGCCGGTTCCAGGATTTAAGTGCGGCGGCACTACCCAGTAATAATAAAACTGTTCTAGTAGCGGTACCGTTGACCTGAGCCATTGTTCATCCTGGGTGTGCTGGAATAGCGCCATCACCATCATACTCAGGACGGGGGGCTGCGATCGCGACAGCATGTAAGTCCGGTTGGAATTGAGGATAGTACCGTAATGCTGCACCTGGTAAAGTAATTGGTCTACCTGGCTTTGGGCTAGTTCCAATTCGCCATCATGTAGAAGTCCCAATAATATAAAGTAGCTGTCCCAACCATACATTTCGTTAAACCGACCACCGGGGACGACATAAGGCCCTGGCAGGTATAGTAATCCATGTTCTTGAATTGCTTCTGGCTCAGGCGGCAAAGTACGAATTTGAATTCTTTGCATATCCTGACGAGATAGCGATCGCTCTAACACAGTTTGCACGTTAGGACAATCTTCCAAAGGTGAAATGTAGATAATCCAGGGAGTCTCTGAACTGTGGTCTAGTTTACTATCTTTGGCAGATTGTACGAGATGTTCGTGCGATCGGGTTAAGGTTTTCCAGGTTTTTTTGATATGGGATTGTACTGCGTCTATCTGCGCGGTGGTGAGTGATGGAGTAGTCATAATGTGGAGTGGAAATTACTTTTAAACGCATAGGAACGCTAAGGAAATCGCAGAGGAACGCAGAGTTTTTCCAGCGTTTTCTCTGCGCCTTTGCGTGACGCCAGTTGCTACCCTTCGGGTTCCGCGTTAGCGGTACAAGTCGGCACAGCCGCCCAACGCACTGGCTCTTCTGCGTGAGATTTTATTTTTTCACTCAGCACTACTAACCAACAATGCAACCGGAAAATGCGCGAGGGCAGATCCGATAGATAATGTTTCTTTGGCTTGTAATGGTTGGTGAGTTAAGACGTTTTTCCAAGACGACGAAGTTCCTGAGGGTAATTGTAGGCGCGTATCTTTCCAGACTGACTCACTCAAGGGATTTTCTCCAGGTTGAATGAGGCGAGTGAAAAAGCGGGGTGCGATGGCGATCGCTGTTTGATTCTTTAATTGTCGCGCAAAGGCAATAATATGATTAGCGTGAGTTCCATGAATTTCTAACGGCAGATAATCTCCGTCTTGGAAAAGTGAGAGATAATCTTTTCTGGCTTTGAGTAATTGTGCCGTTAAAAACAGTTTGATTCTGCCGTCGGTTTTGTGTTTAAGCAATTCTTTAATCAATCCTAAGATATCTGTTTGGATTTGCTCTTTCATGGCGGTTAAATAACTGCGTCGTTGTTCAAAATCCACGGGACGGCGGTTATCTGGATCGACTAAACTTAATTCCCAAAGTTCCGTTCCTTGATAAAAATCAGGTACGCCTGGAGCCAAAGTCTTAAGTAGAGTTTGGGAAAGGGAATTAAACATTCCGTAGTCGGCAATTCGCTGTTGAAAAGGATGAAAGGCTTCGAGAAATTGCCCAGAAGTTGCAGGATTCAAGATTTTTTCTACAAAGGAAGTGCAAGCTTCTTCGTATTGGCTATCAGGGCGCAACCATGCAGTATGTACTTTTGCTTCTCGAATTGATTTGATGATGTATTCCTTCACCCTTTCTACGAAAGATTCCTGTTCTTCTGCGGTCAAGGGATATGCACCGATTAAGGTTTGATAGAGAAAATACTCATCATTGCGATCGGGCATGGCAAATCCGTGGCGAATCTGGCGATGTCCTTGATTATAATGACTCCAGATGTTGACTTGTTCTTCCCATTCTTCTGGCAATTCTGACAATACATTTAACCTTGCTCGCACGTCTTCACCGCGTTTAGTATCGTGGGTGGCTGTGGCGTTCATGGTGTGAGGCCATGTTGCTTGGTGCTTTTGGTTAAAGCTGTGGAAGTCAGCTACAGAAATGCCAAAATGGCTGGGATTTCCGCCCACTTCATTGAGGGATATCAAGCGATTGTAAACATATAATGTTGTGTCTTCCACACCTTTGGCCATGAGGGGGCCGCTGTATTGCTGCATTCTGAGAACAAAATATATCCACTGTTCCCGTTCTGTTTGGGAAAGAGAATTATCGAATTCTAGGAGCATCAATTTTTCAATAAAATTTAACTCATGCTGCAATAAAGGTGCTTGTTCTTTAGCTTGATTAATTACCTCTTGAATGGTGAGTTTATCCCCTTCTCCAATTCCATCGGGAGTAATATAAGTACGGTAAATTGGGAACAGTGTTAAAACTTCGGCGATCGCTCTTTTGAGTCCATTGATAGTAAAATCATTTCCATAGCGATATTTGCTGGAAATATTTTTTAGTAGAATGGCTAAATTATCTATGTCACCTGCTAAATTTTTCTCGATAATTAGCTGTTTTTTATCCTTGATTAAAGAAGCATAATTGAGTTTATTGCTAATAAAAGCATGATAGATTTTATCAAACAAAAACTCGGTTTCGTTATTACAAAATACACCATTGACATAATTTAGAAAGTCGTAACCAGATGTACCTTGAATTTGCCAATTTTCTGGCAAATCTTCAGTTAGTTCCAAAATTTTTTCCACAGTGATGTAAACATCTGGCGTTTTTTCTTGCAGCCTTTCTAAATACTGAGTCGGGTTATACAGTCCATCTATGTGGTCAATGCGTAAACCTGTAAATTTACCTTCTTCAACTAGCTTTTGAATCAAACTATGAGTGTTATTAAAAACTCGCAGTTCTTCAATTTTGACAGAAATCAATTCATTGACCGTAAAGAATCGCCGATAATTCATTTCTTCCGCCCCGACTTTCCAGAAGGCGAGACGATAAAACTGGTCTTTGAGTAAATCGTCTAGGAGATTAAAGCTTTCAGAATTCCCCGGTTCTCCATTAAAAGTTTTGAGATTTTCTACAATAAACTCGCGGATTGCATCGTTTGTATTGTAAAGTTCCCAAACTAATCCTTTGATAAATGCAATTTGGTCTTGTCGCTGTTTACCCGCAACCTCTGAAGGCACATTTCTCAGAATGTACAGAATCCCCAATAACTTAATAAAATCAGGATGATTGCGGCCTAGCGTGCGCGTAAGTTTGCCCAGATTATAGGTGAGAAATTTGGTGTAAGACTCTAAGCGCAGGGGTAGTTTTAAACTGTAATAGTTGACAGTTAAACCATTTTGTTCGTATTGCAGTTGAATGTGTCCATTTTCCAAAGATACGCCATAGAAATCTCCCAATAGAGGAGCGAGAATTCGTTGTTGGCGATCGCCAAATGGTACATTCCAAGAAAGGTCGAAATAATCAGTATAACTGGAATCTGGCCCGTGTTCCAAGATATCCATTAAATACTCATTTTCGCTGCTATAGGCCATGTGGTTGGGCACAATATCTTGTAACCAACCCATTCCCAAAGATTGTATTTCACTAATTAATGCATCAAAAGATTCATTAGTTCCCAGTTCTGGGTTGAGTTGAGTCGGATCTACTATATCGTAGCCGTGGGTACTACCAGACCGCGCCTTGAAAATCGGCGAAGCGTACAAATCAGAAATGCCTAAATCAGAAAGATAAGCGGCGATGGCTTTTGCATTGTCAAAGCCAAACTGGGGTGTAAACTGAATTCGATAAGTTGCTCTTGGAATTCGCATACTTGTATTTCGTGGAAGTTTTGAGTGATGAGTGATGAGTTAGGAGTTAAGAGTTAGGAGTTAGGAGTGATGAGTTGGGAGTTAGAAGTTGGAAGTGATGAGTTGAGAGTGATGAGTTGGGAGTTTGAGCTTTTCAAACTCAACAGTGAACCTCTGAGCTTAAACGTTGAACCTTTAAAACTAACTCCTAACTCGTAACTCCTAACTCTTAACTCCTAACCCCTAACTCCTAACTCCCCATTCCCTACTCCCTTTCATACAGTACTAAGCTAATGGGTTGTAGTTTAATTTCTTCTCCCGCAGATAGATATTCAGGGGCTTGGGAACCAGGCCCAGACCATGAGGTGTCTCCTGAATCTAATAGTTTGTGAGCTTTGTTTTGAATTGGCAAAGTTATTGTCACTGGAGACGAGTTAAAATTCAATACAAATATTAATTCACTCGTTTCACACCAACGACGAACGATAACTAATTGCTTGTCTTCATCGCTAGTGGCTTGGATAGAATTGCGGTCTTGGTTAAGAAGTACTGGATGGGTTTTGCGTAAATTAATTAATTGACGATACCAATTCCATAAAACTTTGTGATTGTCTTCGTGGCGTAATTCCCAGTTGAGTTTGCTCTGTAAAAATGTTTTTGCGGATTCTGGGTCTGGGGGGTCGTCTTCATAATGAAATGGTTCAAATTCTTCTTTGCGTCCTGCTCGAACTGCTTGAATTAAATCTGGGTCTGAGTGACTAACAAAGTAAATAAATGGTGCGGTTTCACCGTATTCTTCCCCCATGAATAATAAAGGCAAATAAGGTGATAGCAACACAGCACCGGCGGCTAATTTTAATCCTTCAAAAGAGACGCGCGCACTGAGGCGTTCTCCTTTCATTTGGTTGCCGATTTGGTCGTGATTTTGGATGCAGACTAAAAACTGTGATAAAGGGCGATCGCTGCAAGATAAACCATGATATCGTTTGCGATCCACCGAGTATTTCCAATCATAAACAAAAGTATCTTGATAAGCTTTTGCTAAATCAGCAAATGTGCCAAAATCTTGATAATATCCTTGGCGATCGCCTGTTAAAAGTGTATGTAAGGCATGGTGAAAATCATCACTCCATTGGGCATCAATTCCATATCCGCCCAATTCCACCGGACGAATGATTCGCGGATTATTTAAATCGCTTTCGGCAATTAAATGACGTTTCCATCTTTGCCCTTGTTGGGAAAAATGATGAACTGCTTCTGCTAATTCCCACAAAAAATGCTTTGCTCCCAAATCATAAATTGCTTGAATTGCATCTAACCGCAGTGCATCAATATGAAATTCACCCAACCAATAAATCGCATTTTCAATAAAATAATTTCGCACGCCCATACTCAGGGCATCATCGAAATTCATCGCATTGCCCCACGGCGTTTTATAGGTTTTGGTAAAGTACGGCCCAAATTGACCAATATAATTACCTTCTGGCCCAAAGTGGTTATACACCACATCCAGCACAACAGCAATACCATTTTCGTGGCAAGCATCCACCAATTTTTTTAAATCAGCTGGAGTTCCGTAGGAATTTTGTACAGCATAAGGATAAACGCCATCATACCCCCAGTTACGGTATGCCAAAGCAGGCTCAATATGGGTATCTCCGGGAAACTGAGAAATCGGCATGATTTCAATGGCATTAATTCCCAGTTCTCGTAATTCCGGGAGACGGGGAATAATAGCAGCAAAAGTACCTTCAGGGGTGAATGTCCCCACATGAAGTTCGTAGAAAATCATCGACTCCACAGGAATTCCAGCCCATCCTTCATCAGTCCACTGAAACTGAGGATCTATAATTTGAGATGGCCCGTGTACACCTTCAGGTTGATACTGCGATGCTGGGTCAGGGAAAGCATTTTCTCCATTCAGCACATACTTATAAAGCGTACCTGGATACACATCATTCACCTTCGTCTGCCAGTATCCCTCTGCTTGAGGTTTAAGCGCAATTACCTGCGGTTCTGGCGTCAAAATTTGCACAGCAACGCTATCTAACGTCGGAGACCAAACTGTAAATTCACACTCTCCGTTACCCAAATAATGAGCACCAATTCTCACGCAGATTTCCCCCTTCAATCAGGTTGTGTACCGGATTTTGGCGTCCAGTAATTTCATGTTGTCACACACTCTTGACCAACACGCCAAACAAATAGAATCATGGTGGTTCCACTGGACTTTTTACTAGTATCAAAGGACTGAATTTAGAACTACAAAACTCTGTCTAATGATAAATTAAGTTATTGAACATTTTTTGGTGTTGGCTGATGACAGTTGACTGATGACAGTTGACTGATGACTGGAAAATCAGAATTTATTCTGCTTGTCCCCCCATCTCCCCATACTTCTCTGCGAGAGGCTGCGCCAACGGCTCCGCTCAGTACAAGTCTCCCCATCTCCCGACCTCCCCATCTCCCCAACCTCCTACGCCTGACAGCTGCCATCAACACAGTATGCTGATTGGTAAGTACTAGAACGCTTGCCAAAGATAGTGTAACGATTATCGCGGATTTGTTCGTAAAAGCGATCGCCTGCCCATTTCATCCCCGGTAACGCCCGATAAGCATCTACAAATACACTTCCTAATGGCAATAACCGCCCAATTTCTTCTGCTGCATCACTACCTTGCCAACGCCTAGAGATATCGCTACCATCAATTAAAATCATTCCCTGTTCGCAATCTTTGGCTGTAATTCCCCATTGCAACAGTTTCTCTTCATCTTGCATGGGAGTGTATTGAAACAACTTTCCTCGGTCTAAGGTTTCTAGTAATTGCACTAAGGTAACGCAGAGGTTACAATTTCCGTCGTAGATTACGTAATAAGTCATAGAAATATTAGTCATCACTCCTAACTCATCACTCCTAATACCATTTCACTTTATAAATGATACAAATACAAGGGCGAACAGCCGTTCGCCCCTACAGGTTATTGTATGTGTATCAATATTTTGGTGAATTAATATAACTCCTCACTCTTAACTTCTCACTCCTAACTCCTCACTCCTAACTCCTAACTCCTAACTCCTAACTCCTCACTCCCCAGTTCGCTAATTTAAATAATTGTTCAGAGTCTCTTCTAAAGTAAAAGGACATTCTTGAGGAAAAAAATTTAATTTAATACCTGTTTTTTCAGATGCTTTGAGACGGGCTTTTTGATAACAATTTTCCAACGATTCCACAATTATAGGCTGTAAGCTAGGGCTATCTTCTAATAACACTTCAATACAGATGCGTTGTTCTATAATGGTACTGCGCCAACTTTCACTTCTTTTTTGCGGTTGATATTGCCATTTTATTAAGTGCATTAATAGTACAATTAATCGATTTTTTAACTCTCGTTTTTCACTTCTCCCCATGCTTTCAATTTCTTCGATTAAATTAGGTATATCTACTTCATTAAATTTTTGCTCTTTTAACTGCTGGGCAACTGTTTTTGTCCACAAATAAAAGTCTTTGTTGTATAGATTTTGGATATTAACAGATGAAGTATTCATATAATTTTTGTTAGTTTTCAAACACATTCAATTGAAGGTGAGCTAAAAAAGCCCACCTAATTTAAAATTACACCAATAAAGCTTGTGCTTCTTTGGAAATCACGCGTCCTTCATCTTCAAAACCAGCAATTTGATCGAAGTTCAAATAGCGATACAAATTATCAGCAAAAGGATCGATTTTCTTCGCCACAATATCTAAATATTCCGCTACTGTGGGAATGCGTCCTAATAGCGCGCAAACTGCTGCTAATTCTGCTGAACCAAGATACACTCTGGCATCTTTGCCCATGCGATTATTGAAGTTGCGAGTAGAGGTAGAAAATACTGTTGTTCCATCAGCGACTCGCGCTTGATTTCCCATACACAAACTGCATCCTGGCATTTCGGTTCTCGCACCCGCAGCCCCAAAAATGGCGTACACTCCTTCTTCTTTTAATTGGTGTTCGTCCATGCGTGTTGGTGGTGCTATCCACAAGCGGGTTTTCACTTCACCTGCACCTTCCAAAACTTTCGCCATTGCTCGATAATGACCGATATTTGTCATACATGAACCCAGGAATACTTCTTGCACTGGGTCGTTAGCAACTTCCGATAATAATTTAACATTATCTGGGTCATTGGGAGCAGCAACAATTGGTTCTTTGATTTCGTTCAAATCAATTTCAATTATTTGGGCATACTCGGCATCGGCGTCGGCTTCTAATAACACGGGATTTGCTAACCATTCTTCCATTTTGGCAATGCGGCGGAGGATGGTACGGGCATCGTGATAACCCCGTGCTATCATATTTTTCAAAAGTGCGACGTTAGAACGCAAATATTCTGAAATCGTCTCTACACTCAACTTAATGGTAGAACCTGCACAAGAACGTTCGGCGGTGGCGTCGGCGAGTTCAAAGGCTTGTTCAACTTTCAAATTTGGCAAACCTTCAATTTCTAAAATTCGCCCGGAGAAGACATTTTTCTTGTTTTGTTTCTCTACTGTTAGCAAACCTTGTTGAATTGCTACGTAGGGAATGGCATTGACAATATCCCGCAGGGTGACACCGGGTTGTAATTCACCTTTGAATCTTACCAAAACTGATTCTGGCATATCCAAAGGCATAACGCCCAAAGCCGCAGCAAAGGCTACTAACCCAGAACCGGCGGGGAAGGAAATTCCTAAGGGAAAGCGGGTATGGGAGTCGCCGCCTGTTCCCACGGTGTCTGGTAGCAGCATCCGGTTTAACCAAGAGTGGATGATACCATCGCCGGGACGCAAGGCAACGCCGCCACGTTGGGCAAAGAAGTCGGGGAGATCGTGGTGGGTTTTAATGTCTACTGGTTTGGGATAAGCTACTGTGTGACAGAAACTCTGCATTACTAAGTCTGCGCTGAAACCCAGACAAGCGAGTTCTTTTAATTCGTCGCGGGTCATGGGGCCCGTGGTATCCTGGGAACCAACGGTGGTCATGATGGGTTCGCAAGATGTACCGGGACGCACGCCAGCTAAACCGCAAGCTTTACCAACGATTTTTTGTGCTAGGGTGTAGCCTTTGCCTGTGTCGCTTGGTTGTTGGGGACGGATAAAGACATTGCTGGGTTCTAAACCAAGGGCAAGGCGTGTTTTATCGGTGAGGGTACGCCCGATGAGTAGGGGGATGCGTCCACCTGCGCGGACTTCATCGAGGATGGTATCTGGTTTGAGGGTGAAGGTAGAAATAACTTCCCCTGCTTCGTTTGTAATTTCGCCTTTGTATGGGTGGATGGTAATAACCATGCCGGTTTCTAGTTTGGTGACATCGCACTGGATAGGCAAAGCACCGGCATCTTCAGCTGTGTTAAAGAAGATTGGGGCGATCGCACCACCTAAAATATACCCCCCTGCGCGTTTGTTGGGCACATAAGGTATATCATTTCCCAAATGCCACAACACAGAATTGATAGCAGACTTCCGCGAGGAACCAGTACCAACCACATCCCCCACATAAGCCACAGGATGTCCTTGCTTTTTCAGTTCGGCAATGGTTTCTAAACTTCCCGGTTGCCGTGACTCTAACATTACTAAGGCGTGTAAGGGAATATCCGGCCGAGTTGTGGCGCTTTGGGCGGGGGATAAGTCATCGGTGTTGGTTTCCCCAGGGACTTTAAAAACTGTAACAGTAATCGCTTCTGGTACAGTGGGGCGGGCAGTAAACCACTCAGCTTCCGCCCAAGAGTCAATTACTAGTTTGGCATAGGGATTGGTTTTCGATAACTCCAAAACATCATGGAAAGCATCGTATACCAACAAAATTTTACTTAAGGCATTGGCGGCGTAGGCGGCGATGGGTTCCTTTCCTTGTCCTCCCATTACCAAAGGAGTTTCGGAAGAATCGGATACCGATACGGTGGGCAATTGCAGCAAATCAATTAAAGCTTGCACGTTATAACCACCCACCATTGTGCCCAGCAATTGCACCGCTTGTATGGGGGAAATTAAAGGACTAGTGATTTCTTTTTTGGCAATACCTGTAAGAAATCCAGCTTTCACATAAGCCGCTGCATCGACACCGGGGGGGACGCGATCGCTCAATAAATGCAATAATGTATCTTCTTCACCCTTGGGCGGATTCTTCAGTAATTCACATAATTCTGAGGTTTGCTTCGCATCCAACGGTAAAGGGGGAATTCCTAATGCTGCCCTTTCGACGACGTGTTGACGGTATTGTTCTAGCATTTTTGTATTCTCCGTTGGGATGTTCTACTCTTAATTATGAAATATTTTTAGGCAAGACTTTGCTATAAAAGTTTACCTTACTTTTATTACTCAAAACTTTACTAGTAATAGCTTATTAGCAATTTAGTTTTATACTGAAAGTTTAGTTATTGTCTCTCAAATATTTTTAACTTTTTATAGACTCCGAATAAACTCGTTTAGAGGATGTTTTAAAACTCCTTAGTGATGTGGGAAATACTTTTAGATTCCCTTAAATCACCCTTCAAAAGGGGAGCCACTACGTTGGGCGGCTCTGCCGACTTGTTCGCGAAGCGTCTCGTAGAGAAGCACGTGGCGTGGACTTTGGTTCTGTTTCCTTCCTTTTTAAGGGAGGTTAGGGGGGGATCGATAAGTGCCTAAAGTCACAGCTAACCACTTTCAAAACAACCTCTAAGTGTTGCTGTAAACTCCACCTTAGTTATAAATTAATTAATTTACTGAGAATTTATTCTGATTGTTGATTTAACCAAGCTTCTAAATCAGCAATACTAGAAAAATCTAATAACGCTTCTCCTAAGTTTTCTAATTGTTCAATTGATAATCCTGTAATTTGCTCGATTAATAACGCATTAATTTCACCAATACGGCGATTAAGTAGACGCAGTATCAAATCTCTTTCTCCTTCCTGTCTGCCTTCTTGTCTGCCTTCCTGTCTGCCTTCTTGTCTACCTTCTTGTCTGCCTTCTTCTTTGGCTTGTTCTCTGTTTCTTTGATAAAGTGGTTCTAGTCGCATAATTAACTCCCGATCGTCTGCTTCTAATTCTTGATTTACTCTTAAATTTTCACGCAAATTGTAAACTAATTCCAGGGTTGCTTTTTGATATGGATGATCTAATGGTAAGGTCTGCAACTCAATAATTGCTTGTGACTGCACGCTTCCTCTACCCAAAAGCCTCAACCATAAAGTTTCTGGTGTTGGCGGTAGTTGATGTATGGCCACAATTGCTGTCCGCAAGGCATCTGGCAGAAAATGTACTCCTGGTGACCAACCTGCTTGTTGCATAGTTCCAAAGCTAGACAACCTAGTTTCAGATACGGTAGGTGTCAGAATCCACAATTTAGGAATTTCTGAGTCCTGGAGTTTGGTTTTATTGGTTTTAGCTTCTCGTCGTAAAAGAGCCTTTACTTCTAATAATTTTAGAATACAGTCGCATATTTCATCAGTAGAAGCTGGATTACGGAAGGGTTCTATGAGTGCAGGATGTTCTGCAAATCTTCCTAACAAACCTAGTATTTCTATATTAGAGCTTTGCTGTTTGACAGGAGTGAATAAAACATCTATTTCTTTAATCTCTCCTGAAACTTTTTCTGATGCTTTGATTTCTCCGTAGTTTTTTAGTAATTCTTCAAGATAGTCTTTGGCAAATTTATCGTGTATGAAACGGGTCATTCGATGTTAAGATTGCGGAAGTTCTGGAATTAATGCAAAATTTTATTATATAGCAGTCCTAAATCATTTGTAATGAAATATATCCCCGACTTATTTGATAAGTCGGGGACTGGACAGTTTAAATTTTTACAAATCCCATTCTAAAAAAGTTAAAAGCAGATTCTATAAATCTTTTGACTTTTGATTTACCGTTAAGGCGTGGCGGTTATTGCATTTTCATCTGATGTTTTATCTGTATTAGATTTCAAGCGTGTCAATCTACTTTTACGGATACGTTCGCTGTCTCTAACGCCACCAGCAAGTTCATACTCATTGCTGTTTTTACCGTACTTGAAACCAACCCCCACGAGCATTTTGTCTGAAACATGACTTAAGGTTTTTTCCATTTCATCGAGTTTTTTTCTAGAAGAGTCAATCATAGCTATAGCAGCGTTATACTCATCAAGCATATTGTGAAAATTGTTTATTAATTGATTTAAGTTTTGCAAGTTGTAAGTATCATCAAAATTAATATTTGGATCGATAGCTTTCAGTCCCGCAACTCTAAATTCAGCTTTTTCTAGAATTCGGGAACTACGTTTTCTTCGAGTCATAAATTTAC
>Ga0314812_100070_pt1 | contig 16663 bp, 10 predicted proteins | sample STEome_9_FD_202336 | JGI IMG/M metagenome (GOLD analysis project Ga0314812, IMG submission 202336) | Metatranscriptome of soil surface biofilm microbial communities from soil inoculated with nitrogen-fixing consortium DG1, State College... ...
CTCGTCCTTCCTTGGATTATTACAGCGATCGCACCATTATTCCTGCTTCTGTTGGCGAACTACAATATTATTGGCACTACAACAGTCAACCCTACTTTCTGCTTCACACATCACTTCTCAACAATCTGCAACTAGACTCAATCAAGCTAATTGACCAAGCTGATGGTTGGAAATTAGTTACCAAAGATACAGAGCGTTTATAAGTAGGGCATTGGGCATGGGGAAGGGGGAAGGGGAAAGGGGAAAGGGGAAAAGGGGAAAGATTAAATTTATTCCTTTTCCCTTTAACCTTTAACCTTTTCCCCTATCTCCCCATCTGCCCATCCTTTCAAGGGTAGGTATTTAAAAAAGCCCTTGAAAGGCCCCCCTTCCCCTTTTACCGACTTCTCTTACAAGTCTATTGACTGTTGACTGTGAACCGTCAACAGTCAACAATCAACAATCAACAGTCTTCTATGGAATATTTTTTACTTGCAAGTCCCTAACTCTGTGCAATTGTTATTTCTCTGTTTCCTCTGTGTTCTCTGCGGTTGGATTTTCCGTTAACTGTGCGTAAGCTCTCTTTTTTTTGCCAAAACGTTGAAGCAGACGATCCACAAAAGTATTCAACTCTGGTATTTTCATCCATGCAGCGATGACTGCAAATATAGCAATTCCCACGCAGCTAGATATACATAGTTCCAATAGCAAAGCTATTAAACCGGTTTTACCTAAAACTTGTGCAGAAGCAATCAAAGTTCCATAACTGGCTACCCCAGCTACTACACTTCCCGCAGTTAAACCCAGAATTGGTACACTCCACTCACGCCAAGGTAAACCATTAATTTTGCGATCGAGTAACCACAACAGCATTAATAAAGAACTGCAATTGACGCCTACTGTTGCTAATACTAAACCAGGTGCGCCAAAAGGCCCGACCAAAATCCAATCGAGTGCAGCATTGAGAAAAATATTAAAAGTACTGATGCGAAATGGCGTCTGTCCATCGCCTAAAGCATAAAACACCCGCACCAACACATCACGCCCCAAATAAACAAACATCCCAATGCCGTAAACAATTAGCAACTCGGAAACTAACTGCGTCGCATCTCCCTTAAAAGCACCGCGTTCGTACACTACCTGGACAATGGGTACAGATAGCGCCACCATCAGCGCTCCCAGAGGTAACATGGTGACGGCACTGAGTAACAGTCCTTGACGAATACGTAATTTTAAGTCGTCCCAATGTTCTGGAGCTGCAAGTTTGGCAAATATGGGTAATAAGGGCAACAAAATGATGTTAGAAATAATTCCTAAGGGAGTTTGCACCAGCAAATTAGCATAGTTGAAGCCCGCAGCAGCACCAGGGATGGGACTGGCGAAGTAAAGCACGGTGGCAAAGTTAATTGGCATCATTCCGGAGGAAATTGTTGCCGGAGTCATGATTTTAATTACTTCTTGGACAGCTGGGGTTTTAAAATCAAACCGCAACCGCAATGTACCTAGTCCTAACCGCCACTGCACAACTAGCTGCACCAACCACTGAAGAATTGCCCCTGCCAAGGTTCCCCAAGCTAACACCATACCACCAATGAAAGCGTATTCTGGCTTGATTATGTCTTTGCCCAGTTGCATAGCCATGAAAGCAATGCCTATGACAACTGTAATGCTGGATAGCAAAGGACTAATAGAAAGTAACCAATATTGATTAGCGGCGTTGAGAGTACCGAAGCCAATACCAATTAATCCAGAAAATAAAGCCATCGGTGCCATGATTTGGATTTGTTCGATGGCGATCGCTCTGGTTGTAGGATCTAAACCATGACCGACTAAATCAACTATTTCATCTGCCAAGAAAATTTGAGCAAATGTCACCACTAACAACAATCCACCCACCAGTGTTGTTACTGTTTCCACTAGGGGGGCAGCTTCTTGTTGTTTGCGTTTGGCTAAAACACTAACGATGGCACTGTGTAATGGCCCATTCACACCACCGAGTAATATCAATAGAAAGCCGGGAATAATATAAGCGTAACTATAGGCAGTGGCAGCTGCACCAACACCGAAAGCAGCAGCGATAGCTTGCTGTCGAATCAAACCAAAGACTTTACTAATTAATGTGGCAATGGCAACAATGCCAGCAATTCCAGCAAAAGAACGAGAGGGTTTTTGGTCTTGTTGTGTCACGAAGAATACCTGAATACTCTTGCAAAGTCCATACCTGAAAACATTTAACCTAAATTTTATTGTCTGTCAGGCTAATTTTGATAAGTCAGTTATTAGTCTAGCGGCAATTAGTCAACTCAGTAGACACAAAGCGCCTTATTGCCAGACATTCCTTCAAGCAGGGTTGCATAATTGCGGGATGATTTAAGAATTTGAGTGTTGTATAATTACTGCATATTTACATCTCCGTGTCAGTTTAAATTATTCCATTACAATGCCCCTTTTCTCTTGTGGCCACAGTACAAGGCAAAAATTGATTGTGCAAATCACTGGTTTTGCATTTAACTTGCACATTGATGCAACGAGGCTATTGACAGTTGACTGTCAACTGTCAACAACCACTTTTGTTAGTTATGCTTTTTTAGCGCGCATTAGCTGAGGTATTAATTACTGCCCGTCTCTATGTTTTTGTGTATATTGAAAAACATTAAATTTTATACTAATTTATACACAAATTAGCGAACAATCAACAATTAAGCTAAGCTTTAACACATTTAAATTGCACCCCGGTCAATAAAAGCTGCCATTTGTCTTATCTGAGAAAGTTCTAATGATTGCAAACTTCTCTACAAAACCTTTTGGGTAGCTTGCTTTTTTGAACGAATACCCAAGAGAGTTTGCCCTTTGTCATTTGTGTTGACAAAGGACTAATAACTGATTGTTAACAAGTTGTGAAGATAAGCCAAGAAAAGGGAACTATAACAATAACCATCTTCTTTACAAGAATTGGATACTTCAAGAAAAAGTTGGTCATACTTACAAGCTTGGCGCTGTTCAACCTGATGAAGTTTGACATCATAAATTTTTGTAGAACAATCCCTGAAATAAATAGCAATGGAACTCAATTCAACTTTTGCGGAAAATCAACTTCTATTGTCAAGCAGTCAACTTCAAGAACAACTAGAGAAACAAAAGGCTCTGGCGAGTGTGATTGTAAGAATTCGGGAGTCTCTTGAGTTAAAGACGATTTTTCAAACTACAGTTACAGAAGTGCGTCAGTTGCTCAATGCTGACCGAGTTGCAGTCTTCCAGTTTGATTCTGAACAAGATTGGCAAGGAGAATTTATTTCTGAGGATGTTGCAGCTGGTTGGACTTCAGCAATGGCAGTCAAAATCCACGACCATTGCTTTGGAGAACAATTTGCTACGAGTTATCAACAGGGAAAAGTACAAGCAGTTAGTGACATTTATGCAGCTGGGCTGAGTGATTGTCATCTAACAATTTTGGCTCAATTTCAAATTCGTGCCAACCTTGTTGTTCCTTTGTTACGCGAGAAGAAATTGTGGGGATTAATTTGTATTCATCAGTGTAGTGAAGCTCGGAATTGGAAAGAATCAGAAATTGAATTTATTCGCCAAATTGCCGATCATTTAATCGTTGCAATTCAACAAGTAAAGCATCTTCATGAAGTCCAATTACAAGCGGCAAAATTAGCTCAAGCAGCCCAGCGCGACCAAGTAATTGCTCAGCTTGTTGATACAATTCGTTCGCCTCTCGATATTGACATCATCTTTAAAACAACAGCCCAAGAAATACGCACACTATTGCAAGCCGACCGAGTTGCTATTTTTTGCTTCAACGCTGATTGGAGTGGTAGCTTTGTGGCTGAATCATTTGCCGAAGGATGGACTCCCTTAGTTGGAATTCAAGGAGCGATCGCTGATAGTTATCTACAACAAACTCAAGGAGGGCGCTACCTGAAAAATGAGACGTTTACAGTTAACGATATTTATCAAGCTGGATTAACAGATTGCCATATTACTTTGTTAGAACAATTTCAAGTAAAAGCCTTTGCAACTGCGCCAATTCTCCAAGGTGAGAAACTGTGGGGAGTTATTGCTGCTTATCAAAATGCCTCCCCTAGACAATGGCAATCCTATGAAGTGGAATCCCTCTCGAAAATTGGTACGCAAATTGGTGTGATACTGCGGCATCACGAGTTGTTAGCACAAGCTCAGTATCAAGCAGAACAACAAAAAACATTAACCAGCGTGATTACTCGTATTCGTAAATCGCTGGATTTAGACACAATTTTTCAAACTTCTGTCACTGAAGTCCGGCAAATGTTACAAACAGACCGAGTGGCAGTATTTCGTTTTGACCCTCAAAAAGATTGGGAAGGAGAATTTATTTCCGAAGATGTTGTTACTGAATGCAACTCAGTAATTGCAGCCAAAGTCTACGACCACTGTTTTGGACAACAGTTTGCCATTAATTATCAACAAGGTCGAGTGCAAGCAGTTGCAGATATTTACGAGGCGGGATTAAGTGAATGTCATGCAGCGATTCTGAGCAAATTTCAGGTACGGGCTAATTTGGTGGTTCCCTTATTGAAGCAAGGTGAATTGTGGGGGTTATTTTGCGTTCATCAATGTAGCAACCCTCGAACTTGGCAACCTTCAGAAATTGAATTTGTCAGTCAAATTGCAGAAAATTTAGGGGTTGCTTTACAACATAATAAACTTTTACACGAAGCTCGATATCAAGCAGAACAACAAAAGATATTAACTAGCGTGATTGCTAGAATTCGTGAATCTTTAGATTTAGATACAATTTTTCAAACTTCTGTCACCGAAATGCGGCAACTACTCAAAGCCGACCGAGTAGGGGTATTCCGTTTTGATTATCAAAATGACTGGGAAGGAGAATTTGTTTACGAAGATGTGGCTGATGGTTGGACTTCAGCCATCGGAGAACAAGTTTACGACCACTGCTTTAGCGAACATTTTGCACCGCTTTATGCCCAAGGTCGAGTAAATGCGATCGCTGATATTTATCAAGGAAGTTTTCAAGGCTGTTATGTGCAAATTCTAGCAACTTTTCAAGTGCGTGCTAATATGGTTGCTCCACTTTTGAAACAAGGCGAACTTTGGGGCTTACTATGTATTCACCAATGCAATGCTCCCCGCCAATGGCAACCATCAGAAATTGAATTTGCCACTCAAATTGCCGAACAATTAGGAGTAGCATTAAAACAAGATTCTTATATTAAACAAGTTCAAATGCAAGCTGTCCAATTAGCAGAAGCTACAGAACGAGAAAAAGCAATGGAACGACAAGAATTATTAGCTGCAACTGTTGATAAAATACGTCAGTCTCTCGATATTAAAACTATTTTTAGAACTACCACTCAAGCTGTGCGAGAATTGTTGGAAGTAGAGCGAGTTGCTATTTACCGCTTTAACTCAGATTGGAGCGGTAAATTTGTCGCAGATTCCTTTAAAGATGGTTGGAAACCTGTAGTCAACACTCAACCATTGATTTTAGAAAATTTTGAAGATACAGATGATGATAATGAACTTCCACGCAACGAAACCTTCGTTCCCATTCGCCAAGGTGAAAAATTATGGGGTTTGTTAGTTGCTTATCAAAATTCCCAACCACGTTATTGGAAAGAAGAAGAAATTAATCTTCTAGCTCAAGTAGGAGTGCAATTAGGAATTGCAATTCAGCAAGCAGAATTACTCGAACAAACTAAACGTCAAACTTCAGAATTAACTCAAACTCTGCAAGAATTAAAACAAACTCAAAGCAGATTAATTCAGGGTGAAAAAATGGCTGGCTTAGGACAACTCTTAGCTGGAGTTGCCCACGAAATCAATAACCCAATTAATTTTATTTTTGGTAATCTCATACATTTAAAAGAATATACTCAAGAAATACTGGAAGCTGTGAAGTTTTATCACCAACTTCCAGATGTGCAAAAGAAATTTGAAAAGACAGATTTGGACTTTATTCTTGAAGATTTACCCAAAACTGTTGACTCCATGCAGATAGGAGCAGAGCGAATTCATGAGATTGTGCTATCACTGCGAAACTTCTCTCGTACAGATGAAGGAGAATCGAGAGCAGTAGACGTTCATGAAGGATTAAATAGTACTTTGCTGATTTTAGGGCATCGATTGAAAAGTAATAGCGATCGCCCAGCTATTGAGATTATCAAAGAATATAGTACTTTACCCTTACTCGAATGCTATCCCGCACAATTAAATCAGGTATTCATGAATCTTTTAAGTAACAGTGTTGATGCATTAGAGGAAAAATTCAACACCATACAGCAAAAATATTTAGATTTAAGGGAAAAACGCCCCAGGATTCCCTTAACTATTTGGATTAGTACTCAAATAGTTAATCAGCAAGTTTTAATTAGAATAGCTGATAATGGTTTGGGTATGCCAGAAGAAGTGCGATCGCACATTTTTGATCCCTTCTTCACCACCAAAGAACCAGGTAAAGGCACAGGCTTAGGATTGTCTATCAGTTATCAAATTGTAGTTGAAAAACATCATGGTGAAATTAAATGTTTGTCCAAACCAGGAGAAGGAACAGAGTTTTTAATTAAAATTCCCACTGATAATTAAATCAGTTATCAGTTATCAGTCCTGATGGTTTATGGTGTGGTATTGTGGCGCACCAAAAAATTCGAGCAAGATGCTGGACACCAAACCATCTTATAAATAGACCACTAATAACTGATAACTGTTTAGCGTAAATCCTGATAAAATTTATCTAGGGTAGCACAGCTGTTCTACCAAAGTATTTGTATCAATCTAAAAGTGAAACAGTGAAAATTTTTGCTAGGGTACAAGTGAAAAAATAGCATTGGATAAATGTGTTATGAGCGTTGTCACACCGAAGCGATTCACCATTGAAGAATATCATCAGTTGATTGAACTCGGATTTTTAAAGGAGGGCGATCGCATCGAATTAATACGGGGAGAATTGATTCAAATGGTAGCTAAGGGAACACCTCATACCTTCTGTACAACTCGACTTTGCCGCCAACTAGATCGACTTCTAGGTGATCGCGCTGTTGTGCGTTGTCAAGAGCCGATTATTCTCCCATCAAATAGTGAGCCAGAGCCAGATGTTGCGATCGCACGAGGAGATGAAGTTGATTATTTAGCTCATCATCCCTATCCCGAAGATATTTTCTTGGTTGTGGAAATTTCCGACTCAACCCTAGATTACGACCAAACAAAGAAGTTAGAACTCTACGCAGAAGCCGGAATTGCTAACTATTGGATTGTCAATTTAAATGCTCGTCAATTAGAGGGTTATAGTCAACCTTATCAAAATGCTCAAGGTAAGTTTAATTATCTCAGCAAGCAAATCTATTTACCAGATGAGGCAGTGGCTATTCCTGGGTTTGAAGATGCCTTGGTGGATTTGAGGAGGATTTTTCCTCAAGATGCGATCGCCTCATAGAATAAGGCTTCGTCTCTACTGAATATAGTTTAAGATTATTTGGAGTGCGATCGCACCAATTCATCTTGAGTTATAAACACCTACTAATTTGCAGCGAGGAAACTTTTTATCATCTTAACTATTTCCTCTTCAAACCCAGAACTATAGCATCCAGTCAAAGCTACAGTTTCACCAGATGCTAACATTAAATTAACTCGATACCCTGCGCCACCTTCATCATAATTAAAGGTTTCAATTTTAATATCAACAATTTCATTTAACGAGTACAAAAAAATCGCTTTTCCCAATATTCCAAACCATCGATAGCGGCTAAGAGTGAAACTATTTGATTCTTTATCAAAATTATAGTTAATAAATGAACCTGGTGCTACGATCAGTAAACCTAATAAAAACCAAAATAGAGTCATTCCAATTGCACCATAAACCATTATAGTGTCATCTTGCTTAACTAATAAATTTTGTTCTAAAGGTTGTGCCAAAAAATTCTTAATCTTTAATATTATAAAATCTGCTTCTTCAGAAAAATAGTCACTGTAAGTAATTCGTCTAAATGGAATACTCTCTGTATTAGTCAATAGCTGAACTTGATATTCATATATAATTTTTTCCTTTTTATCTGTTTTAGTTTGTTTTTCTAAAATAGTTCCAATTAATCCATCAATTTGTTGTTGGCTTTTTTCATGACCAAAAAAATCAAATTCTCTCAGTTTACATATAATTGTTGATGACTGTTGCTCAACACTAGAAGCTTGTAAATTTTGCGGAACACGGTCACAACTTAGTTGTGTCACAGGTACGATCGCAAAAATAGCAAATAAGTAAATTATTCCTACTTGTCCAATAAATAACCCAGTAAATAAAAACAACTTCGGTTCAATAGTAAAGTTAAGTTTATTCTGTGTTTGCTTATGAATTTTGAGATTTTTCCCTTTTATCAAATACAAAAATAATAACAAATTCGTAATTAATAATGTATAGTCTAATAAGGCAGTTTGATTTTCCATTCTTTAGTAAAATATCTCTATTTTGAACCTCAACGCTGAGATTATCTACCTACAGCCTAAACTATCCCGCGTTGACACACCTGTAACTGGATTTACGCCATCGGCTCTTTCACACAATAGCGACACTTGATAGCGGTCAATTAAAGCATCGCTAAAATCAGCGCCAGTGACATCAGCATCATAAAAGCGGCTGCGGGTTAAAGTTGCTTCTGTAAAAATGGCATTTTTCAGATTAGCACCATCCATAGTGACGCGATCGACCAAAGCACCTGTCAAGTTCGCGTCTTCTAGATTTGCTTTTAATAAAACTCCTTTAGTTAGAATTGCGTTGGTTAAATTCGCGCCTTGAAAATTTGCCCCTCGCATTTCTGCCGCGACAAAAGTTACACCCGCCAAATCAGTATGGGAAAAATCGCGATTTTCCAAATTTGTACTGTTGTAGTTGATTGTGTTTAGTTGAGCAAAAGCAGGTTTGGGATTAAGTACTATCCACATAACTGCTAGTATCAAAATCATAACCAAACCCAAAAAGCGGAATAAAATCTTTTTCATAACTTTAATTATTTGTGATTAGTCATTAGTCATTGGTCATTCAATACGGTTCGGATAAGCAGTATGAACTTCCCTTGTGGTCTGGAAAAAGGTTAATGGTTCGACAAGCTCACCAACCGGGGTAAGGGGTAAAGGATGTATTTGAAACATGAGTCCCTTTCCCCTTTAACCGAACCGTATTGATTAGTCATTGGTCATTGGTCATTAATCTGTTGTCCTATCTTACAAAATATGAGCTGAGGTTTCCCCAACTCATACTTTAGACTTTGTCATTTATGCTTTTTTATTTAGCAATTACCAATGCCCTGTTTGCCCAATGATTATTTCCAATCTTTCCCAATACGAATTGTGAGGTCAGATTCTAAATCACCAATGGCCGCTACTTCGATTTGACCCAAACCTAAGATTTGTTGCACATCAGTTCCAACTCGTCGGTTACCTTTTTGCACAATAATCTGAGTTTGACGTTGGTTATCTGGCCAATCAGGAACTTTGTAAATTTTAGTAAAGCCTTTCTGTTTAAGATAAGCAATAACTTTTTCAGTTAGCTCAGGTTGATTGGAAGCATTTTGAATAGCAATTTTGAGGTTAGGAACCTGACGTGTATCTGGTTTTAGACCAGGTACATTTACCCCGACATAATCATTCAATAGGCTTTGTTGTCCGGTCATGTTCAGCCAATAGCTATCAGGATCTTTGCTAAAGCGGCTAAAGGTACCAGGCAAAACAGTCATTTGGAAGTTATCTCGATCTAAGTTAAGACCGAAGTTTACCAACGCCATCATTTCTTCCATTTTCAGGTTGGTATCAAAGTATTTTCGCATCAGGCGAGTTAATTGAGGCAACCTGGGTAAAAGGGTGGGGCTATTGAGGCGTTGCAGCAAGGCTGCGATGAGTGCTTGCTGACGCTGCACCCTTGGTAGATCTCCCAAACCTGGTTCGCGGAACCGGGCAAATTGTTCTGCTTGTTCGCCGTTGAGTGTTTGCCAGCCACTAACTAAATTAATTGACAGCTGGCTGCTGGAGTCTTTATATTCCATTGATTTGGGAACAAAGACTTCAACTCCACCTAATTGATCGACTAATTGGCGTAAACCGCTGGTGGAGATGCGAATATAGCGATCGATTGGGGCATTATTTAAAGTCCGGCTAACTACCCGTGCAGCCAAGACTGGCCCGCCTTGGGCATTGGCGTCAGATACTTTAGTTAAGCCTTTTTCTCCCTTTTCTGGGATCGCAATCATCGTATCTCTGGGGATAGAAAGCACCCGTACAGATTTTTCATTGGGGTTGAGCCGTACCAGCAACATAGAATCGCTTTTACCAGCAAAGCTTTCTGGGGAACCATCAACAGTACCACTGACTGGTTCAATCCCCATAATGAGGATATTCATCGGTCGTGAAAGTTTGTACTGAGAAAGTTTGCTCCATAATTCCCCTGGTAATGGAACTTTTTGTTCGTCCTTAGTACCAGTTCCTAAATCATCATCTGTTCGGTCTAAATTGCTCCATAAAGGAGTCCACAACGCCAACGTTGACACCAGCAGACCAGATAATATGATGCCGATAACAATCGTCATGAACCATAACAGCCATCGAGGCATTGTCAAGCCCAATCTCTCAGAGAGCTGATTGGGAATTGCACCCACCGATTCGACAACGCTACGGTTATTTGCTGGCGCTTTGAGTTCGACCTCTTCTTGGGGGTCTGCTACTAATGGAAGTGCTGCTTGATTTTCCGGATGTTCGAGTTCCGGCGATCGCACTTCATCTTCAAATACTACTTGCCCAGATGTGACCTGATTTTCCGACCATTCGACTTGTTTTATCACAATTATCTCCCCACTCAACCACTCCCTAAAAGTATGTTAATGCAAGCTACAAATATTGCCAGTGGAAAACCTCACTGTAAACTTGTAATGTTCTTCAGTAGACGTGTATGACAACATGAATACTTTATTGTTCCCTGTAATCCTTGCTGGTGGTAAAGGTGAACGTTTTTGGCCTTTAAGTCGGCGAGACCGACCCAAACAATTTTTAAGTCTTGATGGTAGCTCTAGAAGCTTATTACAAGCAACTGCCGATCGCTTGTTAAAACTTACAGGCAGTTGGAATTCCTTGTGGGTTATCACTTCTAGTCAGATAGCTGAAGGGGTACGACAACAATTACCCGATCTACCACCTGAGAACTTACTAATTGAGTCAGAAGGAAGAGACACCGCCGCCGCCGTTGCTTGGACAAGTTTAGAAATCAAACAACGTTATGGAGAAGACGCTGTTATTGGCTTTTTCCCTGCTGACCACTGGATTGCTGACCAAGAAGCCTTTGCACACACATTAAGTGCAGCTGTGCAACTGGCAACAAGCACAGAAGCCATCGTCACATTGGGGATCAAGCCTACTTTTCCATCAACCGGTTACGGTTACATTGAACAAGGTGAAAAAATAGGTAGCTTTAATGAGTTGCCAGCTTATCACGTCAACCGCTTTACTGAAAAGCCCAACCGTGAAATAGCAGAAACTTTTTTATCTACGGGACGTTTTAGCTGGAATAGTGGTATGTTCGTCTTTCGGGCAGGAGTTGTTCTCAAGGAACTACACACCCATGCTCCAGAAATCATCGAACCATTACAACAACAGGGGTCTGATATCTATCCCCAGTTACCTAAGAAGAGTATAGACTATGCACTCATGGAAAAGACAAGTCTAGCATACGTCTTGCCGGTTGAATTTGGCTGGGATGATTTAGGAGATTGGAATGCCATCGAACGGTTACTAAAAACAGAACAGACTTCCAATGTAGAACTTGCTACCCACGTAGGACTAGATACCCAGGGAGCAATTATTTATGCTTCAAATCCAGAGGATGTAGTTGTTACTATTGGTTTAGATGATGTGGTGATTGTGCGCGATCGCAACGTCACCCTCGTTGTTAAAAAAGAACGTACACAGGAAATTAAGCAGATCTTGAAAATTCTTCAGAGCGATTCCCGATTCACCGACCTGCTGTAAAAGTTAAAACTCTTGGCAGAGGCTAAAAAGTCTATTTTCTCATTATAACTTGAATGTCGAAAAAGGGGGTATTGGGAATTGGGCATGGGGCATGGGGCATTGGCCAAACAGGGCTTTCCAGGGAATGGTGAAAGGGAAAGGGGTAAGGCGGAAAGATTAAATTTATCGCTTTCCCCTTTCCCCTTTAACCTTTACCCTTTCCCCTTTACCCTTTCCCCTTTCCCCTTTAACCTTTACCCTTTCCCCTTTACCCTTTCCCTACTCCCCACATCCCAAAATGTTCCTAACTCAAACAGTTCCCCGTCAACGAGAAATTATTGAAGTCTTCCTCCGCAATGGCTGGGACTATATGCGGAGGTTGCTAACTGGTGGTAAAGCAGATGAACCCCAGCTACCTACACCTGCGGTTTTAAAAAATATTCTGGTAGATTTAGGGCCAGTTTATGTCAAACTCGGTCAGCTACTCTCCACTCGTCCAGATTTACTGAGTGGCTCTTACATAGAAGAACTATCAACCCTCCAAGATGAAGTACCCCCAGTTCCCTGGTCGGAGGTGGAAATCATCATCCGCAAGGAGCTAAAACGACCGCTGGCGGAAACTTTCAGTACAATCAATCCCGTTCCAGTAGCAGCGGGTTCGATTGCCCAAACCCATAGAGCTACATTAATAGATGGTCGAGAAGTCGCTCTTAAAGTCCAGCGTCCGGGAATTGATGTTACTATCGCCCAAGATATTGCTTTAATTCAAGGTATTGCCGATTTAGTAGCGCGTACTGATTTTGGACAAACCTATGAAATCAAATCCATCGCTGAGGAATTTACCAAAGCTCTGGAAGCTGAGTTAGATTTCACAAGGGAAGCAAGTTTTACAGACCAACTGCGGCGTAATTTATCCAAGAGTCGCTGGTTCGATCCCAAGCAAATAGTAGTCGCCAAAATTTATTGGGATTTGACCACAGAAAAATTACTGGTGATGGAATGGTTGGATGGAGTACCGTTTCTGTCGGCAGATTTAAACAGCAATAACAATGACAAAGACCCTGCTGTAGAGCGTAAAGAAATAACTACTTTATTATTTCGGGTATTTTTTCAACAACTATATATAGATGGGTTTTTTCATGCCGATCCCCACCCAGGAAATTTATTTTATCTCAAAGATGGCCGGGTTGCACTTTTAGACTGTGGCATGGTGGGACGACTCGATCCCCGCACACAGCAGATATTAACAGAAATGTTGTTGGCGATCGTAGATTTAGACGCTCAAAGATGCGCTCAGTTGACTTTGCAGTTAGCAGATTCGACTCAGCCAGTAATATTATCGCGGTTAGAAAATGATTATGACCGGATGCTGCGAAAGTATTACAATGTCAGCTTGAGTCAAATTAATTTCAGTCAAATTATTTACGAAATTTTGCAAGTTGCTCGCAACAATAAAATTCGTTTACCGAGCAATATGGGTTTATATGCCAAAACTCTGGCAAACTTAGAAGGAGTGGCGCGTACTTTTAACCCAGAGGTAAATCTCATCGATGAAATTCAGCCATTAATTACAGACTTGTTTCGTCGGCAGTTATTAGGGGATAATCCAGTGCGATCGCTCTTAAGAACAGCCTTAGACCTTAAAAGTCTGTCCCTGCAATCTCCCCGACAAATTGAACTGTTATTAGACCGAGTTACCTCCGAAAGCCTACAGTGGAACTTATCCCTGCGGGGTTTAGATGGTGTGCGGCGGACTATGGACGATGCTGCTAACCGCTTGTCTTTTAGCATTTTGGTGGGTTCGCTGATTATGGGAGCAGCAATTATTACTACTAGAGCGCAGACAGCGCAGTTATCTTTTTTAAGTAGCGTTTTGTTTGCAGCCGCTAGCTTATTAGGTTTGTGGCTAATTATTAGTACACTGCGATCGGGACGTTTGCGGTAAAATTTATGCTTTAGAACTGAATCATTCCCATATTGGGAATTAATGATTATTAAATCCGCATTGGATTATTTAAAACCACAGACAAACACTCAAAAGGAACTTACAAGGAAAAATATTCCAGAAAAGACTGTTGACCGTTGACTGTGAACTGTCAATCACTATGTGCTGTTGTTTATTTTTGGGAGTTATTTAATTTAGTGTAAATTCTGTGTATTTAAATTGCTAACAATAAAAACCCTAATAGCGATTTAGGATTTTAGATTTTGGATTACAAGCCTTGACTACAAAGTTCCATAATTTCAAACAATAATTTCTATGGCAATTTGTTATCAAAACTTGACTACAAAAGTCTTTTTTGATTTTGACTTTTGAATTGTTTTTCTGTGGTTCTAAGATAAAAATATGTCAATTATCATTGCTGAAAAACTAAGTAAATCTTATCCTGTGGCGGTCAAAAATCCCGGTATTAAAGGCACAATCACCCACTTTTTCCGCCGCACCTACCGCACAATTCAAGCAGTCCGGGATGTTTCCTTTGAAATTGCTCCTGGTGAAGTAGTGGGATTTTTGGGGCCAAATGGTGCGGGTAAAACCACCACACTGAAAATGCTCACGGGGCTGATTTATCCTTCGAGCGGTACAGTCAGAGTAGCCGGACAAGTCCCTTTTCGTCGCCAAGAAGCATTTTTGCAAAAAATTACTTTGGTGATGGGACAAAAGCAACAGCTAATTTGGGATTTACCGGCGTTAGATTCTTTGAAAATTAATGCTGCTGTGTATAACATCTCCGATAAAGAGTTCCAGCGGCGGGTAGGAGAATTAACAGAAATGCTTTCCCTGGAAGGTAAACTCACCCAACCAGTGCGTAAATTATCTTTAGGGGAACGGATGAAGGCAGAATTATTAGCAGCACTTTTGCACCGTCCCCAGGTATTGTTTTTAGATGAACCAACTCTGGGATTAGATGTAAATGCTCAAGCAGCAGTGCGGGACTTCTTACGTGAGTACAATCAAATTTATCAAGCCACAGTGCTATTAACGAGTCATTACATGGCTGACATCACAGCTTTGTGTCAACGGGTGCTATTAATTCATGAAGGAAGCTTGATGTATGACGGTAGCTTAGATGGACTGTTGGAACGTTTTGCTCCTTATCGGGAAGTGGATATTGAGTTAGCCCAACCCGTAACAATACAAAAACTCATGACCTATGGTGATGTGGAGCTTTTAGAAGGGCGAACAGTGCGTTATCTGGTACCACGAGAGGCGCTCACTCGTACTGTATCTCAGATTTTGGCAGATTTAGAGGTAATTGATTTAACAGTTACTGAACCGTCTATAGAACAGGTAATTGGGCAAGTTTTTCAGGCGGGGGTTGTGGAGTGATTGTTGAGTGTTGAGTGTTGAATAATTTTTTTGGGAAATAAAATAAATAGATGAAGCAAATAATTAGAAAAGCCTTAACTTTTCTCTGGGTATACTATGCCTATATGGTTGAGTATCGAGCAGAACTCTTTTTATGGGTTTTGGCTGGAACTTTGCCAATCATCCTGATGGGTATTTGGATACAAGCAGCCCAGAGTGGGCAGTTTGGTCTATCACCTGTAGATTTTGCCCGTTACTTTATTACAGTTTTTCTTGTTAGACAATTTACTGTAGCTTGGGTAATTTGGGACTTTGAAAGAGAGGTAGTAGAAGGCAAACTTTCTCCTAGATTGCTACAACCAATAGATCCAGTATGGCATCATCTTGCGGGGCATATTTCTGAAAGATTCGCTCGTTTGAGTTTTGCTTTTTTATTAATGGGATTGTTTTTTATTCTTTATCCCCAAGCTTTTTGGTTACCAAGTTTGGGCCAATTGCTGTTGTTTATATTAGCAGTGATGCTGGCTTTTAGTTTGCGTTTTATAATTCAGTACACTTTTGCTATGTTGGCTTTTTGGACAGAACGCGCCAGTGCTTTAGAAAATTTTTGGTTGTTGTTTTATCTATTTTTATCTGGTTTGATTGCACCTTTAGAAGTTTTTCCAGAACCCGTGCGACAAATAGTAATGTTTACACCTTTTCCATATTTGGTTGATTTTCCTGCAAGTATTTTGGTGGGACTACCTACAAATCTATGGCAAGGATTTTTCTCAATGGTGGGTTGGATATTAATATTTTTGGGTGGGAATCGCTTGTTGTGGCGTGCGGGTTTGAAGCGGTATTCGGGGATGGGAGCTTAAGTAATCTATTTTATTATAAATTATTTGGTGTGGTTTTAAATTTATCAGCCGTTCCCAAGGAATAATCTTGTAATTTAAAATCAGCAAAAGGCTTTTTTTCTAGCCTGTCGCGTAAAGCTTCATCTAGATTTACGCTGCTTGATTGTTTTTTAACACCAATAACTATAATACTTCTTTGATATGTAGTTAAATCCTGATTTCCTGGACAATCAGTTCGTTGAAATTGACCCAAATTTAATAAGCGATAGCCTTTGATGTTGGGTTGATTAATAAATATTTTTTTTACTAAAAGTTGTATTTGTAAGGAGCGTTCTAAAGCTAGACGTTCTTGAGATTCTATATTGCCCTTGCAAGAAGTTGTACCTACAGAAATAATTTCACTAGGTTCTTCCATAATATTCTGTATAGCTTGTTGTTCTAAATTCAATTTTAAAAGGTTGAGGCTAATAATTTGGTCGTTATATTGAATTTGAAAATTGCTGCCGACAACCCATTTATATTGTAATGATAAAACAGCTATATTAAATTTGGC
>Ga0314812_100071_pt1 | contig 16620 bp, 19 predicted proteins | sample STEome_9_FD_202336 | JGI IMG/M metagenome (GOLD analysis project Ga0314812, IMG submission 202336) | Metatranscriptome of soil surface biofilm microbial communities from soil inoculated with nitrogen-fixing consortium DG1, State College... ...
AGTGTACGGTCTTCTTCAGCAGTTAGTATTATTCTTAACGCGCTAGGCATTACTTATTACTTAATTTCTGAACTCTATCTATCTTACGTTTTTTTAGTTTGACCTACTTATCAGCGAGGTTTAAGAGCTATGAAGCTTATACAGCAAACACTTTAGCTCGCTTGTCACCCCTTGAACTGTTTACCTTTTTTAATATAGTTGGCTTTATTCTCCCCGACTTACTTAAGATAAAAACTCTTGTGGGGTGGGTATCCTGCCATTGGTGTCAACTTAAGCTCAAACGCTTGTCCCACAGCCGTTTTACCCCACCCCTCAATCCTTTCAAGGGTAGGTATTTTTAAATCAAGCAGTAGAGAGGGTGATTTGAAACCAGCAAAGCCGGGGTGGGGTAACGCGAAGCATGATGGGAAGTTAGTAAATTCAAAATCGCGTTTTTACAAGGGTTTCACGGTAAATTGACACCAACGATAGCTATGCGCCCCTACAGCTGTACTTCATTTACCTGAAATATGCTGTAGCAATTTGATTATTTTTTATTTAGAAGTCCCTAAGGGTGCATAAACAAATCAAGGTCAACCTATTAGGTAAGTGAAGGGTTGAAAACCCAAGATACACATCAACACAGAAACCTTAGGAGCATGACCATGAAATTCCGTCACTTAACTGGTTCTTTACTAACAGCTACTGCACTTCTAACCAGTACACTACCAGCTTTTGCTGGCCCTTTTGATATCCAGTCTACTAGTATCTTTAAACCTGTTACTGTTAACTCCGGTGCAGGTGTAGGCAATGTAATTCCTAGCACTCCTGCCCCTGGTTCATCTAGTAATGCAGTTGGTAATAGTGAAATTCAAGGATTAGGTGACCATCAATCTTGGGTTGACCCAAGAACTCTTGCAAAAGACCCCCGCGCTTTGTGCAGTGATGTTGGCTTAGGTAGCAATACTCGCAGCAGTTCCAGCAAACTTGCCTTGGCAAATTCTAGCAGCACTCGTACCAGTTCCTCTAGCAGTCATAATGATGGCGGTGGCGGTGGTTTTAGCTTCTTAGGTATTGGTGTTAGCGGTAATGGTGCAAGCCAAGGTACTAAAAATAATAGCGATGCCCGCGATCAAAATAGTAACCGTACAGAGGAAAATACCAGTAGTTCGTCAACAGTAGTGCAAGGTAGAAATTGCGATGCTTTTGTTAACTCCGCTGCTGCCAGAGACATGAACTATCAAGATAACCTCACCCGCCGCTATGAAATCAAAACTGGTCGGCGGGGACAACAAGTCAATCAATTACTAGATGATAAATAAGAGATTGCAGATTTACAGACTCTCCGGGGTAGGAAACTGTTAATAACAGCCACTCGTGAAATACAGATAATTGTAGGGGCGCATGGCTATGCGCCCCTACTCGTGTACTTCTTCGGAATTTTTAATTTGTATTAGGTTTTGGACTGTGAAAAAGTTAGTGAATCAAATTTTTGATAGTACATCAGTTGCAATGATTTTTCAAATTGCTAAAAGAGGGAGAATTATTGGTCTGACTACAGCAATGTTTTTGTCGATACAATTTGTAGCAACGGCAGAAACTACACCACCAGTAAAATCTTCTCCCACAATACGTGATTCTCAAATTCTTCCGTATCTTTTAGATAATCCCAATGAAAATTTATTGGTAAGAGTGCGCTGTTCTCCCACAGATAGGCACGAAATAGAGAGGAAGCGGCAGATAATTAGAGAGCAGCTTCTACAATCTAATTATGGCCATCGCAATTACACCGTCACTATTGAATTAGAAGCAAGTTGCCACAATCTCCAAATTCATATTCCAGATGACTCAGATTTTTCTGATGTTCCAGTCTCTCATCCATATTTTAATAGCGATCGCACTCAGTTGCATGACTCTTGGCTAACCCGCAAAGGTTCTGGATGGTATTGGCTACTACGTCCCCGCTAACACCTGCATGTGATGGTAGTCATTAGAGTGTTGACTGTTGACTGTTGACTGGGAAGTTATTATTCTCCCCTGCCTCGTCATCTCCCTCATCCCGCCATATCAATGACTTTTGGCACAGGCTTAATCTCAACTCTCAAAATTACTAAATAACCAGGGCGTAGGAAGCCACCTATGCTGCTGACAGGAATTTGTTCAACTTGACAAGGTTTACGTTTGATGTATATCAATCGCCCTCGATCACAGATAATTCCCTATCGCTCTGGTGCTTTTTTGGCGGTGAAGTTACGCCAAAAGTATAAAAGTAAAGGGCTTTACAAGCCTATAACAGTTTTTTTGAATTTGTTGTATAATGGCATACATTTTTGCTATTTCAATTTTTAATTGCGTTCAGTAGGCTAGCATTAACTTCAGTTACAATCAAAGTCGAGTCAACCAAAAATAAATTATCTGAATTTGAGCATGAGTCTAAGCCAGATTGGACAAAAGATCGCTGGGTTTATAAAAATTGTATCTATCGTTTTAATCACTGCTGCCATAGGATTAGAATTAGCTAGAATTTTTGGGCTATTAGATAGTAATGAAATTGCCGATGGTCTCACTCCAATTTTTGCTATAGCCAGATTTGCCTTAATAGCTCATCTATTTGAAGGGATAATAGCAGCTATTTATGCCCGGTCAAAAAGTAAACTACCATTTCAATATGGTATTTATACTTTTTTCGTAGGTACAGTTGGTTTAGTGGAATTATTCAAAGAGGAAACAGGGTTGGGCACTTCCAACGTCAAAAGCTGATTCCAAAAACTTTTCGAGTTAAAGATGCTGTTTGGAAACTTTAAATGGATTGTCCAAAAGCATGGAAATTTCAACGTTACTTCATGCAAATAAAAACTGCTGTCAATTGTCAGAGAACTTTCAGATGTAGGATAGAGATGAATTTTGACTCTCACTCTTGAGCATCAATATGGGTATAAAAACATGCTTGATATTGATGCTCAAATGCTGAAAATAGAGTATTTTTTGAAAAATTAAGGCTGAAAGTATTGATTTTTCGTACTTCGCTGCTGATTTTATTTACGGCAGGTTTATTATTTTGGTCGAGCTTGGCTTCCCTCTTGCCAACTCTACCGCTTTATATTGACCATGTGGGCGGAACTAAACAACAAATTGGAATTGTGACGGGTAGTTTCGCCCTTGGTTTATTGCTAACTCGCCCGATGCTGGGACGATTAGCTGATGAACGCGGTCGAAAGTTTGTGTTGTTGCTTGGTACGATGGTAGCTGCCATTGCACCTTTTGGTTACTTGGCAACCCAATCTATCGGGCTATTGATTTTTGTACGGATTTTTCACGGCGTTAGTATTGCCGCTTTTACCACTGGTTACAGTGCGTTAATCGCAGATTTGGCTCCATCTGAAAAACGTGGCGAAATCATTGGTTATATGAGCCTAGCAACTCCCATTGGTTTAGCAATTGGCCCTGCGTTGGGGAGTTATTTAGAGGCTACAACTGGTTACGGAGTGTTGTTTTTGGTTGCTGCTGAGTTGGGTTTTTTCGCTCTGTTGGCAATTGTACAAGTGACTAATCCCTCAATACAGCCACAGGAACAAACTCAGGAAAGTAATCAAAACTTTTGGCAAATGCTCAATAGCCCACGGGTAAGAGTTCCGACTTTAATTATGTTGCTGGTTGGTTTATCTGCGGGTACAGTACACACCTTTGTATCTCTATTTATCAAATCAACTCAGATAAACTTTAACGGCGGGTTATTTTTTACAGTTGCAGCAATTTCTAGTTTTAGTACTAGGGTATTTGCTGGTAAAGCCAGCGATCGCCTGGGTCGTGGTTTATTTATCAGTTTTGGTATAATTTCTTATACTTTAGCGTCGATGTTCCTGTGGCAGGCTCACAGTGTAAGCAGTTTCTTGCTGGCGGCAATTTTTGAAGGTGCTGGTGGTGGTACAGTTATATCAATGATTGTGACGATGATGGCAGACCGATCGCGACCACAAGAACGCGGGCGAATTTTTGCTATCTGTGTGACTGGGTTTGATTTGGGAATTGCGATCGCAGCTCCTCTTCTGGGTTCCATTGCCGAACAAGTAGGCTACCGCAATATGTTTGGCTATGGTGCTGCCATCACTTCTTTGGCACTTGTGATTTTCTTCACCAAATCCAGCAAAAACCTAGCTCATTCCTTGCGTTTTGCCTTAGGTCGTATCCCAGATACCTACGCTATAAATAACTTAAATATTATAAGTTAGGAGTTGTGTTTGCTAACTCCTAACTTTAAAAAACGGGCGAGGAGGGATTCGAACCCCCGACACCGTGGTCCGTAGCCACGTGCTCTAGTCCACTGAGCTACACGCCCTTGACAAGAAACTATATTAACACCTTTTCCCGAAATGACGCAAGATAATTTTCCATCTAATTTTGGCAACTTAACCCATCTAGACCATCGAGGAGAAGCGCAGATGGTGGATGTATCCGAAAAAGCACCTACGGTGCGCCAAGCAGTAGCCGCCGCCAAGGTGCGGATGTTGGCAACCACCTTTGCCGCAATTCAAGCCGGAAACGTTGCCAAAGGGGATGTCTTGGGAACTGTGAGGTTGGCTGGGATTATGGCAGCTAAGCAAACAGCTGCTTTAATTCCCTTATGTCATCCGTTACCATTGCAGAAAATTGCCATTGAGGTCATACCCGATCCCCAACTACCGGGTTATGAAATTCAAGCCACAGTCAAAACCAAAGCTGAGACTGGTGTAGAGATGGAAGCTTTAACTGCCGTTTCTATTGCGGCTTTAACTTTATACGATATGGCCAAAGCGTTAGAAAAATCGATTCAAATTGAATCAGTTCGGTTAATCAGTAAAAGTGGCGGGAAATCAGGAGATTATTCCCCGCCAGGGCAATAACCTAATCTATATCACCTAAAGCTTTATTAAGAGCCGTGGGACTGTCAAACTCTTTCTCTTCTGGCACTTTCTCTAACAAAGAGATAATCTCCTTAGCTGCTCCTTGCTTTTTAGCGTGTTGAATCAAATCTTGCTTTTTAGCAGGATAGTCAACACCCTTCAAGTGTTTTTGAATTTCAACTGGGTTAGCCTTAGCCATTTTTGTCCACCTCTAATGGTTATCCCCCATCTTCACAAGTGGACATATTTACTCCCTCTATCAAACAGATGAATCATTTGTAACTTCAAAAATGTAAAGGTCATCCACAAGGTTGATGAATTATTGAGAAAAGGGGAAAGGGAAAAGGGTAAGGGGAAAGGGAAAAGGGGAAAGGGGAAAGGGGAGAAGGGGAAGGGGAAAAGGGGGAAGATTAAATTTATTTCTTATTCCTTTTCCCTTTAACCTTTAACCTTTTCCCCATCCCCCCATCCCCTACCTCCTGTGGAAGAATGAATAGCAACGGTACTGCCAAAACCCTTACAATGATTAGGGTGTATTTAAATCTGTAACAAATATTTATGCCTCCTCGTTGGCCTCGTAAACCCGATCGCAATGACCCAGAGTACCGCAAAATCGATGACCGGATGAATTTTGCGCTGCATGTCGCTATCGCTGCTACTATCAATTCTGGATTGTGGTTCTTCCACATCTTGAAAGATACCAGTTGGGAATGGCTGCCCTGGTTGACTGTCAGTTGGTTAGTGATATTGTTGGTGCATCTAATTTACATTAGTGCGATCGCCAACTACACTGAAACTCCACCCAAATCCACCTGAAGATGGACAGCTGATGCTAGGGCGATTGTAACTTGTGGCAGTAGAATCAGCCTCGTTAATTGAGCAATAATGTAAATAAGCCTGAGATTTTGCGCTCTTTCTCAATGTAGGGTTATTTTTATGGCTAAGACTAATACCTCAGAATTACTAGAAGCCCTAGCAGCCGAAATTGGTGAAAATGTCTATATAGACGTTGCTAAATGGCATCTTTATTTATCTAATGCCAAACTGCATACAGTTGTTGCTGAAAAACTATATCCTTTAATTACTTCTAACTCTGTAAGTGAAGACCAAGTTACAAAAGTGTTGGAATCCATTTCAGTAAAAATTGGCGGTGGCAAACGCGAATTGCCTTTAATTGATTTGCTGCCGTTGCAATGCCAGGTGAATTTAGTAGATATTTTGGAAAAATATCAACGCGAAATTTAATAAAAAAGAATTCAGAATTCAGAATTCAGAAATCAGAATAAGTTCTGTGCCTTTGGCGAGTTTGTATTGAGACTCGCTGTGATTTTTCATGTAAATTTATTGAGGTTAGTTGTATGTTGTTACAAATAAAAGATAGTGGTGAGTTGGTAAAGATTCTGGAAATTGAAGAATTACTCGACCCTAACACTGATGTTGTTCGCGGACAAGACCAAGAAGGTCAAGAAGAACAAGAACCCGATACTTTTAAAAAAGAAAATCTCGTTTTTCCTTCTGGTGAAGGTTTACCGCGCTGTTGGTTAGATGCTGATTACCGAACTGCTAATGCTTAATGGCAGTAGAAGTCAAGAATTTGGGAGTAAAACAGGCTTTTACTTAGTTTCGGTGATGTATTAACTTGGGTTTACAGGATATTTCAGTTAATGAAGTACACCGATAGGGGCGCATAGCTATGCGCCCCTACGATTATCTGTACCTCACCTTGGCGTAGCCTCTCGTAGAGAAGCTGCAATGTGCTGTATTTTCACGTTCCGTAAAATTCCCTCACACGATCGCCAACGACAAACAAACTAGTACAATGACTGATTTTGTTCTTAATATTAAACCTCATATACAAAAATTTATAGTACAAATGTACTTAATTGCTGTTAAAATGCCTTACAAGTCAGCTAGCCTTGCTTGAGGTAGTATGAAAAAAATCCCAGACAGCCCAAAAGTTTCACTGTTGCAACCGACACCTGTGACCACTGCCATAGTGCCACTACAACCACAAGAGGAAAAAATCATCACTGACCAGGAGCGTTTAGTCGCGCAAGTTGAACGCATCAACCGTATGGCAGGGGAGCTAGAAGTAGCGATACTGGAGTTGAAAGCGATCGCTAACACACTCAACACTCAAAAAAGTTACCCACTGGTTAAGCCGAACCAATATAAAAATATTTGTCAGTATTTGGCAGTTAGCGTACCTTGGGTGAGGAAAAAATCAGACCAGTCTTTTATTTTGACAACACGAAGAGTTGATTTATTCCGAGCAGAAAGAGAAGCAGCACTACTAGCACAGCAACTACGCCAGCAAACCAAAAAAAGATTAGCGTCCCAGCGACATAGAAAAAACAAGGATGCAAGTGATACCAATTCAAAATTCAAAATCCACGTATTAGGCAAGTCAGATATTAGAAGGGTTTAGGAACGGTCAACAAATCTTAAAGCGATCGCCATTTAAAGGTAATCCACCTCTGAGGTTGTAAAAGTTATGCTGATTGAAGTGTGGTAGAAGCAAGATATTTTCTTTCATTGCCAAAGACCACAAGACAATTGCTAATTGCTAGCAATTATGTTAGCGATTAGCACATTTGCCCTCAAATTTGCACTTGTATAGAATCAGAGTGCAATGTTAGGGACGCTCGATCGGTGTTTAAAAGGGGTAAAAAGAAGGTGTTAAAGACACTTTTAGTGATTGCCGTTGGTTTTTTACCGTCCCTGTTTTCCCTGTGGGTAATCCGCAAAACACGATCGCGATCGCGTTTACGGATGAGGCAAGCAGCCATGAATTTTCCCAGGATGCGACCAGGGGAAAACTTCACATCGCCGGAAGGCGATCGCTATTATTTAGAAGGGGTGGGCTACCTGATTGGTGACATCAGCTGCAAGTTTAATGCCCGATCTGGCTACATTCGCTGTGCCGTGAATCCTGACGGGCCGTGTAACGGTTGTCGCCACTACGAGCCAAAAGAATTAACTGGTAATGAAAAAAAGGCGTAAACTGTTGAGTGTTGACGGTTGACGGTTAACTGTTAACTTGAAACTACATCTGGTTTTAGGGATGGAATGAGTTTAAGCCCTAGTTGACAATAAACTTCTTAGCATATTCCCAGGTTTTACTAGGGAATGATAAAATCATGGGCTACTACAATAATTTGTATTTACAAACACTTTGAATATTTGTCTTTGTATGCTCAAATAAAAATGAGTCAGAATTCAGTAGGCAGGAGTAAAAAATTACAATTTATCACTAGTCTAGTATGATTTGTGCATTCATTTATTTAATGTTGCTTTAATTTTTGAACTCTTATGACCTCTGTTAGCGTAGCCCATTCTCGCTTCTAGATTCTGACAAAAATGATTTAATATAATTCTTGCAAAAGATTCAAACTTTTTGTTTTAACTTTTGCAAATTTATCTGATAACTGCATGATTATTTAACCATGAAAAAAACTTGTTTTGGAATAACAGCATTATTATCAAGTTGTGCGTTTCTACTAACAGCCTGTGGTGGTGACACCACAACTGTGAGTAATTCTCCAAATAATACTCCAAATAGTACTACGAATAACACTGCAACTAACGCCACAGCAACCACGGGTACATTATCAGGTGCAATTCCCATTGGCATTGCCGTTGCTCAAACAAGCAATGTGGCATTGTTGGGTCAAGAACAAGTGGCTGGAGTTAAAATTGCTGAGAAGTATTTTAATGCTAAAGGTGGTGTCAACGGCACTCCAATTAAATTAGTATTTCAAGATACTAGCGGTGATGAACCAGGAGCAATTAACGCAATTCAAACTTTAATTAATAAAGATAAAGTGATTGGGATTGTTGGCCCGACTTTATCACAGCAAGCCTTTAGCGCTGACCCCGTTGCCGAACGTGCAAAAGTACCAATTATTGGCCCATCAAATACAGCGAAAAATGTTCCTGAAATTGGTGATTATGTTGCCCGCGTTTCTGCACCAGTTTCTGTGGTTGCTCCAAATTCGGTGAAAGCTGCACTCAAGCAAAATCCCCAAATTAAAAAAGTAGCAGTTTTCTATGCTCAAAATGATGCATTTAGCAAATCAGAAACGGAAATTTTTCAACAAGCGGTGAAGGATGGCGGACTGGAATTAGTAACAGTCCAAAAGTTTCAAACTAGCGATACAGATTTTCAAAGCCAAGCTACCAATGCAATTAATCTTAAACCAGATTTGGTGATTATTTCTGGCTTAGCTGCTGATGGTGGTAACTTGGTGCGACAATTGCGAGAACTGGGTTACAAAGGTTTAATTGTTGGTGGTAATGGTTTAAATACATCAAATCTCTTGCCAGTTTGTAAGGCGCTTTGTGATGGCGTATTAATTGCTCAAGCTTATAGTCCAGAACATCCAGGGGAAATAAACGCCGCATTTCGCAAAGCTTACATTGACGAATATAAAAAAGAACCACCCCAATTTAGCGCCCAAGCTTTTGCCGCAGTGCAAGTTTATGTGGAAGCTTTAAAATCTTTAGATAACAAGAGCAAAGTTAATAAATTACAACTACCAGAATTACGGACGCAATTAAATAAAGAAATACTTGCTGGAAAATACAATACACCACTGGGTGAGATTGGTTTTACTCCCGTGGGTGAAGTTGTGCAAAAAGATTTCTATGTAGCCCAAATTAAGATGGAAAAAGATGGCAGTCAAGGTAAATTTACATTTTTGAAATAGTTGCTACATGGATATTAGTCTATTTTTGCAGCAATTATTAAACGGCCTGTCCATTGGCAGTGTCTATGCGATTTTTGCCCTGGGATATACCTTGGTTTATTCTATTTTGGGCATTATTAATTTAGCTCATGGAGCAATTTTTACCTTGGGTGCATATTTTACCTATGCACTCATGGGTGGTAACTTTGGGTTTAATGGCTTATTAGCAAATGCAGCCTTACCGATAAAATTACCATTTGCTATTGCCTTGATTTTAGGAAGTACCTTGGCGGGATTAGTAGGGGTAATAATGGAACGAGTTGCTTTTCAACCTCTGCGGCGTCAAGGTTCCGATCCTTTGCTAACTGTTGTTTCCAGTTTGGGAGTAGCAGTGGTAATTGTGAATTTAATCCAGTATTTAGTAGGCGCAGAAAGTTACACTTACCCAGCAAATACCTATGGGAATTTACCACCTTCTATTAACTTTGGTACTCAAGATAAAGAAATTCCCATTCGCACCGTTCAAATCGTAATTTTTGGTGTATCAGTAGGAATTGTGGCAATTCTCAGCTATTTTATCAATGGTACAAAACATGGTAAGGCAATGCAGGCGATCGCTGAAGATCCAATTACTGCGAGTTTGTTAGGAATAAATAGCGATCGCTTCATCATCTTAACATTCTTTATCAGCAGTTTCCTAGCAGGATTAGCAGGAACTTTAGTCGCTTCTAGTGTTAGTATTGCCGGCCCATATTTTGGTATTGCCTTTGGTTTGAGAGGTTTAGCAGTAATTGTCTTGGGTGGGTTGGGTAGCATTCCCGGCGCAGTTTTAGGAGGATTACTCATTGGATTAGTTGAAGCTTTCGTCCCAGCAGAATATTCCGGTTATAAAGATGCTGTAGCCTACGGAATATTATTTATCATGTTGTTAGTTAGACCCCAAGGTTTGCTAGGTCGTCGGTTTATTCAAAAAGTTTAAATAGACGTAAGGCTATGAAAACATACACCAAACAAAAGTTAACTTTTGATGATTTTTTAGAACAGTGTCCAGAGGAAGGTTTATATGAATTGGTGGATCAGGAAATTGTAGAAGTGCGTGCAACTAGAAATCATGATGATGTCGCTAATTTTACATTATTTGGTTTCAATTATGAAATTAGACGACTCAATCTAAATTATGTAGTTAATAACACAGCAGTTTTGAAAACTCTAACTGCCAATGGCATAGAACAAGGGCGTAAGCCTGATGTTAGTGTAATAGATAAAGATGTATGGCGTTCAAATCGTTCTGCTTATTCTGCACTTGAAGAACCCATCCAGTTAGCCATAGAAGTAACATCAACTAATTGGGAAGATGACTACATTGATAAATTAGATGAATATCAACGTTTAGGCATTAAAGAATATTGGATTGTAGATTATTTAGCAATTGGTTCAAGAGAGTATTTAGGAAATCCCAAAGTTCCCACTGTGTTTGTTTTTCTACTAGATGCAGAGGATAAATACCAACGCACAGACTTTAGAGGTTCAGAAAGAATCGTGTCACAAACTTTTCCTGAACTAACGCTGACAGCAGAGCAAATATTAACAGCTTAAAGAAGAATACAGAATTCAGAATTCAGAATTCAGGAGTCAGAATTCAGAATGAATTAGTGTTAAATTCAGAACTGCAAATAATTGTAGACCACAAAATTTAAATGAATACTTTAACCCTTTTATTTCGTAATTCCTAACTCCTAACTCCTGACTCCTGAATTTTGACTCCTGACTCCTAACTCCCCAAAATATTTTACAATGTCTGAATTTTTTTCTACTTATGAATCACCGATAGTCTACATGGTATTGGAGGCTTTATTAGGATTATCGCTTTATTTACCACTGATGGCTGGACAATTATCTTTAGCTAGTCCGGGATTTTATGCTTTAGGTGGATATATTGCAGCGATTTTATCTACAAAGGTTTTTCCATCTAGTAATAATTTATTTCCAATTCCATTTCTTTTATTGGAAATGATAATTGCTGGTATAGTTTCTGGTATATTGGCTGTATTAGTGGGAATTCCGGCATTGCGATTGCGGGGAATTTATTTAGCGATCGCCACTATCGCCTTTGTAGAAGTATTGCGAGTTGTATCCTTAAATTTAGATATTACAGGCGGTGCTGTAGGAATTTTTGGTATTCCTCAACCATTTCAAAGCCAACTTGAATATTTAAAAATTGCTCTACCATTACTATTAATTAGTATGGTATTATTTTATCGTTTAGAACGCATTCGTACGGGTAGAGCATTCATCGCCATTCGCGAAGATGAATTAGCTGCTAGTGCAATGGGAATAAACCCCACTTACTACAAAGTTTTGGCTTTTACTCTGGGAGCCATTCTCGCGGGTATTGTGGGTGTAATTACCGCTCATTTTCTCAATACCTGGAACGCACGACAAGGTACTTTTGATGCCAGTATTACCTATTTAACCATTGTATTAATTGGTGGTTCAAGAACTTTTTTAGGTTCGGTGGTAGGTGCGATCGTATTGAAAGTTTTATTAGAAATTATTTTGCGGAGAATAGCTGATATAGGGGGATTGCCTATTTGGTTAGCTCAATTTTTGCGCGATGGTAGATTGATGATTTTTGGTTGTTTAATTGTCTTAGGAACTATCTTTTTTCCTCAAGGATTTGTGACTCCAGATATTTTAAAAAAATCTAAAAAGCAATTACTAAAGTTATTTTTTAACACATCAAAACAAACAAATTAATTAGATGAAGACTAAATATAATTATGTTGTAATTGGTGCGGGTTCGGCTGGTTGTGTCCTTGCTAACCGATTGACAGAAGATGCCCAAACTACTGTGTTGTTACTGGAAGCCGGAAATCCGCCGAATTTACCAGAACACGAAATTCCTCTAGGCTGGCCACAACTTTGGGGTACAGACGCGGATTGGGCATATTCTACAGAAGAAGAACCTTATATTTATAATCGTAAAATCTATTGTCCGCGCGGGAAAGTTTTGGGCGGCAGCAGTGCGATCAACGCCATGATTTATATTCGAGGTAGTCGGTATGATTACGATCGCTGGGAAAAGTTAGGCAATGTTGGTTGGAGTTATGAAGATGTGTTGCCGTATTTCAAAAAATCTGAAAATCAACAGCGAGGAGCATGTGAATTTCACGGAGTTGATGGATTTTTGAGTGTCACAGACCTCATAGCCAAGAGCATCGTCTCACAAAAATTTGTGGAAGCCTCTGTTGAATTGGGTTATGGAAACAATCCAGATTTCAATGGCCCACAACAGCACGGAGCCGGATTTTATCAGTTAACAATTAAAGATGGCAAACGCCATAGTACAGCAACGGCGTTTCTACTACCGATTTTGCACCGTCCCAACTTAACCGTTACCACTGGTGCATTAGTTACTAGGTTATTGTTTGAGGGAACGCAAACCGTAGGGGTAGAATACATCCATCAGGGAACTATACACCAAGTTTGGGTAGAACAGGAAGTGATTTTAAGCGCTGGCGCTATTGATTCACCAAAGCTGTTGATGCTCTCTGGGATTGGTAAGGCAGAACATCTCAAAACCTTGGACATTCCTGTGGTTGTTGATTTACCTGGTGTGGGTGAAAATCTCCACGATCACCTCTTAGTCGGCGTTGCACACGAAGCAACCCAGGATATTCAACCCGCCCTCACCTCTAATATTGCCGAAGTTGGATCGTTTGTACATAGTGAAGGTCGTTTAGATGCTCCGCCAGATTTACAGTTTTTCTGTGCCCCTGTTTTTTGGACACATCCTGCTTATGCGCGTTCTGTGTCGGGATTTACCGCTACAGCTTGTATAACTAATCCCGAAAGCCGTGGTAGTCTTAGCCTGCGTTCTGGTTCACCCAAAGATCCACCGATAATTCGGATGAACTATTTGCAAAGTGAATCTGATTGTCAAACGCTCCTCGCAGGAATCAAAATTTGTCGGCAAATATTCCAATCAAGTGTATTTGACGAATTACGAAAAGAGGAAGCAGCACCTGGTATTGATAATAAAACTGATGAAGGACTTCTAGCTTATATCCGGGAAACCTGCGATAGTGTGTACCATCCAGTGGGCACTTGTAAAATGGGAACTGACCGAGATTCAGTGGTCGATCCGGAACTAAAAGTGTATGGTGTTGCAGGCTTGCGTGTAGTAGATGCATCAATTATGCCAAAAATTACTACGGGAAATACTAATGCACCAACCATCATGATTGGTGAAAAAGCAGCCGATTTGATTAAAGCTGTGGCGCAATGACAAACAACATTATTTTAGAAGCCAAATCACTGACTCGCCGCTTTGGGGGTTTAGTGGCGGTGAATAATGTATCTTTTACAGTCAATCAACATGAAATTTTTGGATTGATTGGCCCTAACGGTGCTGGGAAAACAACACTGTTTAATTTGATTACAGCTTTTATTCCCCTTTCTAGTGGAGAATTACGCTATCAAGGTGCTAATATTTCCCAACTACGCCCGCATCAAATTGCAGGTTTAGGTATTGCTCGGACTTTTCAAAATATTCGCTTATTTGGGGAATTATCAGCCTTAGAAAATATAGTAATTGCCCGACATTTGGATAATAAAAGTAATGTATTAACAGGAGTTTTAGGATTACCACAAGCGCGTCGGGAAGAGAAAAAAAGCAGGCAAAAAGCTTTACAATTATTGGAGATGGTGGGCTTGAGCGATCGCGCCGAAGAAAAAGCGAAAAATTTCGCCTATGGTGACCAGCGCCGCTTAGAAATTGCCCGTTCTCTAGCCCTAAAACCGCAAATTTTACTTCTCGATGAACCAGCTGCGGGAATGAACCCCTATGAAAAACAGCAACTAAGTGAGTTTATCCGCAGCCTGCGAGAACAGTTTAGTTTAACAATTGTGCTGATTGAACATCACGTACCATTAGTAATGGGTTTGTGCGATCGCATTGCGGTTTTAGATTTTGGACAATTGATTGCTTTGGGCGAACCAGCTGTAGTTAGAAATGACCCGGCTGTGATTGAAGCTTATTTGGGTAATGAGTAACTGGGAAATTTAAACAGACAAAGCTGTGATAAATTCTTCTAAAGAATTTACTGCGATCGCACTATCCATTAAACTTTCTAATTTTTCCACACTCTCGCCCTCAAGCCTGATTTCCACCTCACGGGGAATTTCGCCAAAGCGTTGTTGCAATACTCGGATTAACTGCCGTTTTACACCTTGCTGGAGTCCTTGCTGGAGTCCTTGCTGGAGTCCTTGCTGGAGTCCTTGCTGAAGTCCTTCAGTTAAAATTTCTTGATACCAAGGCGATTCTCGCAATATTGCCATATCCCACCTCATGATTTGTTGCACTAAAGGTGTGTCTAACACAAAGCTAGCAAAAAATGCCAGCAATGATTCTAATTGATCTAACTGTGCATCTGCTCGCAATATTTGTAATGCCCGTTGTACTACTGATGCTTCTGCGCCTCCTCGCAGAATGGGCACAAATGGTAACAACGACGGTAAAGGTTGCCCAAAAACTATTTCTGCGTCCACTTCCCACAAATTAATTACGCGATAATCTTGAATAGCACGTAATCCCAAAAATTCCTGCTCGTAACTACTGACAATAGTCAAGCTGGATGGAGGCGGTAAAATGTTGACGAGTACTGGGTAAATTGGCAGTCGGTAACGTTCATGTGCCAAGGCAGCATAGGCTCTCATACGTAATGGCATATGTGCTGTATAACGCAACTGTAGTTCATTTAATACCAGAAAATCTCCGTGAGTAGGACTGTATGCTTTCACCAAAACATCTGTTTCGCGGCTAATCCATTGAAACTCCGAACCAAGAATTTCTTTTGCCACGACTTCAGGACGCTGTGTTACCCACTGCACCCATGCATCGGGAGCTAAATTAATTAGTCGCTTACCACCAATATCTGCTGCTTTTGCCACAGGACACTCGATATCGTTATCAATAGACTTCTTGCAGAAGTTGGGAAAAGGGGAAGGGGAAAGGGGGAAAGGTTTGGTATTTTACTTTTCCCAATAAAGATGCATCCCTTTGACCACAAGAGTGCAAAAAGCACTTTTGCACTTTTGTCTAATTAAGAAAAAAATCAAGAGGTTTCTTCTAAGGGAAAAATATCTCCACGCAAGTAGGAATCAAAGTGTTTTTTAAAGTATTGAATACTTGTCATATTAGGTTCATCACTTTCTGTGGGCGTGAATTCATAAATTGGCACTTTTTCTCTCACGAGTTTGACTAATTTAGCATCGAGTTGCTCAAAAGCATCAACTCTAAATATTGTGGTTTCAAATCTTAATTTAGCTGGATGACCATATCCTAATTTCATCCAAGGCATCCAAGGACAATCTCGTGCCCATTTAGCGGGAGGAACTTCTGTGACATCCGGTCGGCAGGCATTTGATATAAAATATTCAATTCCCTGAAATTTTTCTCCAGGGCAATAATCTAAGTATTTACTATCTCCTGCTAAGGGATGGGGATATTCTAAAGGAATTTCCATTACGGAGGTGAGATATGGCTTTCCTTTAGGTATGACAAATTTCTTTGGTTTGATTGAACCTTGAACAATTCTGTTAGCTATATGTACTACTGGTACTGATTGATTTGCTGTTGGCGATTGCCAAAAATGTAAAATTTCTTGAGTATTGGGGTGACAAAATAGACCTAATTCTCTATTGATGCGATATCCGACTTCACCATACTCAGGATCGGGTTTGATAAATACTTTTGTTGCATTCATCCCAATAATAGAGAACAATTTTTCTTTTGGTTTCTCTGGTGTTTCTTGCCACCAAATTTCTCCAGACCAATTGTAATAAAGTTGTAATCCATGATTTTTTTGATAAAAATCAAGATTATTAAGTTCGTAATCGTCTAAATAATCACTCATATTGATTTTTGATTTTAGATTGGACATAGGGCATGGGGCATGGGGCATTGGGCATTGGACAAAAGAAAGATCCCTCCTTTTCCCTTTAACCTTTCCCCTTTCCCCTTTCCCCTTTTCCCTTTTCCCTTTCCCCTTTCCCCTTTAACCTTGGCGAAG
>Ga0314812_100072_pt1 | contig 16575 bp, 15 predicted proteins | sample STEome_9_FD_202336 | JGI IMG/M metagenome (GOLD analysis project Ga0314812, IMG submission 202336) | Metatranscriptome of soil surface biofilm microbial communities from soil inoculated with nitrogen-fixing consortium DG1, State College... ...
CGCCCCGCTGCGCTAACAGGAGTCAGGAGTCAGAATTAATTAGGCAAGTATCAAATAATTCTTTAATTATTTTTTAATAAATTATGCATTAGTAATCCGCTTGAATTTTTGAACTCCTACAGCATAGGTATTAAATTATTGTAGGGGCACACACAATACTGCTCGCTTTGTGCATTTTCAACTCGGAATTTGGTTTTGGGAAAAGGTTAAAGGGTAAAGGTTTTTTCTTTCCCCTTTACCCTTCCCCTTTTCCCCTTAACCGACAAGTATTGGGGGCACACAGCTAGCTGCGCGCCCCTACAAATTGCTATGAAATTAACACTAGCGAATCATAATCAGATTTGATTTATTCAATCAAAACCAATAATATCCAACTAATACAGCATTCAATAATCCTGAAGTACACAATCTAAGTCTGATAGCTAAGCACAGAGATGATTCTAATTCTGACTACTAAATTCTGAATTTAGTTGATTTTTTCTGCATTACTTGAGCCTGGGAATAAAGGGTCACATTTATTTTCAACAACTACACACATATTACTGAGTGCTTGCTGATAGTTATCCATATCATCTTGCTCAAGAAAGATTTTGGCAGCTGTCTGTAAATCTGCCATTGCCTTTGTTTGGTTTTGGTTGGATTCACTACCACCATATTGTGCTAGTTCATAACGCACCATACCTCGTTTGAGGAAGGCTTTTGCTAATTTGGGGCTGATGGTTAATGCTTGGCTAAAGTCAGCGATCGCTTGTTTATATTCTTGCTCGTAATTGCTGCTATATTGGGCAATTTGATAGTAAACAACACCGCGCTGAAAATAAGCTTCTGCTTTGGATAAATTCAGTTTGATTGCTTGAGTAAAATCTGCGATCGCTCTTTTATAAATTTGTTGAGACTCACCGCTATATTTAGCCATTTGGGCGCGGACAATACCGCGTCTAATGTAAGCTTCAACTTCTTGGGGATCGAGACCAATGGCGCGATTGTAATCCGTGAGGGCTAAATTATATTCTGTATCCGGATCGTTGCTATACTCAGCAAGCATAAACCGCGCATTTCCCCGATTCACCAAAGCTTTAATTTCCTTGGGTTTGATTTTCAAAGCTTGGGTATAATCTACAACTGCTCCTTCATAATCTTTGAGATTATAACGAGCATTGCCTCGATTAACTAGGGCTTTGGCGTGTTTGGGTTCTTGTTCAATGGCTTGACTATAATTTGCAACTGCTTTTTCATAGTCTCGCTGTTTGTAAGCACTATGACCTTGCTGATAATAATCGGCAAAGCTAAGTTTATTAATTCCCTGACCAGATTTCAATGTTTGTTGAGTGTAAGCGTTTTGGGAAACTAACGGCTCAGTAAATTTAATCATTAAGTCCGCAGATCCCAATAAAACTAAACCCAATAAGCAAAAACCAATGGGGTACAACTTAGATTTTTTGGAGCGTCTATAATAGGAACCGCTTGGCGTCATGGGTTGCCAATAATTTGCTAAGTGCGATGGCATGGCCCGTTGTGGCAAACGCGGTGTTTGAGTATGGCGCTTTTTCGGCTTGATGCGCGGTTGGAGATGTTCTTTGGCTTCTATTGCTCGATGTGATGGGAAAGGATCGCGTCCACCTAATCGCACGGTACGTTCGCACCAAGGACAAAGGTCTAGGTGGTTGTTGTAACGATGTTGGGGATTAGTTGTGCAAGTAATTAGGGAATCTTCGGCTTCTGCGATTGCACTGAGCCAAGTTTGGGCGCTAGGACGTAGCTGTGGGTTGTTGTGACCATCTTCAAAACAACGCACGAATAGTTCTTGTAACCCAGGATGAAGAATTTCCCAAGGGGGGGCGATGGGTGTAGGTAGGTAAGGTACGCGTCGTTTTTGGCTGTAAGTAAAATGACCTGCGGCGATGCGAGCTTCGTAAGGTGGAGGCTCGATAGCACCTTGAAAAATCCCAGAAAATGGGTGCGTACCTTCCATTAATAGTTGGAATACTAGTACTGCTAACCCGAATAAATCGTGAGAAATTTCGCGATCGTGTTCTGCAAAAGTTTTATTTTGAAGTTCTGGTGGCGTAAACTCCGGTTTACCCACTGGACAACGGTAAACCAAGTTACCATCAGGGTTACGTACTTGGAATGAGTCTGTGTCAATTAAGGTCACCAGTGCTGTGTCACTGACGAGGATGTTTGACTCATTCACATCACCAATGCAATATCCGCTAGCGTGTAAAGCCGCAAAAGCCGCCGCCAAGTTACGAGCGGTGCGGAGCAGGTACTGATAATTGAATAAGGGGCAGTGTTGGCGACGAGTTCTGGGGTTATAAAAGTCAATGATTGGACGCATTCCTTGAATGCGTGGCATTAAAAACCCCAGGATGTTGTTGCTACCATCTGCTGTGTGCAAGAAAGCCTCAGGCCAAGCGATGGAAATATGCCCCAAACTAGCTGTGGGGTTTTCTGGCGGGTTAGCCAGCATCGCTTGGAGTTTTTCGGCATGGGCACTGGTTGGCTTATGGTATATCTTGGCCACCAAGTTGCCATCGGATGGCACTGCATAAACACAAGCTTCACCGCCACGCCCCAGACTCATACTCAAATTGAGGATTTCTTTTTTGGGAGAATAACGTAGTACCTGCATAGTCAATTACCGCTAACGGGAGTATTTAAAATCTCAAATTTTTAAAGTTAATGCTTATGAGTTGTTGAATGCAGCTATTATCAGTGTCAAATCATCATCAGTGCGTTGGGCAATCCGCTCTGAACGTAAAAATTTTACTAACTGCTCTTTTGCTGCTGTCTTGTCCTCGGCATTGGCTACAAATTCAAACAGCGGAAAAAAGAACGGTTTATGAGGTTCCCCAACAACCATATTTAAAGCCAGCATTTGTAACCCGTCAGTAATTATACCAACATTTACTATGTCTGTACGCCATAATCTCATCTGTGCTGTGTCTAAGGCAGTGGGCGAAGTTAAAAAAGTGGTTTCGTTGATGTATTCGCCACTATCAGGCATAGTTACTGCTAAAAGGTTGCCCAGTCGGTCTTTGGCCACAGCCAGACCATCACCTATTTGGGCTACAGCCACAACCTCTGGTGTGGCAACCATAATAATTAAAGTAGTTGCTAAGTCAGCAAGTTGTTTTTCGCAAGCAACTGCTTCTTGTTCAACAGCTTTTTTGGCAGCTAGTAAGGCATCATTTAAGAGCGATCGCACATTAGCATCATTAGTCAAACTGCTGCGGGTTAGTCCTTTACTAGATAGGTTTTCGATGGCTGTTTCCACAGCCAGCATCGCTCCTACTTTTCCCAGACTTGCAGAACCCGCGCCATCTGCTGCTGCTGCCACTAAAATGTTATCCGCCAATATCTGCCAGTGATGAGCATCCTGGCATAATTGCTTGTTTCTTAAGTGACTTGTACCACATACTGACGCAGCCACAATCCGCCATTGAGCAATCTGTTTCGATATGTTCATAAGGTTTTGTTCCAACAGCTAGCTGCCATTTTTGTAATTAAACAGTCCCCCAACCAATTGGCGGTAGTGCTACCTGTTCGTCCACCTGGGAATGCGAAACAGCCGACATACTAGCTGAAAGCCAAACAAACATCTCAATGAAGTTTAGCCCTTTGAGTTTCAGCGGAGTACGTACAGCTATTTGATTTAAGCGCGTCATATTCGCATTTTCTACACCTACTGTGAAAAATGCTACACGCTTACTAGCTTCATCACCTTGTAAGCGTTGGGCTGCTTGCTCTACTACATGATCTAACTCTCCTTGCGGTTCCCCATCGGTAATCATAAATACCCAAGGACGGTAGTAAGCAATTCCATTGGTACGATACTGAGACTTTCTTTCTTGAATAAGATCTAAAGCTTTATGAATTCCTGCACCCATCGTTGTCAATCCCTGAGCTGTTAAAATCGGCGGATTGAATTGATCGGCGGTTACAAAGTCTTGTACTACATTAATATTACTGTCAAAGGTGACGATGGCCACTTCTACTCTTCTCGCAGCCAAGGGATTTTTGACTAATTCATCCTTTAAACTGAGTAAACCCTGATTCAAAGCCTCAATGGGGTCTCCCTGCATTGAGCCGGATGTATCTAGTAAGAGGACACACGGACAACGCGGTTCTGGGTTTTCTGCAAATTCTACAACTTCATCAAGTCTTAATGTGTCATGCATAACTTTTTGTGTTATGTTAAAATCCAAAGTTTTAATTTCCTGTTTTCAATCTATATGTTTGCTAGTCACTAACGCGACTACAGATAATAGTATCTAGTTGTAGATGCTGTGGTTAGCATCAAACAAGTTCTTCTCACCCAGTTCTCTACATATTTCAGCAGAGGTTGAACGGCGTTTAGTTTTGCAAAAAAGAGTTTCTCAAAACTCAGCATTATCTGTTGTAGTATATCTACCAAAAATTTATATCTATCAAACCTACAGTACAATAAATACGTAGAATTTCCTACATAAGTTTTTAAAGATTTTATGTAGGACAATGATTTCTTAATATAAAAGTAATTAAGCATAATTAAGTTCGTTTAATTTACAAGTGTGCCTGGGTAATTGTGAAAACCGAGAATCAAATTTACTTCCTTAGGAAACTACTCTAGCGAAAGATGTAGATGATTGCAGTTTCAGATCGAGAGCGATCGGTAGTCAGTCAAGTTAAAAACAATCAAGATAATACTGACATTGTATTGATAATTCTTCTTTACATTTGTTTATTTTCACCTACATCAGTTAAGAACAACTGGAAACACAACTAAAGACAAGTTTTTTCATAGATACTGTACACAATTAAACAAAAAGACTTATTTTACACACCTCCAAAAAACGTATAAAATACAACCAACAATTTTAAAATTTATGAATTTTAATATATATACATATTTCAAATAAATAATTTGTGCATAAAGAAATATTACAAAGAAGAAAATACTTCATCGCTGATATTTGTAATTTACAAATGTTAGGTTGCTGATTCCGCAAAAAAGTAGAAAAAGTATGAATAATTCAGGTGTGTTTGCCAAACTACGTCCTTTAAGTTTGTTAAGACAATTATCTAATTGCTCGGACACTACTTGTTTACAAGCATTTAGTAACTCAGTTTCGTGGTTGATTTACTTAGAACAAGGCAAAATAACTTACGCTACTCATTCAGTAGAACCCTTTGACCGACTAGAACGTCATTTGCGTCGCTTAAGCCATCAAATTCCATTACTTACCAACGAGGTTCGCGTTCAAGTTCGTTTGATGTTTGAACCTGACTTGCACAGTCAGTTAACAGAACAAGATGCTCAATCAACAAGCCAGCCTCCTGAATATCAAGCTATATACTGGCTTGTTAGTCAACAACATCTACATTCTACGCAAGCAGCAGCATTGATTCAAGAATTAGTTAAAGAAGTGATTGAATCATTTTTGCTCATTAAAGAAGGCAGTTATGAATTAAGTGAACCTTTTAGTAGAATGCCAAAAATTTGCAGGTTCGACATAGAAAAAATTTTAGAACGCTGCCAAGCAAGATTAGAGAGTTGGCAGTCCTTTGGGCCACAAATTTCTTCTCCCTATCAGCGTCCATATCTGTTGGCTAACAACCAATTAGAGCAAAAAGATTTACCAAATCTCCAGCCGAATTTAACTAACTGGATGAAAGGTTTTAGCATTTGTCATTTGGCTGCAATTTTGAATCAGGATGAAATTAAACTAGCTCGGCAATTATATCCCTACATCGTTCAAGGGAGAATTATTTTACACGAACCAGATCCACCATTTGATAAACTACCAAAATTATTTGAGGAAAAATCGTTTTTACCAAAATTGACCACAGATTTATTTGATACTCAAGAAGAAATCAATAGTTCTCTAGATATTACTCAAGAGAATGATGTCGTTGAACAATTACCACAAAATTCCACTCCTCCAACAGCCAACTTTCAAGAACCAACAATATCAAATAACATAAATTCCCCTTCCGAAAGAGTAGCCGCCGCTACTGTAACTCCACCAAAAATCCACAAAATCGTTTCTGTAGATGATAGCCCCACAATTCTTAAAGAAATTAGTCATTTTTTAGAAAATGAAAATTTTTCTGTAGTCACCATCAACGATCCATTAAAAGCCGTTTTGTCGATTATCAGGCACAAACCAGACTTAATTTTGCTGGATCTAAACATGGCAGGAATTGACGGTTATGAATTGTGTAAGATTATACGTAATAATTCAATGTTTAAACAGACTCCTATTATCTTTGTTACTGGTAACAAAGGAATTGTAGACAAAGTAAAAGCCAGATTAGTCGGGGCATCTGGATATTTAACCAAACCATTTACGCAAGCAGATTTACTGAAAATAGTTTTCATGCATTTAACTTAAATTCATGAATATACCGAATTTTTACTAGTGGAGAGAGGTAACAGGGAACAGGTAAAAAGGAATAAAATTGACTTTTTAATGCCCGATACCCAATCCCCAATCCCCAGTTCCAGCTTGTTGTCTGTCGGCTGCTATAAATTGAGATTTTGACATAGAGCGATAAACCAAAGGCGGGGGTGAATTCAAGTTTTCCTGATTTGCTTGTTTTGTGACTGTGGTAATTAGGTGATGGTGTGGTGAAAGATGACACACAGGATCGGTGGTAGCAGCATTATTCGTCAAAAGTAAAGCTTGGCAACGGCAACCACCAAAATCAACCCCACGGCGATCGCAACTTTGGCAAGGCTCAGGCATCCATTCTGTACCCCGGAACCGATTAAAAGCAGGCGATTCAAACCAAATCCAATCTAGTGAATGGTTGCGGACATTAACAAATTCTAATTCTGGAATGGAAGTGGCGGCTTGGCAAGGTAACACATCGCCATTGGGAGCGACAACTAAAGCTAGATGACCCCAGCCACCCATACATGCTTTGGGATAATCTTCATAATAGTCTGGAAGTACGTATAAGATACCCATTGGGCAGATATTACGCTCTCTGGCGGCTGCCACTGCGGCATCTGCCCGTTTTAGCTGCTCGCGGGTAGGTAGTAAAACATCACGGTTGCGATATGCCCAACCATAATACTGAGTGTTCGCTAATTCCACTCTGTCTGCTTTTAAAACCTCACACAGTTCTAAAATCTCCTCAATCCTGTCTAGGTTTTGCCGATGTAGAACAAAATTGAGTGTCAACGGTAAACCCAAAGCCTTGACTAATCTTGCCGCCTCTAATTTTTGCTCAAAACAGCGACTTCCAGCAATATAATCCGACTCAGCAGCACGACTATCTTGGATGCTAATTTGTACGTGATCGAGTCCGGCATCACGCAACTGTGTAGCTCGTTCTGGAGTTAATAAAGTAGCAGCAGTAATCAAAGTGGTGTATAGTTGCGCTTTAGCTGCCGCTGCCACAAGTAATTCTAGGTCTTTTCGTAGCAGTGGTTCGCCACCAGTCAAGCCAAGCTGTAACACACCCAAGTTCGATGCTTGGTGAATTACTCGCAACCAATCTTCAGTGGAAAGTTCTTGACGATATTGGTTATCGCCATAATTTAGTGGATTGGAGCAGTACGGACAACGCAGTGGGCAGCGATACGTTAATTCTGCAATTAAGCTTAACGGTCTATAAATTGTCATATTAATTCGTAATTAAATATTGCTGATTTTATGTATAAAAACGATTGTGGGCCATTGCAAAATCGTTGTGGAGAGACGTTGCATTGCAACGTCTCTACATTTCTATAATTAATAATCCTCGTTTACTAATTCGAGAGAGCAGATGGCGCACATCCTCTATGAGATTTTCGCCTTGGTACTGTTTCTCCAACTCTGTTGCGATCGCACTCAGAGTCCGCTCACCATTACAAAGTGCTAGAATTGCCGCCGCTGTGGAATTTAATTGTAGTGCCCCCTCCGGAACTAGGAGCCAATGCTGTTTTCTCACATCATCCCAGCGTAAACGCACACCACGAACTAAGCGCGGTCGGGCATGATTGTCTATAGTACTCATTTAATTTGTAATTAATGTTTTGGGCATTGGGCAAACAGGGTATGGGGAAAGGGAAAGGGGTATGGTTCGACAAGCTCACCAACCGGGGAAAAGGGGAAAGATTAAATTTATTCCTTTTCCCTTTAACCTGGTTGGTGAGCTTGCCGAACCATAACCTTTTCCCCTGCCTTCCCCAGTCCCCAGTCTCCTCATACTGGCCTACTATCCCCCCGTTCAATGGCCTCTAACTGGCTCCACAATAAATTGCACTTGAATACTAAAGCTTGTACTGCTTTTTCCTGAGATTCACGAGTGCGACAGTGTTTGAGGACTAGCTTGAGGGCATATTGGGCATCTCTGGGGGCTTGGTAAAGACGCGCCCGGAAGTAGTCAAATCCAGCAGGATCGATCCAGGGGTAATGCTGTTCTAATGCAGCTAAGCGGACTCGAATTGCATCCGGGCCAAAGAGTTCGGTTAGGGATGCAGCCACCGCCTCAATCCAAGGTCGAGTGCGACAAAAGTTAACGTAGGCATCCACAGCATACTGAACTCCTGGTAGTACGTGCTTGTCTTCTAAGAGTTCTTGACGAGATAAACCTACAGCTTTACCAAGTTTTAACCATGCTTCGATGCCACCTTCATTGTCGCCTTGACCGTCATGGTCGATGATGCGTTGAATCCATTGCCGCCGCACTTCTAAATCGGGGCAATTTGATAAAATCGCAGCATCTTTTAAGGGAATACTTTTTTGATAGTAAAATCTATTTGCTACCCAGCGTCGGACTTCTGTTGGCGTTAAATCACCGCTGTTCATCCTTGCATGGAATGGATGCAGATGATGATAGCGGCGATGTTGCGATCGCAATACCGCCTCTAGTTCTGTCTGAGTCCAAGGGAGAGGTTCTTTAACTAATTCCAACACGCTTTTTATTGCACCTCAAAATTACAATTCGATGGTCAAGCCATCGTAACCAACTTCTACTCCTGCGGCTTCTACAATTTTGCGTTCTTCTGAATCAGGTAACAGGATTGGGTTTGTGTTGTTGATGTGAAGGAGAATTTTCCGAGGACGGCTCAAATTAGCAAGACTTTTTAAACTAACGTTCAGGGGTAAGTGTCCCATATCGCGGGCTTGAAGTTTTGATATTCCTAAAGCCAATAACTCGTCATTTTGCCAGCAAGTGCCATCTACTAAAATGCAGTCACTTGATTCAAACCGTTCTAAGATTTTTTCGTCAAGTTCGGCTAAACCAGGAGCATAAGTAGCAACTTTGCCAGTGGTGCGATCGCGAAATGTTAAACCAATAACCCAAACTCCATCTAAATTTGCTTTGTGACGCATATATTTTGGTGGTTTGGCTCCTAGTGGAAATACCTCTACTTCCAAACCATCTGCACCACCCAGGTTGATAGGTACGTGAGGTTCGAGTACAGACCATTCCACACCACAATAGCTTGCTAAGGTAGACAGCAGGGGATAACCCTCTGTCAAAGCCATACGTACTGTTTCAGTACCGTAGACACGCAGTTTTTCCGTAGATTCTCTGAGGATAACCAGCCCAGTGGTATGGTCAATCTCTGCATCAGTTAATAGAACGCCAGCGATGGGACTTGACCGAATTGTAGACGATTGTCCTTGCCGCAATCTCTCTAACTGCGGACGTATATCCGGAGAGGCATTGACTAAAAACCAAGGCTGATTATTTTTTCTCACTGCAATTGATGACTGGTTGAGCCAATTGACACCTGCACGACTTGTGCGGACTGCTTGACAATTGGGACAGTTGCAATTCCATTGAGGAAAACCGCCACCTGCGGCAGTACCGAGAATTTTTATAAACATAAAAACAAAAAGCAGGTAGAGGTTTTTATCAAAGAAGGGAATAGGGAATAGTTTTTTGTTGACTGTTCCTTGCTTTGGGGGAATAACAGACCAATACGGTTCGGGAAAAGGGGAAAGGGGAAAGGGGAAAGGGGAAAGGGAAAAGGGGAAAGGGGAAAGGTTTCAAATACATCCAAATCCCCTTACCCCGGTTGGTGAGCTTGTCGAACCATTAACCTTTTCCCAGACCACAAGGTAAGTTCATACTGCTTATCCGAACCGTATTGACCCCACAACCATCAAGTGGCACGGAAACCCTATGTTAAGAGTTCCCTTTTATTGCCCATTGAGGATATATGTCGTAATTTCCATACACAAGTCCAGTTCGTCAAAATCTGGTTTTTCCCAATCAATTGCTGACTTAATATTTGGAGGAAGAAATGAAGTTCTAGTGGAGACATCCTCACTTAATTGTGAGCCATTGTTGTCTTGCTCTTGCATAGAGCGATCGTTGGTTTCGCGAATCATAAGGAACACCTATTGAAATCAACTTTTCATTTGGCCTGCAATTAATTGTAGTAATTTTACTTACTATTTGTCTTAATTTGCTGGCTCAAAATCTGTTTGCTATAGGCTAAACCGTGCTACATGAGAAGCACACAGTATTTTTACTGTTATTTTATTAATTTTTATCCTGGGATTGTTATGTCAGTGCAACATAGTACGATTGTTCAAGAGAAAGGCTATAACTTGCGGAGTGAATAGCGATCGCGAGCGAAAAGACACTCTAAAATGAGAGCAAAAGACGATTCCTAAAACCAGCACACTCCATGCGTATTTCTTTAAACTGGCTGCGCGAACTAGTAGAGATAAAACTTAGTCCAGAAGAATTAGCCGAAACTCTGACAATGGCGGGGTTTGAAGTAGAAGATATTGAAGACCGCCGCACTTGGGCAAATGGCGTAGTTGTGGGGAGAGTGCTTGAGCGTCAACCACACCCCAATGCTGATAAATTAAGTGTTTGTCAAGTGGATATTGGCGCAGATGAGACTTTAAATATTGTCTGTGGCGCTGCTAATGTCAAGGCAGATATCTATGTGCCTGTGGCAACTACGGGAACTTACTTACCCAATATTGATTTAAAAATTAAACCTGCAAAACTGCGTGGTGTCCCTTCTCAAGGCATGATTTGTTCTTTAAAAGAACTCGGTTTGCCCACCGATGTAGACGGAATTCATATTTTTCCCCAAGAAAAATTAACCTTGGGTAGCGATGTGCGTCCGTTGTTGGGTTTAGATGATGTCATTTTAGACCTCACGGCAACCGCTAATCGGGCTGATGCCTTGAGTATGGTGGGTGTAGCCAGAGAAGTAGCAGCTTTGACTGGTGGAAAATTGAGCATTCCCCTACCGAGTGAAGTACCAATTACTAAAAATACAGGAAATTTAGCTTTAAAAATTGCCGATACCCAAGCTTGCCCTGCTTACATTGGTACAGTCATTGAACAAATTAAAATTGCGCCATCTCCTGATTGGTTGCAACAGCGTTTGCGGGCTGCGGGAGTACGCCCGATAAATAATGTGGTGGACATTACTAACTACGTATTGTTGGAATGGGGACAACCACTGCACGCCTTTGATGGCGAACGCTTAAAATCAGTTGCCAATAGCGAAAGTTTAACCATCGGTGTCCGCTTCGCCACTGCTGGAGAATCCCTGAAAACCCTGGACGGACAAACCCGCACTTTAGCATCCCCAAATTTATTAATTACCGCCAACGACAAACCCGTCGCCCTAGCGGGAGTTATGGGTGGAGAAGAAACCGAAGTCTATGAAGCTACCGAAAGCTTAGTTTTAGAAGCCGCTTTATTTGATTCCGTGGCCATTCGCCGTTCTTCTCGCAGTGTGGGCTTAAGAAGTGAAGCTTCTGGAAGATACGAACGAGGAGTTAACCGCGCTGAATTAGAAGTCGCAAATCGTCGCGCCTTGTCGTTAATTAGCGAATTAGCTAATGGAGTTATTACTCACCAAGAAATTGCCGACACCCGCCCCGACCCATCTACCTGGAGTCGTTCCATTACCCTGCGTTTAGAAAGAGTGAATCAGGTACTAGGGCCAATCGATTTGGGAGAAGAAACAGCAGAACTCCAAGAACAAGACGTTGAAAGGATTTTGACTGCTTTAGGCTGTAAGTTAACTGCTTTGGGTAATGTTTTAGGACAAGATAATACACTGCAACCTACATGGTCTGTTTCAGTTCCACCCTATCGTTACCGCGACTTAGAACGGGAAATTGATTTAATTGAAGAAATCGCCCGCTTGTATGGTTACAACAGATTTTGCGATACCTTACCAGAAAAAGCCGAAGCTGGTTATCTGCCTTTAGACCAAGAATTGATTCGCAAATTACGAGCTTTCTTGAGGGCAGAAGGTTTAACAGAATTAATTCATTATTCTTTAGTTAAACCAGGAGAAGACAGACAAATAGTATTAACAAATCCATTGTTTGTTGAATATTCAGCTTTGCGAACCGATTTAATCTCTGGGTTAATTGACGCTTTTCAATATAATATCGAGCAGGGTAACGGGGCCCTCAACGGCTTTGAAATCGGGCAGATTTTCTGGCAAGAAGAAGACGGTTTGCAAGAAACAGAAGTCTTGGCTGGGATTATGGGAGGCGACATTTTCATTGGCAAATGGTCAAAAGGCGGTCGCGAACAACCCTTAACATGGTTTGAAGCCAAAGGAATTTTAGAAAGTGTATTTCGTCAAATCGGCTTGCAAGTAGAATATCAACCAGACTGTCGAGACGAACGTTTGCATCCAGGACGCACCGCTTCTTTATGGATTAGAGGTAATAGGCTGGGAATTTTTGGACAAATTCACCCGCAACTGCGGCGAGAAAAAGGCTTACCAGATTCAGTCTACGTCTTCCAATTAAATTTAGATGCACTTTTAAATTCCCTAGAGGAAGACGAAACCTTCATTCCCAAATTTCGCCCCTATTCCACCTACCCAGCAAGCGATCGCGACATTGCCTTTTTCGCACCCGTAAAAGTCTCAGTGGCCGAACTGCAAAAAGCAATTACCAAAGCCGGCAAAGATTTACTCGAATCAGTGGAATTGTTTGACGAATATCGTGGCGAAAACGTCCCCCAAGACCAGCGGAGTCTAGCATTCCGCCTAATTTATCGGGCAAGCGATCGCACCCTCACCGAAGCCGAAGTGGAACCAGTACACAATAAAGTCCGCGAAGCCTTAGTGGAAAAATTCGGCGTTAACCTTAGGAGTTAGGAGTTAAGAGTTAAGAGTTAGGAGTTAGGAGTTAGGAGTTAATATAATTCCTCACTCCCCAAAACACTGACTCCAAAATTCAAAATTCAAAATCCAAAATCTAAAATCCAAAATCCAAAATCTAAAATTCAATATGCCTAAATACGTACTCTGGGGAACTTATTGCGAAGACGTTCTTGAAAAACGTGTTCCTTACCGCCAAGCTCATTTAGACGGATTAGCAAAACAGAAAGAATCCGGCATACTGATTACCATTGGCCCCACCAAAGATGTCACAAAAATTTTTGGAATTTACGAAGCCGAAGACGAAGCCACTGTCCGCGACTTAATTGAAAACGATCCTTATTGGAAAAACGGCATCTGGACAGAATATTCTGTCAAAGAATGGATTCAGGCTTTTTAAATTGGGCATGGGGTATTGGAAACGAATATTAGACGTTTGTAGATGAACTTCAGAACTTTGTTCATCGATATTAGAGCTTCGTCAATAAGGTTAAAACTCCAATTTTTTAGCTCCTGCTTCCCAATGCCCAATCCCCACTTGCCCTGAGCGAAGCCGTTCGCGTAGCGTCTCGCAGAGAAGGGATGCCCCATGCCCCATGCCCCATATCCCATACCTAAAATATGAAAACCTGGCAGGCTGATTTTTATCGTCGTCCATCACCAGATGCATCTGGAAAAGTCTTATGGGAGTTGTTAATTTGTGATGCAACTCGTAGTTTTGAATATGAAGCTACTTGTCTCCAATCAGCAGTCAATTCTAATTGGGTTGCAACTCAATTTCAGCAAGCATCTGGTGAAGAATTGCCTGATTTAATTGAGGTGTTTCGTCCTCAATCTCTCAATTTAATTGAGACGGCTGGACGCAGTTTAGGTATTAAAGTCGAACCTACTCGCCGCACTTTAGCACTCAAACAATGGTTACAGGAAAAACAATATCCTTCAGTGCTAGATAAACCACCACCTGCACCACTACCAGAGAATCTCTGGGGAGAACAATGGCGTTTTGCGACACTTCCAGCCGGCGAACTGGTGGATGTGTTTGCACAACGCCCAATTCCGATTTTGCACATTCCAGAATATCTCAAACCAATTAATTTAGGTTTAGCATCAACCATCGCTGTTGCTGGTGTGGTAATTTATGGTGGAAGGCGATCGATACAGTTGGCACGGTGGCTACAACAAGCCCGTCCCGTAGCATTAAACTACATTTCCGGCCCACCAGATGGCTTAGTATTAGAAGCAGGCTTAGTAGATAGATGGATTGTTGCCACTTTTGAAGATTCAGAAGTTACCACAGCAGCCCAAACATACGAACAACGAAAACAACAAAGCCAAGGATTACATTTTTTGTTAGTCCAACCCGATGATTCTGGAATGACTTATAGCGGCTTTTGGTTATTGCGAACAGAAGACTAGTAGTTCATCGCATTAGTTACGATGGGTAAACTCATTCTTAATTTTTCTTCCTTTGCGCTCTTTGCGTCCTTTGCGGTAGCCTGCGGCAAGCCGCTACGCGTCTACGTTTATTAACCCAGTAAAATTAATGCGATAGACTACTAGTTCTCTACCTTTTTTCTACTAGCTGTATCTAAAATAGATGTTGGTCTTAAAAGAGATAAGGAAGCTTTTTCTGCGATTTCTTGAGATAGGTGAATTTGTTTAATTTGAATCAGCCCTTCTTCAAGAAAAATATCTCTAACGCGAGCGTTTGCCCTACCAACAAAGGGTGTTTCATAATATACTTCTTTAATTCCTGCCGAAATAATCAGTTTCAAGCAAGAAAGACACGGTTCTAAAGTTACGTAAATGCTTGCTCCGTTGGTCGCTATGCCGTGCTTAGCAGCCTGAGCAATTGCGTTAGCTTCAGCATGAACCGCCCTAGATGGTAAATCCTTACTAGCATCACAACTAGCCAGTTCTGAATAACAAAAACCTTGGGATATACAATGGCTGGAGCCTGAAGGCGGGCCATTGTACCCAGTAGCTAAGACTTGCTTACTCTTAACAATAACAGCACCGACGGGAAAGGCTAAGCAAGTCGATCTAGTTGCTGCTAGTTTTGCCAGCATTAAGAAATATTCATCCCAAGATGGCCTGTTATAAGCCTGTTGAACCAAAACCCTTTCCTCCTCTAGTAGTCGTACTCAGTTCTTCGCTGGCCTCAACTTTTACTGTAATTACAGGTTGAATTACCATTTGAGCTATCTTCATTCCAACATCAACTTTAAAGGTAGTACGACCATGATTAATTAAAATTACACCGATCTCTCCTCGATAACCTTCATCAATAGTTCCGGGTGAATTAAGAACGGTTATCTGATGTTTTAGAGCTAAACCACTGCGGGGTCTAATCTGAGCTTCAGTGTTTGGAGGTAGCTGAATGCAAATGCCTGTTGGAACTAACGCACTTTCACCAGGCTGAATCTGAGTTTCAACACTGGAAAATAAATCTAGTCCAGCATCTCCTTCATGAGCATAAGCAGGTGTGTGGGAGTTCTTTGAGAGAAGTTTAACTTTCAATACGTAGTCCATACAAGATTAAATGAGCAAATTTATTAAGTATAAAATTAGTGATTTTTAGAAGGCGTACCCTATGCTATTTGCTATCTCAATTTTATTCATTAAGGTGCTAACCTTGCTTTGCCTAAACGCTGCTTTTCATACCATTGAGCAATAGCAGGTGCCCAAGAAGCAAAGTGAGGCCACATCAGTTCGCACAATTTTTGAATTTCCAGTTGAGCGTCTTTCTTGTTTCTCAAATCACAAAAATGCAAGAAAGACCTTAAATTGAAACTAACCACAAAATGCTGACGATAGTCAAAAGGTACTTTACCTCTGGCATGTTCTTCAGACATTCCACCTTCAAAATCAGCTTTATATCGTTTAGCCGCTTCTAAGCACCACTCTAAATCGGCAGCACGTTGTTCTGGTGTGTAGTAATATTTTTTACCTTGTCTATCAGTGTAGTAACCAACGGGACGCAGATAAATAACATCTTCTATGTCCTTCTTGCCTTCTACTACGTCAATAAATTGGTTGCCTGTATATCTAAAAGACTGGACATCAAATGAAACTCCTACTCTGTGAGTACGCGCCTGTTGCATAACACTGTGGGGAAAGTAACCACAGTTGAAAATAATCTGGGGATGCTCTAGAGGCCCATAATGTCCTCTTTCTCCCGCCAAAAGTCGCTTGACAATAATTTCGCCGCTTTGTGACTCCGAAGGCCATGAATCGCGCTCGTCAAACACGAACCCATCGGTATAGTCTTGGTGCATCGCGGCATAGATTACCTGCTGCGGGTTTGGGGTTTTGGCAATAACCTCTACTCGAAATCGATGCATTAGTGGATTAGTGATTGAGAGAACATCAGAACAAAGAACAAAGCCTATGACGGTTAAACACGAACCCATCGGTATAGTCTTGGTGCATCGCGGCATAGATTACCTGCTGCGGGTTTGGGGTTTTGGCAATAACCTCTACTCGAA
>Ga0314812_100074_pt1 | contig 16542 bp, 11 predicted proteins | sample STEome_9_FD_202336 | JGI IMG/M metagenome (GOLD analysis project Ga0314812, IMG submission 202336) | Metatranscriptome of soil surface biofilm microbial communities from soil inoculated with nitrogen-fixing consortium DG1, State College... ...
AAAAAAAAAAAAAAAAAAAAAAAAAAGAGATGATTTTTACTGAGCGTTAATGTTATACTCTTCACATCAACGTTATATTGTGCGTAATTTCGTACCTTTTAGAGTAAGTCAGCCTAATCCAGCCCATCACAGTGCATAACGCTGGAGCGGAGGAACCAAATTGTGGGGCGTATCTTGGAGAAAGTTATGAGTTATGAGTTATGAGTTATGAGTTATGAGTTATGAGTTATGAGTTATGAGTTATGAGTTTTTAATTAACTCTTAACTCCTCACTCCTCACTCCTCACTTTTTACTCCTCACTCTTCATTTTTTACTCCCAACTAACAACTTTCTTCAGAAGGGCATCTCTCAGCCCTAGCCCGTCAGCTAACTTCGTAGGCATTGAGAGGAGACTGAAGAGACGGCATTTTTATCAATGTTGCGATCTCATCAGTGTCCAAGGCTGGTACTGCTCGGTTTTTTGTACCTGCACTTCAACCTGTTGAGGTTTCATAATGATCTTTCAATTAAATTTAGCAGCGATCGCGGCGATCGCTGGACAAACTGCTTGGAAAAAGACAAAACCCGTCATCAGTAAAGATGTCTTCTTTTTACCTGTTTTGGGTTTTTTAGGAATAATTGTGCTGTGGTGGATTGTTGCACTTGCCAATCATGAATTAATGCCCACCCCACCAGAAGCACTATCAGCTAATTTGGACTACATCTTAAATCCCTTTTACCAGCGAGGCCCCGGTAACTTAGGAATTGGTTGGTTATTAATAGCAAGTCTGCGAAGAGTAATACTAGGCTTTTTATTAGGTGCAGTAGTAGCCATACCTCTAGGATTTCTGATTGGCATGTCTAGACCGGCAATGCTAGCCCTCAATCCCATCATTCAAATTTTTAAACCCGTATCGCCTTTAGCTTGGTTGCCTATTGCCTTAGCTATCTTCAATTTGGCAGATCCTTCGGCAATTTTTGTCATCTTTATCACTTCCCTATGGCCGACAATTATTAATACTGCCTTAGGAGTTTCTAGCGTTCCCAAGGATTATTTAAATGTGGCAAGAGTATTAGAAATGCCACGTTGGCGGCAGATTATCAAAATCATTTGGCCTGCAAGTTTGCCCTATATTTTTACAGGTTTGCGAATTAGTTTAGGGATAGCTTGGTTAGTTATTGTGGCAGTAGAAATGCTCACAGGTGGTGTTGGTATCGGCTTTTTCGTCTGGGACGAATGGAGCCGCTTAAACCTGAGTTCAGTTTTTCTAGCAGTGTTAGTAATTGGTGTCACTGGATTAATTCTTGATTACGCCGTCGGTAAAATCCAAGAAATAGTAACTCGCCGCCCCACACCTTCCAACTAATTAAATTGAATTGTAGATTTTAAATTTTAGATTTGGGATTAAAGAATTCCAAATCCAAAATTTAATCATCTTTGCTCGTGCAGTCTTTAGTAGAGTTGCTGTTGAATTTCTACTCTCTGCGCGAGAAATAAGCTACTCGAATAAATCCAAAATCCAAAATTGAGTCACCAACGGAGCCACATAAATGAGTGACTATCACTACACTCGACGAGACTTTATCAAAGGAATAGGAGCAACCACAGCTGGAATTGCCCTTTCTTCCTGTGCAATTTCTGGAGATAGATCTGCCCAAGGATTAACAGAAGAAGCCTTAGCTGTGCAACCAGTAGTTAAATCCAGCGAATTAGAAAAACCGGATTTAATTGTTGGATACGTTCCCGTTAATGATTGTGCGCCATTTGCGATCGCCTGGAAAAAAGGCTTGTTCCGCAAATATGGTTTAAACGTCACCCTCAACCGGGAAGCCAGTTGGGCCACCTCCCGCGACGGCGTCATTTTTGGTCGCTTGGATGCCTCACCTGTAGTATCCGGTGCGGTTACCAACGCCAGAATTGGCGCTGAAGGCGCACGCCACGCCTCGTTGTGTGCAGCCATGACCATTCACCGCCACGGTAATGCCATGACCATGAACAAAGCGATGTGGGATTATGGGCTGCGTCCTTGGTACGAGTATCAAGAAAAATATGGTGATGGCGCACTAGAAGCCTTTGGTAGAGATTTTCGGGGCTACTTCGATAGCCAGCCACCAGAAAAAAAAGTTTGGGCAGTTGTTCTCAGTTCCGCCATTTACGAATACTTTGTCCGTTACATATCCGCCGCTGCTGGTGTCGATCCTTTCAAAGAATTTCGCGTCATCATCGTTCCCCCGCCCCAGATGGTGACCAACGTGCGAATTGGCGCTATGCAAGCTTACATGGTTGCAGAACCCTGGAACACCAGGGCAATTACAGGAAATGAAAACATCGGCTTCACCTTTGCCCAAGGGAAAGAAGTCTGGTTGGGACACCCAGATAGACTTTTGGGAGTAATGGAATCTTTCATCGAAAAATATCCCAAAACCTATCGTTCCCTTGTCAAAGCCATGATTGAAGCTTGCCAATATTGCAGCAAAGCAGAAAATCGCCAAGAAGTTGCTGAACTGCTAACAGACCGTTCCTTTACAGGTGCAAAACCGAAAAATAAAAATGCGCCAATTACCAAGCTTACAGGCCCGGCAATTCTTGGTAACTACAACTATGGCGGCTTTGATGGCAAAGACCGCACCATTCAAGCTGCTGACAACACAATTTTCTACGATATTCCAGACAATCTTCCCAAACAGCCAGGAGAACATTCGACATTTTTATGGAGATCTAGAAGTATTTGGTTAATGACTCAAGCAGCAAGATGGGGACAAATTAAAGCATTTCCTAAAGATGCTGAAAAACTAGCCGAAACAGGTTGGAGAACAGATTTATATCGAGAGATAGCAAATGAAATGGGCATTCAATGTCCTAAGGATGATTACAAAGTAGAACCGTCAGAAGTATTTATAGATAAGAAAAGCTTTGATCCCAGCGATCCAGTGGGCTATCTGAATAGTTTTGCTATCAGGGCTAATGCTCCCACTAGTTTTTTCATGTCATAAATACCAAGTTCTTTGACTGTGGGAATTTTAGACTTTAGATTTTGGATTTTAGATTTTAGATTTATGGGCGCAATAAATCTAAAATCCTTAGCAAACAAGCACTGTTTTTTCAAAATTAATCGAAAATCCAAAATCTAAATTTGATTAAATTATTGTTGGAGCATTTGATGATGGAATATACCTCATTACCTATTGATACCCAAACTCAAGTTATGTCCCGTCCTGGATTTTTAGAAATTGAAAATTTAGTCAAGTCTTATCCGACACCAGATAAAGATAAATTTGTGGTTTTAGATGGAGTTAATTTAACGATTGGTGAAGATGAATATATTTCTGTAATTGGTCACTCTGGTTGTGGAAAATCTACACTACTGAAGATTATTGGAGGTTTAGAAAAAGCAACTTCTGGCTCAGTACGTTTAGATGGAAAAGAAATCCGTAAGCCAGGTGCAGAGAGGATGATGGTGTTTCAAAATTACGCATTGTTACCGTGGTTAACAGTGCGAGAAAATATCCGTTTAGCTGTAGATGAAGTGTTAAAAAATGCTAATCGATCTGAAAAAATTAGCATTGTAAACGAACACTTGGCAATGGTAAACTTAACGGCGGCGGCTGATAAGTATCCTGATGAACTTTCTGGAGGTATGAAACAACGCGTAGGTATTGCCAGAGCTTTAGCAATTCGTCCGAAAATGTTACTAATGGATGAACCTTTTGGGGCGCTAGATGCACTCACTCGTGGTAAATTGCAGCGGCAAGTCTTGGATATTTGGGAAAATCATCGGCAAGCAGTGATGATGATTACCCACGATGTAGACGAAGCAATTTACATGTCCGATCGCATCGTATTAATGACCAATGGCCCTGCGGCTAATATTGGTGAGATATTAGAAGTTCCCTTTGAACATCCACGCGATCGTGCTGCCATGCGTAACTCAAAAGAATATTTTGAACTCCGCAACCACGCCCTCAATTTCCTAGATCGATATTTCACGCAACACGAGTAAAGTAGATTATCATTCTTTTAGCGGGTAGCCTAATTCAAATTCATTAAAGCTGGATTTGAGGCGGAGGAACCATATTATGGGGCTAATCTCCTAAAAACTGAGGAGTTAAGAGTCAAGAGTTAAGAGTTAGGAGTTAAGAATTATGAATATTAACTCAGCAATCAGCACTCAACACTCAGTACTACCAAGAGAGAGACACCTTCCAGTCTTAGCCCGTCAGCTAACTCCGTAGGCAATGGAAGGAACCCCCAACACTTGGCTGTAATGCAGTTATTATTGGGGTTTCCTCTACCAATTGTAAATTTTAGATTTTCGATTTTCGGTTGCGATTTTTGCAGAACAATCCAAAATCAGTCTTGGAAAGTTCTCAGCGACGAAAGCCGCCATTCAGACTTTCCGCGAAATCTCAAAATCCAAAATTGGTCGCCCTGCTTCTCATTGCTTGTTCATTTAATTTGGAGAAGTAAAACTGTGAAAATTAAGCCAATGTTAGCACGTCTGCAAAGTGCCATAGGTCGAGATGACTTAATTGAACAAATGGTATTGTTGCCAGAACCCAAAAATCCATTTTCTCAACAATCCCCCGCAACAAATTCAGTTAACTTTATTGTTGCTTATGATGCTTCTCCCAATAGCCATACGGCATTGGATCTTGCCTTTTGGATTGCCCATCAAACCCGTTTAGCTACCAATACAGAAGTTACAGTCCAAGCTGTTTATGTGTTAGAAGACAATGAAAGCAGCCGCTATGTCAACATCTTGAATTTTCCCAGACAGCAGCCTTCATTGGAATGCCAGATTAGTGAAATATCAAAATCTCCCACACTAGTATTGACTCAACCAAAATTGGAAACAGCCATCACTCCCTTGCAAGAAGCAGATAGAATTCTTTGGCAAGCACGAAGTTTGGCTGAAGAATGGCAAGGTTGTTTCAAATCTCATTTACGGTTTGGTTCCATTTCCACAGAATTGAAAAAAGTTGTGGAATTAGAAGCTGCCGATATTTTGTTTGTTGGTTGTCAATCTGTCAATCATCCAATGATTGAAGCACTAGATTCCGATTTTCCCTGCGCCGTTGTAGGCATTCCTCGCTGTATTGATGAATAATCGCTATTCAGAATTTCAATAACTATATCAAATTGTAATCTTAGATAAGTCACCTACATTTAGGTGGCTTTTTTCGCTAATAGCTAATCCATGAAACTTCGGGAGTTAAGGTGTGGAAAACTGGCAAGCCATCCTCAGTGTAATTACATTTATTGGCGTCATTATTTTAGTGATGACAGAATGGGTACATCTTACTATTGCTGCATTATTAGGGGCATTGTTATTAGTTTTTAGTAACGTCATGACCCTAGAACAAGCTGTTGGTTACATCGGCAATAGTCATGGCACACTCGGTTTATTCTTTGGAGTTATGGTGTTAGTACGGGCTTTTGAGCCTACGAAAATATTTGAATATTTAGCTACTCAAATAGTCATTCTTGCTAAAGGGCAAGGTAAGCGTTTATTACTGGGTATAGTGGCGATTGTGACACCAATTTGTGCTGTTTTACCAAATGCTACAACAGTAATGTTGTTAGCGCCATTAATTCCACCAATGGCACAAGAAATAGGCATAAATTTTGTACCATTATTAATTTTGATGGTATTTATTGCTAATAGTGCTGGACTACTAACTTTAGTTGGCGACCCAGCTACATTTATTGTTGGAGATGCTGTAAATATTAGTTTTATTGATTATTTATTGAAATTGAGTTTAGGGGGAGTCATTGCTGTTGTTACAGTCATTGCAACACTACCATTTTTGTTTCGTAAAATTTGGAATACTCAACTAGATAATCTCGAAGAACTGCCACATCCCCAAATTAATCATCCACGAGTTTTAAGTGTGGGTGCAGTTATTGTTTTATTCGTACTACTGTTTTTTGTAATTGGAGAATCTTTACCAGTTCCCGTTTCTCCTGCGGCTGTGGCTTTGTTAGGAGCAGCTTTAGCTTTACTGTTATCTCATCATAGTAAAATTGATTCAGTGAGTCATATTTTGCGGGATGTAGATTGGAGTACATTGATATTTTTTATGAGCATATTTGTGCTAATAGGAGGATTGGAAAAAACAGGTGTAATTAATAGTTTATCCGGAGTATTAGCGGTTATTTTAGGAAAAAATATTATTCTCGGTTCCCTGGTTTTGTTATTTGTTGTGGGGATATTATCTAGTGTAGTGCCTAATATTCCTTTGGTGGTGGCAATGGTGCCCTTACTCAAACAGTATCTTGTCAGCGTTGGTTTAGCACCGCCAGAAGTTCTAGCACGAGATTTTCAAGGACAGTTTCCCCCAGAAGTTTTACCACTGTTTTATGCAATGATGTTTGGTGCGACTTTGGGAGGTAATGGCACACTAGTGGGAGCATCATCTAATATTGTTGCTGCCGGTATTTCTGAACAACATGGACGGCGAATATCCTTTAAAACTTTTTTGCACTATGGTATTCCAGTAATGTTGTTGCAGCTAGTAACTTCGGCTTTTTATGTGTTAGTTCGTTTTTTGCTGTAGAATAATTTACAAATAGAGACGTTGCATTGCAACGTCTCTACAAATCATTTGTTAATATCTGATGATGTGCAATACGTCGCGCACAAAACTATAGCCGGCTAAATCCCAAAGTAAATAGAATACAAAGCCAATCATCGCAAGGCGACCATTCCAAATTTCGGCTTGGGGAGTCCAACCAAACAAAAAGGCATTGCGGTCTACGCCGTTATATTCTGGTGCAACTACTGGTAAATCAGTAGAAGGACGAGTTTCTTTATTTACCATTTTTCCCTCCAAAGTCTTAGTGTTTTTTAGGCATTTAACCTTTAATAGCCAACTATCCGCAGGATGTCGCGTAGGACGCTAAAACCAGCTAAATCCCAAAGTAAATAAGCAACAAAACCAATCATTGCAAGACGGCCATTCCAGATTTCGGCTTGGGGAGTCCAGCCAAAGAGAAATTCATTGCGATCGCGGCCGTTATAAGCTTTAGCAACAGGTGGTAAATCACTAGATGGACGAGTTTCACGAGTTTCCATTATTTTTCCCTCTCAAACTCAAATTCAGCATTTAGTAATTGTTAATTAACAAGTTACTAATTGATTAATTATTGATTTGTTAACTTTAATGTAGCTATTTTTAATTAAACTGCTTTCTGCCTGTGGGCACAAACTACATGCACTTCTTGTGGACGATGAATCAAAATATATTACTCTAGGCAAATCAACCTTGAGGAGGTGATAATAATAGGTAATTTCACAAATGCTTGGTCTTGGCGAGCAAACTGCGGTGTTGATTAGACTTTTTGCAAAAGTGGGGAAAAGGGTAAGGGGAAAAGGGGAAAGGGCAAATAAAAACCCTTTTCCCTTTAACCTTTTCCCTTTCCTCCTCTTGCAAAAGTAACTTTTGCAAGAGGTCTATTGTTGATTGTTGACTGTTGACTGAAAAAAAAGGGATATAAGCCCCTAAATTTATTTATGGGAGATTGTAATTTTGAATTTTGAATTCCCAGAAGAAGTTGACTGTTAACGGTCAAAAACCATAACATGTAACATTTTACAATTTATTTGGGATGACTGTATAACTAAATCAAAAATCAAATTTATAAAAGTAATTAACTATTGAAAAGTTACTAGATTTTCTCATAAAAACTATTATTTTTTTTAAAATCAAACCAAGAGATAAGAAAATTTATATCTTTCGCTGGATAAAGCTTTCAATCTTTGGAGAGATGCTTTAAACACCTAAATTCCACGATTCTGATCTAAAGAGTTAGGTATTGCCATAGGCACTAGAGAAAAATACTAAGAGTTAGTTCTTTGGAAATTCTTAAATCCGCCCAAAAATTAAAACACTAAGACAAGGAAATACAATGTTTCAAAGTATGGAAATCATGCTGGGACTGTACAAACCACTATTGTGGGTAGCGCAGGTTCCAGTAGATCCCTCAGTCGTCACGCCTTCGGGGCCGCGTTTTTTTGTGGCTTTAATCTCTGGCGTGATTTTAGCCTTTGCTTTTCAGTTAGTCCTTACTAATCTCTCCATTGCAGCTGGTATTTCCTACCTGGGGCGTCCATCCGACTCAGATTCAGGTGGTGGCGAAGTCGGAAATTTGGGCGGCACTATTCGTAAAGTTGGCACAGCAGTAGGGATTTGGACATTAGTTACTGTCACCATCGCTTTGTTAATTGCCACTTTTTTGGCTGTCAAGTTGAGCCTTGTGATTTTAGACCCAAGGTTAGGAGCAATTCTTGGTTTGGTGATTTGGGGTGCTTACTTTTTGCTGTTGGTTTGGGTAAGTTCCACCACCGTGGGTTCCTTAATTGGCTCGGTTGTTAACACCGCAACCTCTGGATTTCAGACAATTATGGGGACTGCTACCGCCGCACTGGGGGCGAAAGCTGTCAACAACCAAGTTGTAGCTACAGCTGAAGCCGCCGCCGCTGCTGTGCGTCGGGAACTAGGAAGCGCCATCGACCCAGTAACCATCCGGGAAAACATAGAAGATTACTTAGATAAACTGCGTCCGCCAGAACTAGATTTATCCAAGATTCGCAGTGATTTTGAGAATTTACTCAACGATCCGCAAGTAAAAGCGATCGCTGCTAGTCCAGATCTAGGCAACATCGATCGCCAAAAGTTTATCGATTTAGTCAGCAGCCGTACCGATATTTCTAAAAAAGATGCAAGCCGCATCGCTGATACTTTGTATAAAGTTTGGCAACAGGTAGTCCGTCAGCAAGCACCCGCCCAAGACCGTTTGGGTGAATTAATCGATTATCTCAAATCACTGCCACCCGGACAAACCAAGACAGATGAACTCAACGCCAAGCTTGACCGCTTAGTGGCAGAAATAGGTAGTTCTAAAGAATCCACCCAAAAAGCCGCAGCTGGCCCAATCCAAAGCACACTGCAACAAGGACTTTCTGCTTTAACCGGCGTGGTGTTGGGACGCACTGACTTATCCGATTTGGATGTGGAAAAAATCTTGCGTAGTCTGACCACCGCCAAAGACAAAGTTACCGAACAAGCAGATAAGCTAGGTTTGCCCACACCATCCCAACCCTACAGTCCAATTCGGGTTGATGTGGAAAATTACCTACTCAACACCTATGCTTGGCAACTCAGCCAAGAAAGAATCGCTCAAGAATTTGCCGATGTTATCTATGACCCGGCTGCCGATCCTGGAACAATCCGTAGAGAACTAGAACGACTATCCCGCAACGATTTCATCAATATTTTGCAACAGCGGGGACTGCTTACCCAAACCCAAATTCAGCGCATTGCAGACCGTCTAGAAATTGTTCGCAAAGAAGTGCTGGTGAGAGTCACAGCCGAAGAAGAAAGAGAAATCGTCCAAGACCTACAACGCCGAGTTGAAAGTTATCTCTTGGTTACCGCCAAAGCAGATTTAACACCCGAAGGCATTGAGGCCGATTTCAAATCACTGTTGCAAGACCCAGAAGCAGATTATGAAACTTTGGTGTTGCGACTAGCGCACATTCAACGTGACGAAATGCGACAGATATTACTGGAACGTAGTGATATCCAGTTGTATGAAGTAGACAGCATTTTGGACGAGTTGGAAAAACAACGCGATCGCGCTTTAATTGAATCCAAGAGTCTGGCCGAACAAGCACAATATCAAGCTGAAACTTTGTGGTTGAATGTCGAATCATATCTGCGTAACACTGGCAAATCAGAACTGAATCCTGATGCCATCCGCGCCGACCTCAAAAGGCTACTGGAAGATCCCCAAGCTGGAATTGCTGCCATTCAGGCGCGATTGTCTCGCTTTGACCGCGATACTTTGGTACAGTTGTTGAGCCAGCGGGAAGATTTAACCGAAGAACAAGTTAATCAAATCATCAACGCCGTGGAAGAGTCGTGGCATGGTATCCGCCACGTGCCCCAAGCTTTAGCACACAGAGCAAAAGAGCAATACGAATCGGTTACCACCACCATCGCTGATTACCTGCGGAATACTGGCAAACAGGAACTCAATCCAGAAGGTATTCAACGGGATTTGAATAGATTGTTTGAAAATCCCCAAGATGGTGCCATCGCCCTACGTCGCAGGTTGTCTCAAATCGACAGGGACACATTGGTGAAATTGCTCAGTCAGCGTCAAGACTTGAGCGAACAACAAGTCAATGAAATCATTGATTCCGTACAAACCTCGATTCGTAACATTGTACGTGCCCCTCGTCGTTTAGCCGCCAGAACACAGCAAAGAGTAGAAACATTCAAAGCTTATCTGGAAGAATATCTCCGCCTCACTGGCAAAGAAGAACTCAACCCAGAAGGTATCAAACGCGACTTGCAACTACTGTTGCACGATCCGCGAGTGGGGGTAGAAAGTTTGAGCGATCGCTTAGCTCATTTTGACCGTTCTACCATTATTGCCCTGCTGAAAATCCGTGAAGACATCACCGATGAAGAAGCAGCGCGCATTGCCGATAACATTGTTTCCGTGAGGGAGCAATTTATCGAACAAGTACGGAGCATTCAACGAGGCGTTCAAGATGCCATTGATGGAGTTTTTGCCCGCATCCGCAACTACCTTAACTCCTTAGATCGCCCAGAACTGAACTATGATAGTATCAAGCGTGATGTCCGTACCCTTTTTGAAGATCCCCAAGCCGGATTTGAAGCACTGCGCGATCGCCTGTCTTCCTTTGACCGCGATACCCTAGTAGCCATCCTGAGTTCTCGTGAGGACATATCCCAGGAAGATGCCAACCGGATCGTAGACCAAATTGAACGGGCACGCAACACAGTATTGCAACGTGCAGAACGCTTACAGCGCGAAGCCCAACGCCGCCTTGAAGAAATCAAACATCAAGCACAGCGGCAAGCAGAAGAAACGCGCAAAGCGGCAGCCACAGCAGCTTGGTGGTTGTTTGCCACAGCAGTAGTCTCCGCCATTTTCTCAGCATTCGGAGGAGCGATCGCTGTAATTCTGCTGTAAGGAAAGCAAGTTGTCTCCGCTAAATTTTCAGCCTCCCGTAAGGGAGGTTTTTTTATTTATTGTTGGAATATATCACTGCGTTCTTGTTTTTCTGATGCAATTTCAGCAATTAGATAGTTGTTCGAGATTTATTAAATGTTTTAAGTTGATTAATAAGGTGGTTAGGACATCAACAGATGATAAAACTTAGACACAGAAATATTTTTCACCCAGTCATCAGTCCCTTGTCATAATTTGCAACAAAGTCTCGGTCTAGTAGCAACAGACCATCCAATAAAAGTTAGTAATTTTTAGCTAAGTAGGAATTGAAAATAATGCAAGACACAGAAAATAGAGAAAATACATTAGTGGATAAAATCTTCCGTGACAGCAATGGCAACATTGTTATAGCTCAAACACCAAATCCACCACTTATTCTCTGGGTAGTAGCTAGTTTATTATCTCTGGTTTTTACAACTGGCAAAATCAATGCAGTCTTAGATGTACTGGCAAATGGCTCGTTGTTTACTTGGGCGTGGCTGGAATTATTTGATGGCGTTAATTATTTTCGCCGAGGGCTTGGTCTTGCAGTATTTATTGCTATTATCGCCTCCAAAATTCTCTAGATATGAATAGACTTATTGCATAAGTCGGGAAAAGGGTAAGGGGAAAGGGGGAAAGGTTAAAGGAGAAAGCGATAGATTTTTCCTTTCCCCTTTACCCTTTACCCTTTTCCCTACCTCTTGCAAAAGATACTTTTGCAAGAGGTCTAAACTAGCAATTACAACATCTCTACAGGATTTTGATATCATGCACAATAGTTTTCATATATGAAATCAACAACGCTATATTTTGAATTAGTATCACTGTCAACCGTCAACCGTCAACAGTCAACCCTGATATTCTTGTAATAATTGTGGAATGTAATCATAACCATCTACACCAATCAAGGCAATGATTTTAGGACGATGTTGTTGTAATAATTTTTGGAAAGTTTCGACGCCGATTTGTCCTTGCAAAATTATTAGTAGTCCTGCTGGTTGACGCCATTCACGAGAAGCTATTTGATTCAAAATATACATGCCTAAAGCGCCTGTATAAATGGTTTTTTCAGCATTTTGTAAATGATAATAAGCTTCAGCTAAATAAGCTAAGTTTCGTCCTTGGAGATACAAATCACCGGAAAATTGGGCTATTTTAAAACCATCTTCGAGATATTTAATTGCTGTTTGATGTTGTCCAATTACTAAATAAGCAATTCCTAAGCTACTGAAACATAAGGCTTTACTGGGAATATCGCCTAATTTTTCTGACAACTTTAGACCTTGTTCCAAATAGTTAATTGCTGATTCATAAATTTCTGGTTCTACGTTTTCCAGTTGTTGAGCCTGCATCACTTCGCTGTAGCCTAAATTTACCAGGGCGTTTGCTTCTCCTGTTTTGTCGCCTGCTTGCCGACTCAGTATTAATCCTCGTTGACTGTAGTTAATTGCCTCAGCATAATTTTGCTGTTGTACGTAGGTACGGCTGAGGTGGTTAAGATTGGCAATTTCACAAGGGCGATCGCCTGCACTCCTGGCTATCTCTAAAGCCTGTTGATGAAAATTAACAGAGCGTTCGTATTGTCCCAAGGCACGTTGAGAATAGCCTAAAAGTGTCAAAATCCTGGCTTTTTCTTGGGTTCCCTCCACAGCTCGCAGAGGTTCATCTAAATAATCCAGAGCATTCCGGAGGTAACTACCAGAAAAAGAGGCAAAAATGCCGCCGTAAAGGGGAAAATATGAACGTTGGGCAAAGGTTCGCAAAATCTGGAGCATAATTTGAGAACAAGCATCGCTATACACTGCACCAATGCTTTGAAAACCACTGGCTAACTGACTCCAAATCACTGCAAAGGTTAAAAAAGTGGAAATCGACAACTTTGGCCCGGCCTTAACATCGTAAGCTTGTTGGTCAAACCAATTAATTAAGCCCCGTTGCAAAAATTGTAAAATCAACGCCATTTCCACCAAATCTTTGAGGGCGATTCCCCGTTGCTGTTCGGCAAATTGAATTATAGATTCCTCCATCGCTAAAGTGCGAAACAGCCTTTGGGGTAACTCACCATTAACTTGCTTCGCCCAACTTGCCCAAGGGCCCCGTTCCCCAGGTACGCCGCCAAATCCCAAAGATTCTTTTTGTTCGTACATCCAACTGAGCAAATTTTCTTGTAGGCGTTGCCAAGAAGCTAAACCACGGGTAATACCTTCAGAAAATTGTTGTAAATCAGCATCTAGCTGGGCAAATTGCTGTAATGATTTTGCTAATTGTTGTAATTGCGCCAAATTTAGCGGATATTTCTGATTTGGGTCTATAACACGAACAAACGCTGCCAAACGCTCATTAGGAGAAGCTGTGGTGATTTCTGTAACCGCAAAAGCGATCGCTTCTGTAGCCTTGTTTTGCTCTTGCCAGCGTTGCCATTGAGTTTGAATAGTCTTAATAGCCCTCAAACTGCGAGTAGCTTTTGCTTTTTTCAACTCGTCTTTTTCGCCATCTACTTGGCTTTGGAGAACATTCAAGCGATCGCTCAAAGCTAGCTCAAACACCTCCCCCGTTCCAGAAGTGATATTTTTAACCAGCATTTGATACACCTGTTCCACAGAGCTAATTTTGCCTTTGAGGGTGGTTTCGATAATTTCATCGATTAAACCAAGATAGCGATCGCGCAATGGCAGAGAGTCTGACACTTTAGCTACTAGAGTACGTCAATTCTAATTTTAGTCTGCGACGGCGTGGGGCGTGGGGGGATGAGGGAGATAGGGGGATGAGGGAGATGAGGGAGATAGGGAGATAGGGAGATGAGGGGGATGAGGGAGAATAATTCTTAACTTTCAACTCCAAACTCTTAACTCCCAACTCCTAACTCCCAACTCCCAACTCCCAACTCCTAACTCCCAACTCCTAACTCCTAACTCCTAACTCCTAACTCTTAACTCCTAACTCCTTTTAATATGTAAGTCATCATTTCCCCTTTCCCTTTCACTTTAATTAAACCTCGTTCTTCCAATACATATTTATCTTTTAAAAGTTGATAAGTTGCTTCACAAACTTGAATGCCACCTGCAATCCCGTGGGATTCCATACGGCTGGCTGTATTGACTGTATCTCCCCAAAGGTCGTAGGCAAATTTTTTCAAACCAATCACTCCTGCGACTACTGGGCCGGTGCTGATGCCGATACGAATGCGAAAAGATTGGTTATTTTCTGCATTAAATTTAGTTACGGCATTTTGCATATCTAATGCCATGTTAGCTATGGCTATGGCATGGTTTTGAGACTGATTTGGTAAACCAGCAACGGCCATATAGGCATCACCAATGGTCTTGATTTTCTCCACTCCATGATTTTCTGCCAATTGGTCGAATAAACAAAATATTGTATTTAATAAATCAACTAATGCACTAGGAGATGTGCGAGTTGAAAGTTCTGTAAACCCAACAATATCAGCAAATAACACTGTTACTTCCATGAAGCTATCAGCAATAGTTGTGGGCTGTTGTTTTAGTTGTTCGGCAATCATTTCTGGCAAAATATTCAGTAGCAGGCGTTCTGATTTTTGCTGTGCTACTTGCATTGCTTTGCGAGCGTCGAATTCATTTTTTTGTAACCGTTCGTATAAATAAACAGAAAAAACACAAATGATGCAAGTCCAAAAAAGATATATACTGTGTTCGACATAAAAATCTAAGGTATTTTTGAGTGTGGGATTATAGAAAAAATACAAACTCAAATAACAGATAATTGTCCCGACTTGTGATACTAAATGCATCCACCAGTGTACCGGTACGAGTGTTGCTTGAGTTAAAAACATTAAATTCCAAAGATTGTTTCTAGGTTCGAGATTATTAAATAACAATGCTAGGTCTATTTGAACAACACAAGTTACAGACCAACATAAACTCAAAAAAATTAAATCTGGATGGCGGCGACCTATAGAGGTTTTACATAAAGCCCAACAAAGCAAAATGAATAACTCTACAATAAAACTAATTTTAAAGGCATATATTTTGCCTTCTACCTGTGAATTTACCCAAAGGAAAAAAGCAGTCAAAGTCAAGCCAGAAATCAACATAATCTGAGCTTGTAATTGCAATCGCTTCACTAGAAAGCGCTGCCGTTGTTCTTCATAGGATTGGCCAAGGCCATTGCTGATTTGCCAATGGGACATCCCTTGACTCATGAGGGCATCTAATTGAGTTTTATCAGAGTGACTTGGATGAATCATGCACTTTTTACGTTATTAGTAATCAAGGGAGTGGGGAGTTAAAAGTTAGGAGTTAGGAGTTAGGAGTTAGGAGTTTTATGTGCCCCATGCCCAATGCCCCATGCCCAATGCCCCATGCCCAACAATTATGGTTCGTACCCCAACGTTAACTTTTGATCGCGGCACATTAATTTTGCATCCACCACCACGCGGCAAAGCTTGGATGGACTATGCTACATGGGACGATCGAGTGGAAAAATTCCGCATTCCGGCCATTAAATACCGATCGCTCGTGGAAGCACTGCAAGCGGAAGATGTGAACTTTATCGATGAAGCAAAGGGATTTTATCCTTTAGATTTGGTTGCTAGTTTAGAAATGGAACCCTATCCCCACCAGAGTGAAGCCTTAGCGGCTTGGAAACTAGGAGGTAGGCAGGGGGTGGTTGTGCTTCCCACGGCGGCGGGAAAGACTTACTTAGCACAAATGGCCATGCAGTCAACCCCCCGCACGACGCTGATTGTAGTCCCGACTTTGGATTTAATGCATCAGTGGTATGCACATTTAGTGGCAGCTTTCCCGGATGCGGAGGTGGGATTGCTGGGGGGTGGTTCGCGGGATAAAACGCCTATTTTGGTGGCAACTTATGATAGTGCGGCAATTCACGCCGAAGCCATAGGAAATCAATATGCTTTGATTGTTTTTGATGAGTGTCATCACTTACCAACAGATTTTAATCGGGTGATTGCGGAATATGCGATCGCACCTTATCGCTTGGGACTTTCTGCCACACCAGAACGCACCGATGGCAAACACGCTGATTTAAATATTCTCATCGGTCAAGAAGTATATCGCAAACGCGCTGAAGATTTGGCGGGGAAGGCGTTAGCAGAACACGAAATTGTGCAAATTAAAGTGAAGTTATCGCAACAAGAACGGGAAAGATACAATCAATTAATTCAAACTCGCAACGACTTTTTAAGGCAATCTCGGATTTCTTTGGGGAGTCTTCAAGGTTGGCAAATGTTTGTGCAAATGAGTGCGCGATCGCAAGCTGGGCGTAGAGCCATGTTAGCGCATCGAGAAGCCAAAGATATTGCCTTGGGTACTGATGGCAAGTTGCGAATTTTAGCTAATTTATTGGCAGAACATTATCCGGCACGAATTTTGATTTTTACGGCTGATAATTCTACGGTTTATCGCATTTCTCAAGAGTTATTAATTCCAGCAATTACTCATCAAACGCCGGTGAAAGAAAGGCATGAAATATTAACAAAATTTCGGGAGGGTACGTATAACACTTTGGTGGCTTCCCATGTGTTAAATGAAGG
>Ga0314812_100075_pt1 | contig 16390 bp, 16 predicted proteins | sample STEome_9_FD_202336 | JGI IMG/M metagenome (GOLD analysis project Ga0314812, IMG submission 202336) | Metatranscriptome of soil surface biofilm microbial communities from soil inoculated with nitrogen-fixing consortium DG1, State College... ...
ATTTGGGTTAAAGCGTTGACGGTTCACACTCAACAGTCAACAGTCAACAATAGCAATGAATATTTTTTTACTTGGAAGTCCCTTATCTAACCATTTCTTATGGAAACTGCCATATCTTCCCAAAAGGCGCATTCCCAAATTTTCTTTTAGAACTGGGATGAGCTTAACTCCCAGTTTGACTTGTACCTGGAATAGACCTATAATTGCGATCGCAATAGAAGGGGAGTAGCTGCTGGCGCAAAAATTAACAGCCAGTACATCTGAATCAACATACTGGCGATGAGCCTGGTTCAGGTGGCAAATAATTAAAACATTTGAAAGCGAGACCTTCACTAAGTTCACACCGCAGAGTGTAAGCTTGGTGAAGTTTTTCGCTTTCATCAAGCTTCACATCGGTCAACGATTCTTTAGGAGCTTGAGAGAGTGTTAACAGCTTTTACCGCAGGTTTGTTATTAATTACAGTTTCAGAACTAGGCGATAAAACATTTTTTATTGCTGTGATTTTGGCAATGCATCACTCGCGGCGGCTGGTATTTACAGGTGTGGTAGCTGCTTTAGCCGCCATGACAATACTTTCAGTGGTATTTGGACAGGCGGCATCTTTATTGCCGAAAATTTATATCCATTATGCTGAAATAACTTTGTTTATTGCCTTTGGGATCAAACTCTTGTACGACGCTAGTAAGATGCCTACCTCTGCTTGTGACACTGAAGTTGTAGAAGAGGCCGAAGCTGCGGTAAAACAAGCAGATTTACAGTTACCAAAGCGAAAAACTCCCCTAGCAATTTTAATAGAGGCCTTTGTATTAACCTTCATGGCAGAGTGGGGCGATCGCACTCAAATTGCCACCATAGCTTTAGCAGCCGGGAATAACCCAATTGGAGTGACCATAGGTGCAATTTTGGGACATGCGATTTGTGCAGCGATCGCCGTTCTCGGTGGCAAAATGATTGCCGGTCGCATTTCAGAACGTCAACTCACCTTAATTGGCGGATGCCTGTTTTTCATCTTTGGTATCGTTGCTGCCGTTGAAGGAGTGTAAGGGGAGTAAGGAGGTAGGGGAAAAGGTTAAAGGGTAAAGGGAAAAGAGATCGATTTAACCTTTCCCCCTTCCCCTTTCCCCATTCCCCCAATCCTAATGCCCCATACCCATCACTTCGGTTTACTTTCCGCTGGAGGTGCGCTAGATGAAGTGGGATTGGGTGTCAGAGGAGCTGTTGCAGCTTTGTTAATTTCGTCTTTGTATTGAGCGGGTGCTAAAGCTGCGGCGCGATCGAATAAAGGTTTTGCCTCTTGGTTTTTGCCCTGTTGCTTGAGAAGCATTGCTTTTGCCACAACTGGGCGAAAATCTTTCGGATCTTTTTTAATTGCCTGGTCATATGCAGAAGCGGCTTGGGTGTAGCGTTTCTGGGAAGCGTGAACAGAACCTAACAGCACTTGCACGGCCACAGTGTCGATGCTTCCTGGTTGATTTGTATTTGCTTGGGCGGCATCGGTGAGAGTATCTTGCAACAAGCCAATGGCTGCTTCGGGGCGTTGCTGGCTGAGTAACAGAGCCACCATTCCTTGTAAAGCCTTCAAATCACCGGGTTTGGTGTCTAAAACCGAGCGATAAGCTTGGGCGGCTCCTTCGCGATCGCCTATTTGCTGTTTGGCTTGAGCCAGCAGTACTGAATATTCTGATTGTTCGGGATTGAGTTTAGCAAGCTTTTCTAGAGGTTCAATTACAACTTGGATATCAGATGGTTTGACCTCACTTTTTTCCTTTTGGCTGAGTAGTTTTAGCCGCGCCTCTAATAAGCCTTTGAGCGCAGTCTGATTTTCTGGTTCCCTTTGCAAAACCAGCTCGTATCCCCTTACTTGGTCTTCCAGTTTTGATTTTTGCTGGGAGTCAGTTAAATTGCCTCCAGTGCTAGCGGTATTCTGGCTAGAGAATGGCGTATTATTAAGTGCTCCCAATAAAGGAATCACTGAAACACCAACAAAAGCGAGAATTGCCAGCACCAGGATAACTTGAACTATCCAGCGATTGCGCGGTTGAGACACAGTTTTGTCTTTCTCCTGAATTCTAATGACATTATCATTTACACAAATCCTAAAGTTAAAAATTTCCAAAACTTTACGGAATACCGCTCATAGTCTGTGAATTTTATAACAATTAACTATCCACACTGCTAAAGTAAGTGATGACTTTAGGAGGAGCCGTCAGAATTGTAGCTGTGATATGCTTCCGAAACTAGTGTCTGGAACGCTAGATTAGACTTTTAGTGTTTACACACTCAATTTAACGCCTTTAGGATTGTGTAGAGTACTCTAGTGTGACTTTGTAAAAAGTAAATATACTTTCTTTACTCCACACAAACGCTCTTTTCAGCTGCCTTTTTTTAATCCCACAATGGGATGTGTCTGTGCCGCAAGGAGTTTTTATGAATTCCGACCTGATGCCATTGCCCGAATCTTCCAATTCTTCTGCCTCTAACCAGGGAAAAAATACCATAGAGGTAGCCGCTAATGTTATTGATACAACAGCAAACCAGTCCTCTAAAGTTGAAAATTCCCCTGTTAACCCCACTGAAACTGACTCAAATGGGAACTTAGTGAATCGACAGCAACCGATTCCGCCTCCCAGCGAGCCAATGCAATATCGAGCCATTGGCTTAGTCCGGGGTCGTTATCTTGCTAGCAGCGAACAATTTACCCAAGGTACGCTGCTGACCACAGATGGTGTAGAACTCAATGCCGTCCTGCTAGGGCGGATTATGAGCCTAGTCAAGAATCACTTAGACTTAGACAAAGAACATTTGTGGGTGGTATATCCACGTACAAGACAAGAAAATGATACTTTGCACATCCAAATTGTTGGAGTTTGGGAGCCAGAAAATCTGGCCAAAAACTTGATAATTGAGGATGAGCCAGACTCCGAGTCACAAGAAGTAGAAACACCAGATGATGGCTTATCCGAAAACTCTGAACTCAACACAATACCCCTAATACCGTCATCAGAAATTACAGATGGTGGTTTTTCTGTGCGCGGTGAGGTAGTATACCAGTCTTTTGACGCTAAGAGCTTGGTAGTCAAAATTAAACAAGCGCCACGCAAACCAACAGACAAACCCAAATATTTTAAGTTGAAATTAAGGGGTGTGCTAACCACCAAAGCAGTGGGGAAATTCTGGGATTTCCAAGCCAAGCGAGAAGCTGATGTTTTAGTGGTAGAAAAAGGCGAGGCGATCGCTGATTTACCCAAAAAACGCAAACCAGGATTTAAAGGAGGCCCCCGTGGTGGTAGGAAACCATTCCCTCCCAGACGTGGTAGTGAAACTCCCCGTCCCATCAAGAAAGGAAGTGCAGGTGGCGATACTCCTGTAATTTCCAAGCCCATACCTAAAACAGCCACTCCTAAGCCCATCAAGCGGCCGAAACCACCGCAGGAGTAGGGGGATTGGGCTGGGAAGGGGCAGGGGGAGCTGGGGAGCTGGGGAGCTGGGGAGCTGGGGAGATGAGTTTTTCCCCTGGAGCCCCTGGAGCCTCTTCTGCCCAATGCCCAATGCCCAATGCCCAATGCCCAATGCCCAATGCCCAATGCCCAATGCCCAATGCCCAATGCCCAATGCCCCAATGGCCAAGTTTAAAAATCCGTCCAACGATCTTGGGGGAGGAAAGAACGCTCCATTGGAATTGGAGAAACCGGTTCTGTAAGGGTAAATTTACCTGCTTCAATCCACTGTTTTAGCTCTAGGGCAACTTGCCTGGAAAAAAATAAACTTGCTAAGGGGGCAGAGCGTACCGCTTTGCCCTCTATGCTAATCCGCCCGGATTTGAGTTGGGCGTAACTCACTAAACCAAAGGTGGGACGGACGCGGCGGGGAATGGAAAAGTCTACTATTGGGGCTACTAAGTCTCGATCTTGCACCGCACAGTGTTCTACTACTTGTTCGTTCAATACGGGAAGCGGTACGCCAACGCCTAACATCAATGAAGGCCCGTAACTTTTGAAGTAACAACCCCGCACCCAATGAGCATTCATTTGCTTGGCATCGCCAATTAAAGCTAAAGTAGCGGCAGGGCCAATGGGTGTGCGATTCGCTAAACGTTTTTGTAAGGGAAAGTGCTGAGTCCCTTCCCAAGCGACATAGCCAACACCACCACCTAAAAAAATTCTTGTACCAATACCGATAAGTTGTAAATCCGGGTCGTTGAGTAATGGGGAAATTGCACCGGGATTAGAGTAAACAGCATTCCCCAAACGCGGTTGTAAAGGCCCCAAATAAGTGAAAAGCGGGCGATCGCCACCATTCACACCAACGATAAAATTTTGATAAAGATTACGCGGATTAAATAAATAAAATTGATTTATTGTTTCGCTGGTAATTGTAGTTTCAAATGTTGCTCTGGGGTAACAATCTGTTACTTGTCCTTGCGCTCTCACGTGTATCGGCTTACCAGCGATTAAGTCTTCGATGACATGACCACCACCACGTTCTCGGACTTCTTCACCATCCATCACTTCTACAGCACAGCTGGCACCCAAATATAAATCTACTGCCCCAAAACCAGAGTAAGCTGGAACGCCATCTAACCAACAACGGCGAATTTTGATTGGGGGGTCAGTGTGTCCCAGGTTGATAATTGCACCACTTGATTCCATTGGCTCAAAAGTGCCAGTGGTAATGACATCAACTTCTTTCGCAGTTTTAGTAACACCGATTTCTAGAACTCGTGCTTTTAATTCTTCGGTTGTCAACACTACCGCACGTTGGCGGCTGATTTTGTCGTTAATTTCAGCAATTGTTCGCATTTTATTGGTGCTAGCGCCTTTTATTGTCTTCTTTTATAAATGACAGATGACATCATTTCTTCTTGAAATAGTTATAAAATTCAAGTTTTTTCCGGCGCAAGTCGGCTAAAATTCATAAAATCATTGGCAGCGATCGCACGCATAACCTCCACAACACCGTAATTAGTAGGGATGAAGGGTTGTTCGCCTTTAGAATTATCAGCATTCGCAACCTAAGTATCCTTCCTGAGGCATATTCCCAATAGCCGTAAAATTAATACAACAAGACTCTTGCTTTATCAATCAAATGTATGTATGGTTAGGATTGAGTACAGCACAAGTTTACTAAATTTTACACGTTGATGAACTGAGTAAGAGGCAATGACCACTTCTGAATTAACTAATTTTGAGAATAAAAACCAAAGTCAAATTTCTGATACACTTCAAAATTTATCCTCTTCAACAGAAGAAAAAAAAATTGTTTACCTTCAAGGTAATTGAATATTTATTACTGGCAATTTTCGTTTCTTCTGTTCTGTTTATTAGTTTTTATTCAACTGATAAAACAATTGTCATTTATGGAACAATCTCTCTAACTGTTTTGTTTTTTTTGTTATTAATCAATCGACAAGTATTTCAGGATTCTAAAAAGTCGGTGGAAAAGTCCGAACTAGCTAGAAAAGCTGAACTATATACTTACCTATTGGCTAATAATACTTCCTGGAGCCAAAACACTCTGAGTTTAGCTAGAAAAAAAGCTTTACAATACTCTCAAGACTTAATTGATGATTATAAAAGAGTTAAGACAGTATCGAGGAACCTTTACTACATTTTGCAAATAGCAACAGTGATTTTGTCAGGGGTGACACCAATTTTAGTTCTGGTAGATAAATTAGAATCAGGACAACCTTGGCTGAAGTGGCTCCCCGTTCTTTGTCCGGCTCTTGCTTCCATACTCGCCAGTATTGTTACGTCTTTTCCTTTTCAAAAGAATTCCATTGCTGCTAACACAGCTGTTGAATTGTTAGAGGCTGAACAAGAAAAATTTATATTGGGAGTAACTCAGCCCTATCGTTGCTATGATGTAGCTGACGAAATTCAACAGCAACAAAAAGCAAGTCAGGCATTAGAATACTTTATTGTTCAAGTGAATAACATTCACCTCAACCAAGTGCAACAAGCGTCTGAAACTCAAACAGAAAAAACAGAATCGACTTCATCGAACGAATCGAGTAAAGAGTCAGCTAATGAAACAATAAAGTGATGAATTACTCTTATGTAATAAATCAGTTAGCTATTCTCCCTTGTGATTCTTACCAACAGAATTTATCGATTTCGCTCTAAAACTTGAAATTCCCGATTGTTTAAAACTCGGGAATTTTTTTATTTAGAAATACAGCGTTTTTCTGGTATGAAAAGGGACTAGTGACTGATGAGTTATTATTAGACCTGTTGCAATCAATTGCTTTTTGCACTCTTGTGGGAAAAGGGAATCATGTTAAAGGGGAAAGGTAAAATAACAAACCTTTTCCCGACTTTTGCAATAAGTCTATTCTCCCCTACTCCCTACCTTATATTTTAAAGTGAAATGGTATTACCTATATCTCACAAAGTTACAATCTGCTGTAACTATTCATCTTGAGGTAAAGCTTTATCGACAGCTTCTTCTCCATCCCTATCTGGGGTTTCTGTTGACCAAGGATCGTCTACTTGAGGAAATTTAGAACTGATGACAAACTCAGTTTCTTGTGGATGATGTCCCCATTCATCTAAAACATCTTTAATTAAAACTTCTTGTACCCAAATTTTAGCCACAACGGTTAAGGGTAATGCTAAGAATAATCCTAAAAATCCAAAAAAAGTGACGAAAAATAATTGAGAAATTAAGGTGACAGCTGGTAACAATGAAACTTGATGCGCCATAACAATGGGCGTAATGAAATTACTTTCCACCTGTTGAATAATAAAGTAGAGAATCAAAACAGCGATCGCTTTCCAAGGTTCGTCTAACAAAGCGATGGCCATTGCTGGTACTACACTCAGTGTCGGGCCGAGGTTGGGAATTAAATTTAAAAATCCAGCCAAAACCCCTAAAGCCAGTGCTGCTTTGATGCCCAAAACAGATAAGCCAACTACACTCATTAATCCCACTACACCCATAGCAATAAGAGCGCCTGTTACCCACCCTCCCAAAGAAATTTCGCATTTATTTAAAATTCCCTCCACTCGTCGCCGATAAAATGAAGGAAAAAGCCGCACAAAAACTTTGCGGTAAGCTACAGGGTCGGCTAACAGCATTCCTGTTAAAACTAGCACTAGTAAAACTTTGACAAGCACTTCCAAGGAACCAGAGACAAAAGCAAAGGAATTTCCCACTAGCCGATTTACAAAAGGCTGTGCTTGTTGGATGAGACTGTTGATATCTGGAACGTAGGGAACCAACTCACTAGGGATGCGGGTTCTAAGTGCATCTAGCCAAGTATTAAAGCGCTGAAATCCTTGGGGAACCCGATAAGTTAATTCTTGAAACTGCTGTGCAAAAGGTGGCACAATTAGCCAGAAAAAACCCACAATTACTGCAAAAAAGATAGCGACTGACAACACCACAGCGAGTCCGCGCTTCATACCTGAACGTTGGAAGCGTTTTGCTAGCCGATTTAAAGTGGTGGCTAAGACAACTGCGGCAAACATCAGTAATAATACTTCTCGAATTTGCCACAAAATGTATAAAGAAAGAACGATCGCAATTAAACCGATCCATTGACCGAGGTTCACAGGCTGACTCCCAACACTTGGCGAGATGCAATTTTCTTGTAATTCAGCTAGGTTAGCTGATTTCCATCACTCGTGCCTAGATATAGGCTTCAGATAGTAAGGGACTGGTGATTGGGGAGATGGGGGAGATGGGGGAGAATAATAACTCACCAGTCATCAGTCATCAGTCCCCATCCATCACCGAATATTTTTCACAACCAAAGAAGTTAACTTTGTTTGTATGCTTGGAATCGCCACAGGAGAGCGATCGCCACGACGGCGATGGGTAATAAAACTATAATTAAGGCATTAGTTGTTGTTGCCGAAATTGATAAATATGGAGCAACGTACTTAATTAACGCCGATATCAAAGCCGAAATTAGAAATAATTTGACAAGGAATCCTGATTGATTTTGCATAACAGTACGGTAATACACATTTTTCTGTTGGGTGTACGCGAATTTAAACTCTACTATCTAGTTTCTAAAATAGAAATCAATAGAAAAGCTGTAGTGCATCTAACGCAGCATAAATTTTTGTGTTGAATGTTGACTGTTGACAGTTAACTGTTAACAAACTTCATGAGTAACTGTACAATTTTCCAGCGTCATAGCTGACTAAAGAGATAAAAATCTTTATTACCTAAATTTTTCACTCATAACAGCCAATATTCCTAATTTGTTGGATTCATCTATATACCTTGTTGAAATGTGTTTTTGTTTGATATGACACAGTTATAAATTTTCTCATCTTATGATTTACCTACCAGTTTCATTACTGCTATTTCTTTTATTGTTACTATTACTACCATTCATTTGGTTTGTTGTAACAGTAGATGTGGTGGAAATCGCAGTGGCTAAGCTGGGATTTTCTCCCAACATCGCTTTTTTATTGCTGGTACTAGTAATTTTCACAAGCACTATCAATATACCCCTATACCGTGTAGTCGCTCCAGTTCATCTAGCAGATGATTTTGCAACACTATGGTTAAAAGAATTTTGGGGTATTCCTTTAAGGAAAGTTGAGCGTTCCACAGTGATAGCGCTAAATGTCGGTGGAGGCTTAATTCCTGTGTTGTTGGCATTGTACCAATTTGCTCGCGCAAATGCTGTTGCAATTTTGCTAGTCACTGCCATAGTTACCGTTGTTAGCTATTATGCAGCGCGGGTAGTGCCAGGAATAGGTATTCAAATGAATCCGTTATTGGCTCCTTTGACTGCTGCTTTGTCTGCAATGTTAATCGCTGTACCTCATGCTGCTCCCGTAGCCTTTGCTGGTGGAGTATTGGGAACCTTAATTGGTGCTGATTTGTTACATCTCAAAGACATCCAATCTATGAGTGCAGGAGTACTCAGCATTGGTGGTGCTGGGGTATTTGATGGCATTGCTTTATGTGGATTATTTGCTTTGTTACTAAGTTAGTGAGGAGTTAGAAATTCAAGGTAAAAACTCATAACTCAACACTCATAACTCAACACTTGTAACTTAATTGAGGGTACATCAAAATGCCTGTTGAAACTAATAATAAAAAGCCGATGAAATCGCCCAAATCTGGGCAGTTCAGTGGCAGTTTCTTAATTCTACTAACCCTATTGTTAGTGTTGAATTTTATTCTTCCCAGTTTTTTGATATCAAAATCGCCGCAGATTCCCTACAGCACATTTTTGGCTGAAGTAGAAGCGGGGAAGGTAGATCGAGCGATTGTGAGTAGCGATCGCATTGAATATACCATTAAAACTCAAACTCCCGATGGCAAATTCAAAGAACAAGGGTTCGTCACTACACCAGTAGGTATGGATTTAGATTTGCCCAAACTTCTCCGCGAACATCATGTGCAATTTGCAGCACCACCGCCAAACCAAAATGCGTGGATTGCTACTTTACTCAGTTGGATTGCACCACCGTTAATTTTCTTTGGGATTTGGGGCTTTTTAATGAGTCGCCAAGGAGGGCCAGCTGCACTAACGGTGGGTAAAAGTAAAGCTAGGATTTATTCGGAAGGTAGCACTGGCGTAAAATTTACTGATGTGGCTGGTGTAGATGAAGCCAAGACAGAATTAGAAGAAATTGTTGATTTTCTGAAAAACGCTGGTAAATACACCGCACTAGGGGCCAAAATTCCCAAAGGTGTGCTGTTGGTGGGGCCTCCGGGTACTGGTAAAACATTACTAGCAAAAGCGATCGCTGGTGAAGCTGCTGTTCCTTTCTTTAGTATTTCTGGTTCCGAATTTATTGAACTGTTTGTTGGTGTTGGTGCAGCACGCGTCCGTGATTTGTTTGAACAAGCCAAAGAACAAGCTCCCTGTATTGTGTTTATCGACGAGTTAGACGCACTCGGTAAATCTCGCGGTGGTGCTGGGCCAATTATGGGGGGTAATGACGAACGGGAACAAACCCTCAATCAGTTACTCAGCGAAATGGATGGCTTTGACGCCAACACAGGGGTAATTATCATCGCCGCCACCAACCGTCCAGAAATTCTCGATCCGGCTTTACGCCGTCCTGGTCGATTTGACCGTCAAGTTGTAGTCGATCGCCCTGATAAAATTGGTCGAGAAGCAATTCTCAATGTCCACGCCAGAAACGTCAAATTAGCTGATGATGTCGATTTGAGTACCATCGCCATTAGGACTCCTGGCTTTGCTGGCGCAGATTTAGCCAACCTTGTAAATGAAGCCGCACTGTTAGCCGCAAGGCGAAATAGTCAAGCCGTAACAATGGCAGATTTTAACGAAGGTATCGAACGTCTGGTGGCTGGCTTAGAAAAACGCTCCCGCGTCTTAAATGAAACCGAGAAAAAGACCGTAGCTTATCACGAAGTTGGTCATGCTATCATCGGTGCTTTGATGCCTGGTGCTGGTAAAGTCGAAAAAATCTCCGTGGTTCCCCGTGGTGTTGGTGCTTTGGGTTATACAATTCAGATGCCAGAAGAAGACCGTTTCTTAATGTTGGAAGACGAAATCCGCGGTCGTATCGCCACTCTTCTAGGTGGACGTTCTGCCGAAGAAATCGTTTTCGGCAAAGTCTCCACTGGCGCTGCTGACGACATCCAAAAAGCCACTGAGTTAGCCGAACGCGCCATTACTCTTTACGGAATGAGCGATAAACTGGGGCCAGTGGCCTTTGAGAAAATTCAACAGCAGTTTCTCGAAAGTTATACCAACCCACGCCGTGCTATTAGTCCCAAGGTGGCTGAAGAAATTGACCGAGAAGTCAAGCAAACCTTGGATAATGCCCACCATATCGCTTTGACTATTTTGCAATATAACCACGATTTATTAGAGCGAACCGCACAACAACTCTTGCAAAAAGAAATTTTGGAAGGCTTGGAATTGCGCGAATATATTAGTCAAGCGAAAGTACCCACAGAAGTAGAACAATGGTTGCGTACAGGCAAAGTATCCCAGGACAAACCATTATTGCAAACACTGTTGGTTTAGGGAACTCCAAAAAATGAACAGCAGTATGTGGTTGTTGAGTGATGAGTGATGAGTGATGAGTGATGAGTGATGAGTGATGAGTGATGAGTTATGAGTTATGAGTGATGAGTGATGAGTTATGAGTGATGACTGGTGACTGATGAGTGATGAGTGATGACTGGTGAGTCATTATTCTCTCCTGCCCCTCTGCCCCATCTCCCTCATCCCCACTCCCTTGCTATCTTTTCATGTCAAACTCAGCCAAGCAAAAACTTGGCTGGCAATGGTCATAAAAAGATAGCATAAAAGGGAATATTTTAATTGTGCGTTAGCGATCGCCTACAATCTGAGAGCAAAAATAAACCCACCATGCCGTTGAAATTTGTCTTGTGTCAATTTATACGGAATAATTGCGTTTTGTAATATAGTTGGATTTATAGCCGCTAACTCACTTAGGGACTTCCAAATAAAAAAATATTCCATAGAAGACTGTTGACTGTTGACTGTCAACGACCCCAAGCGCAATAATTTATTTTTTAGAGTTCCCTTAGCATCAAAGGCAATTATTTGGTTGAGTATAGTCCCTCTAATTTTAGTTCTGGAGGGAATTTAATTTTTGCAAACTACCTCAGTAGCGATCGCAATTCGCAGAACTAACAACTGAGGTTAATGAGAGTTTGTCAAATCTAGTACTTTGAAAAACGTCACAATCAGTTATTATATGAGCGTATGTGTAAGTTCAGCTCATGCTACCTGATTTACTGCTCCCCTCGAACATTCATCAAACTATTGCTGAATCAGAGAGGAATATGCAATATTTGTTTGCAATTTTGTTAAATCTGTTTTCTGCTGAACTCATCGCTATTTGTTGAAAATTACCTGATCTGACATGACTATTTACGTTGGAAATCTCTCCTACCGCGCTACTGAAGCAGACTTAAGAGCAGTGTTTGCAGACTACGGCGAGGTCAAAAGAGTTGTCTTACCTACTGACCGCGAAACAGGACGATTGCGGGGCTTTGCTTTTGTTGATATGAATGAAGATGCTCAAGAGGACGCAGCCATCACAGAATTAGATGGTGCAGAATGGATGGGCCGTCAACTGAGAGTTAACAAAGCTAAACCACGAGAAGATAATCCACGAGGTAGCTGGTCGAAAAAACAAGATTTTTAATAAAGAGGAGTTTCTAGTGTAGCAAATTATTTCTTGGTCATCAAGACTAAGTAGCTAAAATTAACTAGAAACAATTAGCCAAGAAACAACTTGATGGAACTACGTCCGACCAGTCGGGATTGGTTAAAAATATCACGACTAGTAGTCCGTCAAGTCAACTTTGCTGGGTGAGGGCAGGGGAAAGGGAAAGGGTTAAAGGGTAAGGGATTTAAAACCTTTCCCCTTTCCCCTTTTCCCTTTCCCCTTTCCCCCGCCAAGTGAACTTGGCCAACGACTAGTCGGTTCTTCTCCCGTACAAGATACTATAGCTACCTCAATCGAGATGGAAATATGGAATCCCTAACCTCTCGTATGCAGGCGATACAATCGCCGATTATTCCGGTGGTTGGGGAACTCATTAAAAATTCTCCGGGAACTATTTCTTTAGGTCAAGGTGTTGTTTATTACAGCCCTCCCCCTGAAGCAATAGAATTTTTGCCAAAATTCCTCGCCGAAGAGAATAATCATTTATACAAATCAGTGGAAGGAATTCCGCCATTGGTAAGGGCACTTGCAGGAAAATTGCAAGCCTTTAATGGGATTGAAATCAATGGGGAAAATTGCATCGTTGTCACAGCGGGAAGCAACATGGGATTTATGAATGCCATTCTTGCTATTACCAATCCAGGCGACGAAATTATTTTAAACACACCATACTATTTCAATCATGAAATGGCGATCGCAATGGCTGGTTGTCATGCGATATTAGTAGCAACGGATGAAAATTATCAATTGCGAACAGAAGCAATATCTCAAGCAATCACACCCAAAACACGTGCTATAGTCACCATTTCACCAAATAATCCCACTGGGGTTGTTTATAGTGAAGCTACATTGCATCAGGTTAATGAAATCTGTAGAATTCATGGCATTTATCACATTAGTGATGAAGCCTATGAATACTTTACCTACGATGGGGTAAAACATTTTTCACCTGGTGCATTTGCTGGTAGTAGCAAATACACCATTTCTCTCTATAGTCTTTCCAAAGCCTATGGTTTTGCAAGTTGGCGTATTGGCTACATGGTGATTCCTCAACATTTACTTGCGGCCGTTAAAAAAGTCCAAGACACAATTTTAATTTGTCCGCCAGTAATTTCTCAATATGCAGCCTTAGGAGCATTACAAGCCAAACAAGAGTATTTGCAGGAAAATATTGCAGCGATTTCTCAAGTACGAAAATTAGTTCTAAAATCCCTAAATCGCCTAGAAAATTTATGTACCATTACACCTGCTAATGGGGCTTTTTATTTTTTCTTGAAGGTTCATACTCCAATGGATGCTTTGGAATTAGTTAAAAGACTCATCCAAGAATATAAAGTAGCAGTAATTCCGGGTACAACCTTTGGGGTAGAGAATCAATGTTATCTACGCGTTGCTTATGGGGCGCTGCAACAAGAAACGGCAAAAGAAGGTATAGAAAGATTAGTTGAGGGGTTGCAAAATTTAGTAGCAGAATTTTCACCAAATTAAAGATTTAAAATTAAACAACACATGGCAATTATTAATAAATTCATTGAAATTGCAACAGAACCAAAAATTAATATTCATAACATCACACCACAAATTCAAGAATTGATTGCTTCAACATCCATCAAAAATGGACAAGCCTTAGTATTCTCGCGACACACCACAACAGCTTTAGCCATCAACGAAAATGAAGTCAGATTGCTAGAAGATATAAAAGTGTTCTTGCGAAAATTAGCGCCGGAAACAGACAGCTATTTGCATAATGATTTGCACTTAAGAGATGTACCAGAGGATGAACCAATTAACGCTCACTCTCATTTAATGGCAATGATGCTGACCACTAGTGAGATAATACCTATTGTTGATGGTAAATTAGCTTTGGGAACTTGGCAATCTGTGTTATTTTTTGAGTTGGATGGCCCGCGTCAAAGAACAGTATTTGTGCAAATTTCTGGTGAATAATGCAGCGGAAAATATTAGTTACAATTGAGAATCCAGAATTCAGAATGCAGGTAGTGAGGGATTTAAAACCACCATCTAGAAGCACTGCCAAATTGATAATTTGGTGGCTGGCTTAAAGTTGTTTATACTCTGAGGTCGAAGCAAACTAGATTTACCAATCGGACTCAAATTAAATTCCATAATTGTGACTAATGGCTCCGGTATGATTTGTTGTTAACATTCAAAATGCCGCCAGAATAACCAAAATTTGAGATGTAGTTAGTTATGAAAAATAACGATAACTTTTTCTTGCGTAACATTTGGTATTATGCTTTGCCTAGTAATCATCTCAAGCCTGGTACGATGGTCAGCCGGGTTTTCTTAGGAGAACCAGTGCTGTTAATTCGCGATCGCAATGGCAAAGTGGCTGCAATGCAAGACATTTGCCCCCATCGTGGCGTACCTCTTAGCTGTGGTAGATTTGATGGGCAAGAAGTGGAATGTTGCTACCACGGTTGGCGGTTTAACTCTGGTGGGCGGTGTACTGCGATACCGTCTCTTGTGGAAGAACAACAAATGGATTTAAGTCGCTTTGACGTACAATCTTATACAGTTAGGGAAGCCCAAGGAAATATTTGGATATATATACCCGATAGCCATCGTCCTCAGCCTCCTGATTTTGAGATGCAAATTCCAGTGATTCCAGGATTTGAAGGGCGATCGCCCCAGTTTATAGAGATTATGCGCTTCCCCTGTTTCGTGGATCATGCAGTGGTGGGTCTGATGGATCCCGCCCATTCGCCTTATGTCCATCGCGCTTGGTGGTGGCGAAACGAACAATTGCATGAAGAAGTCAAGCAATTTGATGCTTCTCCCCACGGCTTCACAATGCGGCGACATCGATTACCAGCCAATGGCGGCCGATTGTACTGGCTAATTGGTGGCGGCGTACCGGAAACAGAGATTTCTTTTCGTTTACCTGGAGTCAGAGTCGAAGAAACCACAATTGGCAAACATCGAGTTGTGAATTTAACCACAGTGACACCAATTTCCGACACAGAAACCGAGGTAACTTTTTCTCTTTACTGGACACTTCCTTGGGTGGGATTTTTCCAACCGCTACTACATGTTTTGGCGCGGACTTTCCTTGGTCAAGACCGGAGTGTGGTGGAAAAACAGCAAATTGGACTCAAATATAATCCCGTGCTGCGATTAATTAAAGACTCAGATGTACAGGCGCAATGGTATTACCAATTGAAACGGGAATATGCCCGGTCAATTGCAGAAGAAAGACAATTTGTCAACCCTGTTAAAGGTCAAATACTTCGTTGGCGTGCTTGATGATTGAAGGCAAGGGGCAAGGGGCAAAGAAAGTCTATTGTTCTTGGAATTTTACGATCTGGTAAAGGATTAATCCGGGGTAAATTCTGCAAATTCTGTGGGCTTAAATAACATATTTCGGTCTACAGCTGACAAGATTTTATTATGAGCGCGTTGGCTATTTAAACAGCGACAAACTAACTGGGCTACATCTTGGCGATTGATACTACCAATAATTTGGCGATCTTCAGTTAAAACACCATTGCCGGTTGCTGGTTCGGACTTCAGTCCACCAGGACGAATGATGGTGTAGGTGAGTCCGCTAGCAATTAAGTGTTGTTCAGCTTTGTTTTTCTCAGTTAAAACTGTCCCCAATGCTGCTAAAGCTTGTGGGGATAAAGCACCAACACTATCGCCGACACCAATGGAAGTCACAAGAATAAAATTTTTGACTCCAGCTTTCACTGCTGCATCAATGAGATTTTTATTACCAGGGTAGTCTGGTCTTTCTGCGTCTTTTGGTAAACCGCCAATTGTACTGATAACAGTATCAATCGGTTCATCTGCGATGATTGCACGTTCTACGTCGCTAATATTAAGCGCATCTCCTTGAACTATTTCAATGCCGATTTTTTCCAATTCACTGGCAACTGTTAGTGTTCTCAGGAGTGCTTTTACTTTTAGTTCTTGTGTCCTCAAGTATTGGGCAATTTCTCGGCCGACACCGCGACTCGCCCCAGCGAGGAAAATGTAAGATGCACTAGTCATAGTTAGTTTAGCTATTTATTTCCACAGGATTCTAGCAAAAGATTGGCATTGATTAATAATTGCTTGGGTATTACTCCCCATTTCAGCACTAAAGTGCTTACTACAAACTTTTTTTAACTTCAGTCGATCGGACTTGCTAGACTACTAGAACTGTTTCCCCAGAGACTGTATCTTGTTTTCCTTGTCCGTTAGAATTAATTGATATCATCTAAATTCTATGTAGCTC